>Ga0196963_10000265_pt1 | contig 49222 bp, 48 predicted proteins | sample S1_5metaG_FD_148600 | JGI IMG/M metagenome (GOLD analysis project Ga0196963, IMG submission 148600) | Soil microbial communities from Anza Borrego desert, Southern California, United States - S1_5 | ecosystem: Environmental > Terrestrial > Soil > Desert | place: USA: California | collected... | reverse complement strand
GACTGGGCGGATGTGGGGCGGCTGTCGGACGACGCGCTGGCCGACCGCATCCGCGGCGACGCGATCGACATCCTGGTCGACCTGTCCGGGCACACCCGCCACAACCGGCTGCCGGTGTTCGCGCGCAAGCCGGCTCCGATCCAGGTCACGGCCATTGGCTACCCGAACACCACCGGCTTGTCGGCGATGGACTACCGCATCTCGGACGCCTTCCGGATGCCGCCGCACCTGGCCGCTTTGAACGTGGAGCACATCGCCTATGTTCCCTGCGCCAGCGCCTTCGAGCACGCCGCGGCCCCCGAGGTCGCGCCGCTGCCGGCGCTTGCCAAGGGGAGCATCACCTTCGGCAGCTTCCAGCGCCCGGCCAAGATCGGGCCCTGCACGTTGGACCTGTGGGCACAGGTGATGCACGCGGTGCCCGGCTCGACGCTGCTGGTCGGCGCGATGGACGACGCGGCGGCCACGCATCGGATCGCGCGCGCGCTGGTCGACCGGGGCACCGCGCCCGAGCGGCTGAAGTTCCTCGGACCACGCCCGTTCCAGGAGTACCTGAGCCTCCACCGGCACATCGACATCATGCTGGACACGCTTCCGTACCCGGGCGGCACCACCACCCACCACGCTCTGTGGATGGGTGTGCCGACCCTCACCCTCACCGGCGATTCGCTGGTGTCCTGGCAGGGCGCCGCAGTCCTGCGGCGGGTGGGGCTGGACGATTTCGTCGCCGGCGATGCGGCCGACTATGTCGCGCGGGCCGTCCGGTGGGCGGGACGGCCGGACCAGCTGGCCGAGCTGAGGGCCACGCTGCGGGACCGGATCACGCACAGCCCTCACCTGCAGCCCCAGGCCGTGGCGGCGGGCATGCAGGCCGCCATGCGGACGATGTGGCGCCGCTGGTGCGCCGGCCTGCCGCCGGCGTCCTTCGAGGTGCGGCCTTGAGCCCGGGGGAGGGGTCGGTGCGCCCGATCCTCGTCACGCAGCCGGACCTGCCGCCGCTGGCGGAACTGCTGCCCTCGCTCGAGTTGCTGTGGGAGAGCCGGCATTTGACGAACCAGGGCCCGTTCCACCAGCGCCTGGAGCAAGCCCTGGCCGAGCACCTGCAGGTCCCCGCGCTGTCGCTCTTCTGCAATGGCACGGTGGCCCTGCTGGCCGCGCTGCGCGCGCTGGCGCTCGACGGGCAGGCCGAGGGCGGCGAGGTGCTGACCACCCCGTACTCCTTCGTCGCGACGGCGCATGTGCTGCGCTGGGTCGGGCTGACACCGGTCTTCGTCGACATCGACCCCGAGACTTTCGCCATCGACCCCGCGCGGCTGGAAGCGGCGCTGACGCCCCGCACGCGGGCGGTCCTGCCTGTGCATGTCTACGGCTACCCCTGCGACACGGTGGCGATCGACGCGTTCGCCCGCCGCCATGGGCTGAAGGTGCTGTACGACGCCGCCCATGCCTTCGGCGTGCGCACCCCGGGCCCCGGGCTGCTGCGCGCGGGCGACCTGTCGGTGCTGTCCTTCCACGCCACCAAGGTCTTCCACACCTTCGAAGGCGGCGCCGTCATCGGCCCCGATGCGCGCACCAAGCAGCAGCTGGACCGCATCCGCAACTTCGGCTTCGTCGACGAGGTGACGGTGGACAGCATCGGGATCAACGGCAAGATGAACGAGCTGCAAGCGGCCGTGGGCCTGCTGCAGTTGCCGCGGCTGGAGGACCACCGGCAGCGCCGCGCCGCCGTGGACGCGGCCTACCGCGCAGGGCTGGCGGACTTGGCGGCCAGTGGCGCGGTGGTGCTGCCGCCGGTCTCCCGCGCGGACGCGCACAACCATGGTTATTTCCCCCTGCGCGTCACGGCCGCCTTCGGCTGCGGGCGCGACGATCTGTACCAGCGGCTGCGCGAGGCCGGCATCTACGCCCGCCGCTACTTCCATCCGCTGATCAGCGAGTTTCCGATGTACTCGGCCATGCCCGGTGCAGACCCGGCCCAGCTGCCGGTCGCCACGCAGATCGCGCGCGAGATCCTGTGCCTGCCGATGCACGCCAGCCTCACGGACGACGAGGTCGAGCGCGTCCTGCGGGAGATCCGCCGTGCCGTCGCCTGAGGACGATGCCGGCCGGTACACGCTGGTGATCACTGCCGTCGGCGGCGGCGTCGGCCGCACGCTGCTGCAGGCGCTGCGCGGACGGCGCGGCCGGCTGCGCGTGGTCGGCCTGAGCAGCCGGGCCGATGCGCCCGAGCTCTACGACTGCGACGCGGCCTGGCTGGTGCCGCCGACGGCCGAGCGCGACGCGCACCAGGAACGGCTGATCGAGCTCATCGGGCAGGAGCGCGCGGACCTGGTCATCCCCGGTCGCGACGAGGACGTGCTGGCGCTGGCCGAACTGGGCGAGGCCCACCCGGCGTTGTCCCCGCGCCTGCTGTGCGGTCCAACGGATGCAGCGCGGGTGCTGGTCGACAAGCGCGTCGGCGCGGCCTTCGCCCAAGCCGAGGAGCTGCCTTTTGCGCCCACCATCGACGCCGGTGCGCCAGACGCGCCGCGCCGCATCGCCGAGATGCTATCCAGCCACGGCTTCCCGCTGATCGCCAAGCCAGCCGAGGGGAACGGCTCGCGCGGCGTCCGCGTCCTGCTGGACCGGTCGCAATTGCAGCGCCAGCTCGGCCGCCCGGGTGTGCTGCTGCAACCGATGATCGATGCACCCCGGGCCTCGGCACTGCGGCCTGACCTGGACGATGGCGTGCCACTGTTTTGGGAGGTGCCGGAGGAGCGGCTTTTTGCCGTGCGCGGCTGGATCGGCCGCGATGGCGTGGTGCGCCCTGGCTGCGCCTACGTGATGAGCATGGTGGCCGGCCGCTTCGAGCGCATGGCACTGGTGGACGACATCGACCTTCACTTGCTCGGCAGCCGCTACGGCGAGGCGTTGGCAAGCCGCCTGCGCTGGCGCGGCCCGTACCACCTGCAGTGCAAGCGCGACGCGGCCGGGCGCTATTGGCCGATCGAGCTGCACGGCCGCTTCGGCGGCGGCACCGCCGCGCGCGCACTCCTTGGGCACGACGAAGCCGGTGCCCTGCTCCGACACTGGCTGGGCGAGGACGCGCTCGCGCTGCACCCGGCCCGGCCAGGCGAAGCCAGTGCAGTGCACCTGCGGCCGGAAGACACCGTCCTGCAGCGGTCGCCACTCGCCACGCTGGCGGCTGAGGGGCGCTGGCAGGGATCCCGGCCGGGGCGGGACTGAACGCCGTCAGCCTTAGCCGGCGCCCGGCCAGATGACGCGGAAGGTGGAGCCGACGCGCGGCGCGCTGTGCACCTCGATGCGCGCGCCCATCAGCATCACCAGGGCCTGCGTGACGGCCAGGCCGATGCCGGTGCCTTCGATCGGGCCGTGCGCATGCGACAGGCGGTTGAAGGGCTGGAAGAGCTGCGCCATTTCGTCGCGCCGCAGCCCGATGCCGCTGTCTTCCACCTCGAGAGTCGTGCCGCCGTCGGCATGCCGCCAGGCCCGCAGCGCCACCGTGCCGCCGCGGCGGTTGTACTTGATGGCGTTGGACAGCAGGTTCAGCAGCACCTGGCGCAGCCGCGTGCGGTCGGCCTGCAGCACCAGGCCGGATGGGCAATCGAGCGTCACCTCGACGCCGGCCTCGACCGCGCTGGCGTGCAGCATCGCGGCGCCGTCCTGCAGCAGCTGGTCCAGCGCCACCGGCTCGGGCTGCAGCGCCAGGCGGCCGGCCTCGATGCTGGTGAGGTCGAGCAGGTCGTTGATCATCGCCAGCAGGTGGTCGCCGGCCTCGCGGATCAGGCCGACGCGGCGGCGCTGCTCGGGCGCCAGCGAGGCGCCGGGATCGACCTCCAGCAGCTGCGCGAAGCCCAGCACCGCGTTCAGCGGCGTGCGCAACTCGTGGCTCATGCGCGAGAGGAACTCCGTCTTGGCGCGGTTCGCCGCCTCGGCCGCGGCGCGCAGCTGGTGCGCGTGTTCGACGGTCATCGCCTCGGTCACGTCCTCGAAGTAGCCGTGCCAGGTGACGTTGTCGCCCGGACCGGGCTGCGGCGTGGCCTGGCCGCGGATCCAGCGCAGTTCACCGTCGGGCCGGTGCACGCGGAAGCTCAGCTGCCACGGCTCGGCGCTGCGCGCCGAGGCCTCGATGCTGTCGAGCATCGGTTGCCGGTCCTCGAAATCGACGCGGCGCAACATCGTCGCGGCATCGGCCATCAGCGCCTCGGCCGGCACGCCCAGCAGCGGCACGCAGCGTTCGCTGACGTAAGCGAAGTGGGTGCTGCCGTCGGGGCGGCGCACAAACTGGAACAGCATGCCGGGCACGTGCGCGGCGATCTTGGACAGCCGCGCCATCGCCAGCGCCGCCTCGTCCTCGACCGCGCGGCGCTCGGTGATGTCGGTCTGGATGCCGACCATGCGCAGCGGCTCGCCCTCGGCGTCCCATTCGATCACCCGGCCGCGCTCGGCCAGCCAGCGCCAGCTGCCGTCGGCGGCCAGCGCACGGTAGCTGCTTTCGTAGACGGAGGTCTCGCCACGCACGTGGCGCAGGTAGGCCTCGTGGTTGTCGGCGAGGTCGTCGGGGTGGATCAGCGCGTCCCAGTCGCGCTGCGTCGCGCCGCCTTCGGGCAGCGGGTAGCCGAGCTGGGCGAAGCCTTCGTCGGTGTCGGAGAAGCGGTCGCTGCGGATGTCCCACTCCCAGACGAAGGTGCCGGCGCCGCGCAGCGCCGCGCGGATCAGCTCGCCGTGGCTGCCGCCGGGGCGGCCGGCGGCAGCGGCCTGGTCGCGCAGCAGCAGCGCGGCGGCGGTGCGCAGCAGCGGATCCAGCACGCGGGCGCGCTGGCCGGTGGGGTCGCTGGCGACCGAGGACTCCCCCACCACGCCCCCGATGCCGACCGTGTCGCTGGAGCTGGCCGCACCGGCTTCGGCCGGCAGCAGCCAGGCACCGACCGGTTGCCCCAGGCGCCACAACGGCAGCCAGCAGCAGCCGTCCTCCAGGTAGGGCTCACGCCGTCCGGCCAGCGGCGTGCCGGGACGCAGCGCCGCATCCGGCACCGCGCCCGTGCTCCAGCGCGGCTGGCCCGCGGCATCCACGGCCAGCAGGCCGCAGGGCACGCCCAGGTGCGTGCTGGCGTCCGCCACCAGGCAGCGCAAGGCGTAGCCGGGATCGTCCCGGTCGAGGTGGTCCAGCAGCGCGGCCTGCGTCAGCGACCACAGGCCTGCCGGCACGGCATGCTCCCCAGGTTCTCAGTGCCCTGCGTGCAGCTTTTCGCCGGCCTTCAGCCGGTACGCGGTGCCGCAGTACGGGCAACGGCCTTCGCCGGTGCTGGCCACGTCGATGAAGACCTTCGGATGGGTGCTCCACAGCGCCATCTTCGGATTCGGGCAGGCGATCACGCCGGGGCCTTGAAGGTCCTTGGCGCTCAATTCCACCAACGACTTCGGTTCGCTTGTCATGATGTCGGGCACCTTGGCGTTCAGACCTTGGTCAGCCATTCGGCGTACTTCGGGTTGCGGCCATTGACGATGTCGAAGAAGGCCGCCTGGATCTTCTCGGTGATGGGCCCGCGCGAGCCGCGGCCGATCTCGATGCGGTCGAGTTCGCGGATCGGCGTCACTTCCGCGGCGGTGCCGGTGAAGAAGGCCTCGTCGCAGATGTAGACCTCGTCGCGGGTGATGCGCTTCTCGACCAGCTTCAGGCCCAGGTCCTGGCAGATCGCGAACACGGTGTTGCGGGTGATGCCGTTGAGCGCGCCGGCAGACAGGTCGGGCGTGTAGACCACGCCGTTCTTGATGACGAAGAGGTTCTCGCCGGCGCCTTCGCTGACGAAGCCCGAGGCGTCGAGCAGCAGCGCCTCGTCGTAGCCCTCGTCGGTGGCTTCCATGTTGGCCAGGATGGAGTTGGTGTAGTTGCTCACCGCCTTGGCCTGCGTCATCGTGATGTTGACGTGGTGGCGGGTGTAGCTCGAGGTCTTGACGCGGATGCCGCGCTTCAGGCCCTCCTCGCCGAGGTAGGCGCCCCAGGCCCAGGCGGCGACCATCAGGTGGATGGTGTTGCCCTTGGGGCTGACGCCGAGCTTCTCGGAGCCGATCCAGGTCAGCGGGCGCAGGTAGCAGCTTTCCAGCTTGTTCTGGCGCACCACCTCGCACTGGGCTTCCATCACCTGCTCGAGCGTGAAGGGGATCTTCATCCGGAGAATCTTCGCGCTGTTGAAGAGGCGCTCCGTGTGCTCGCGCAGCCGGAAGATGGCCGTGCCGTTGACGGTGTTGTAGGCGCGCACGCCTTCGAAGGCGCCGCAGCCGTAGTGCAGCGTGTGGCTCAGCACGTGGATCTTCGCGTCGCGCCAGTCGATGAGCGCGCCGTCCATCCAGATCTTGCCGTCACGGTCGGACATCGACATGGAATGCCTTTCGAATGGGATTATCAAAAGCGGCGATTTTAGGCGCCGCCCCCGCCCCTGCCCCCGGCCGCGGCCACGGCCGCGCCCTCGGGCGCGCGGCTCAAGCGCCACGCGCTGCAGCGGCCGCCGGCCAGCTCCACCTCGACAGCGGCACCGGAGTTGTCGCGCCAGCGGTAGGTCTCCGGCGTGTCGGCAATCTTCTCGCCCAGGCTGCGCGTCAGCATGATGATGTCCATCAGCCGCAGGCCCTTGCGCAGCCTGGATTGCAGCATCACCGCGCTGGGCACCGTGCCCACGGGCGCCTGGCCGGCCACCCGCATCACCCGCATCGCGCGGCTGAACTGCAGCAGCAGCCAGAAGACCATGGCCGAGACCGCGATCGCGACGCCATGCCAGCCGTAGGCCATGTATCCCAGGGCCGTCGCCGCCACGGCGAGCGCCCATCCCAGCGCGGCGTTCATTGCGGCACCTCGCCGTCGATGCGGCCGACGAAGCCGGTGCGCAGCGCGTCGGCCCAGTCCGGCCGGCCCTGCAGCTCGGCCCGCGCGGCGGCCGATTCCCAGTCGTACGGCGTGGCGCGCAGTTCGATGCGCCAGCCGGCGCCAGCCGTCGACTCCGCCAGCGCCCAGCGCGCCAGCGGGCTGCCGTTCTCGACGCGGTGCGGCGGGTCGTGGGCGATGTGGAAGGCCTGCAGGCCGACACTGCCGGGGTTGAGCACCAGCGTCGAACCCAGGCGCATCAACCTCGGCACGTGGCTGTGGCCGCACAGCACCAGCGCCGCGCTGGTGCCACCCAGGCGCGATGCCAGCTCGTCGCGCGTTGCCGCGCGGATACCGGGCGCCCCGTGGCGGTCGTGGCCGGACTCGGCGGTTTCCATCAGGTAGACGAGGTCGCTGGTCGGCGTGCCGTGGCAGCAGAACACGCCGTCGTCCAGCCAGCGCGTGGCCGGCAACGAGGCCAGCCAGGCCTTGTGCCGCGCGCCCAGCAGCGGCGCGGTCTGCGCATCGCTCTTCGACATCTGCCCGATCGACTGCGTCAGCACCTGGCGTTCGTGGTTGCCGGCGATGGTCGGCAGGTCCAGCGCCATCAGCCGGTCGGCGGTCTCGGCCGGCCACAGCGGGCCGCTCAATATGTCGCCCAGGTTCACGATCATGTCGACGTTCGCCCGCGCGGCTTCCGCCAGCACCGCTTCCAGCGCCGGCAGGTTGCCGTGGATGTCCGACAGGATCGCCAACCGTTTCGTCAAGACGTTCACGTTTCCCCCGATTCACGTGGGCCGCGCCCCATGCCTCGGGGTTGCGGCTTGACCCGGGCAGGCGCAAGCTGTGTTCCAGCCGGCAGCACCCGAGCGCGCTGCCGGCCACTGTACCGGGGCTCGCCCCGGGCCAGCTTTTCGTTGTGAAACTCCTCCAGGATGAAGTTCCGGCCGCCCAACCCGCGGCCGGTTTTTTTGCCCCGGCAGCGACCGCCCGAAACGACGGGCTACAAGGACCTGACGACGTCGATGGCCTCTTCGATGCGCTCGACGGCATGCACCGTCAGGCCCTCGATCGGCTTCTTCGGCGCGTTGGCCTTGGGCACGACGGCGATCGAGAAGCCGAGCTTGGCCGCTTCCTTCAGGCGTTCCTGGCCACGCGGCGCGGGCCGCACCTCACCGGCCAGGCCGACCTCGCCGAAGGCGATGAAGCCGGCCGGCAGCGCCTTGCCGCGCAGGCTGCCCTGGATCGCCAGCAGCACCGCCAGGTCGGCCGCCGGCTCGCTGATGCGCACGCCGCCCACCGCGTTGACGAAGACGTCCTGGTCCAGGCAATCGACACCCGCATGGCGGTGCAGCACCGCCAGCAGCATCGCCAGCCGGTCGCGCTCCAGGCCGACCGACAGGCGCCGCGGCGCCGCGCCGCCGGAATCGACCAGCGCCTGGATCTCCACCAGCAGCGGCCGCGTGCCTTCCAGCGTGACAAGCACGCAGGAGCCGGGCACCGGCTGGCCGTGCGTGGACAGGAAGATCGCGCTCGGGTTGCTGACGCCCTTCAGGCCGCGCTCGGTCATCGCGAAGACGCCGATCTCGTTGACCGCGCCAAAGCGGTTCTTGATGGCGCGCACCAGGCGGTAGCTGGAGTGCGTGTCACCCTCGAAGTACAGCACCGTGTCGACGATGTGCTCCAGCACGCGCGGCCCCGCCAGCGCGCCCTCTTTCGTGACGTGGCCGACCAGCACGATGGCGCAGCCGCTGGCCTTGGCGGTGCGGGTCAGCTGCGCGGCGCATTCGCGCACCTGGGCGACCGAGCCTGGGGCGCTGGTGAGCTGGTCGGAGTACAGGGTCTGGATCGAGTCGATGACGCAGAAGGCCGGTTCCTCGGCGGCCAGCGCGGCCTGGATCTTCTCGAGCTGGATCTCGGCCAGCACGCGCAGCTGGGTGCCGCCCAGGCCGAGGCGGCGTGCGCGCAGCGCCACCTGGGCGCCGGATTCCTCGCCGGTGACGTACAGCACCTTGATCTGCTCGCTCAGCGATTCGGCCGCCTGCAGCAGCAGCGTGGACTTGCCGATGCCGGGGTCGCCGCCGATCAGCACCACGCCGCCTTCGACGATGCCGCCGCCCAGCACCCGGTCCAGCTCGGGCTGGCCGGTGGGCGTGCGCTCGACCTCGGCCGCCTCGATCTCGGACAGCATCGACACCGGTTGCGGCTTGGCGAGCGACTGGTAGCGGTGCTTCGTGGCGCCGGTCGGCTCGGCCACCGTCTCTTCCAGCGTGTTCCATTCGCCGCAGTGCGGGCATTTGCCCAGCCACTTGGGGCTGGCGCCGCCGCAGGCGGAACAGGTGTACTGGGTCTTGGTCTTGCTCATCGGACCGGGCACTGTAGCCGCCCGGCGCGGCGGCCCGGGCTGGGCCGTCAGGCCGACGACGGATGCGCCGGCGCTTCGCCGCTCACTTCGAAAGTTTGATGGCCACGGGCAAAGTGGCGTGCGCCCGGAAGCGCCTCAGGCCACCACCGTCGGCACGCGCTGCGCCAGGGCGCACATCAATTCATAACCGATGGTGCCGGCGGCCGCGGCGATCTCGTCGATCGGCAGCACCGCGCCGTCCGGGCCGCGGCCCCACAGCGTGACCTCGCTGCCCAGGCCGGCCTGCGGCACCGGCGCCAGGTCGACGGTGATCATGTCCATCGACACCCGGCCCACGGTGCGGCAGCGCACGCCATCGACCAGGATCGGCGTGCCGCTGCCGGCCAGGCGCGGGTAGCCGTCGGCATAGCCGCAGGCGACGACGCCGATGCGCATCGGCGCCTCGGCCGTGAAGCGGCTGCCGTAGCCCACCGTGTCACCCGGCTGCAGTTGCTGCAGGCCGATCAGCTTGGCGCGCAGCGTCATCGTCGGCTGCAGGCCCCAGTGGGCGATGTCGTGCTCTGGGTAATCCGGTGCGCTGCCGTAGCTGAGGATGCCGGCGCGCACCCAGTCGGTCTTCAGCGTGGGGTGGCGCAGGATTGCGGCGCTGTTGCTCAAGCTGCGCTCGCCGGGCAGGTCGCGCGTGGTTTCGTCGAACAGCGCCACCGCGTGGTCGACGCCGCGCGGGCCGTCGGCATCGGCGAAGTGCGTCATCAGCGAGATCTCGTCGACCTGCGGCAGCGCGTTCAGCCGCGTCCAGGCCGTGCGGTAGGCCGAGGGCGCGAAGCCCAGCCGGTTCATGCCGCTGTTCATCTTCAGGAACACGCGGTGCGGCTGGTGCGTCTTGTGCGCGGCCAGCCAGTCGATCTGCTGGTCGTTGTGCACCGCGTGCCACAGGTTGAGGCGCGAGCACAGCTCCAGGTCGCGCGGCTCGAACACGCCTTCGAGCAGCAGGATCGGCCCGCGCCAGCCCAAAGCGCGCACGCGCTCGGCCTCGGCCAAGTCCAGGAGCGCGATGCCGTCGGCGCCGCGCAGCCCCTGGTACACGCGCTCGATGCCGTGGCCGTAGGCGTTCGCCTTGACGACCGCCCAGAGCTTCGCGTCAGGCACCGAGGCGCGTGCGCGGGCCAGGTTGTGGGCCACCGCGTCGGGGTGGATCAGGGCTTCGATGGGACGTGGCACGACAGGCTTTCCGGGCAGGACCAAGGGGCGCCGCGGAACGGCGGCGTGCCGGAATTCTGCCAAGGCCGCGTGCTATAACCGCCGGCCGGCAAAAGGGCCAGACCCTGCCGTGCAACCTGGAGCGCCCAGGCAGCGGCAGATGCCCCGCTGCCCCGAAGGGGTTGAGTCAACGCCGGAACGGCCCTTCGTTGACTCAGGAGACAAGGCAGTGTTGGGCTTGCGGAAGACCAGACAGAGCGAATGAAAAAGGGCTTCCACACCATCATGTCGGCGCAGTTCTTCAGCTCGCTGGCCGACAACGCCTTGCTCGTCGCCGCCATCGAACTGCTGCGCAGCACCCAGGCCCCGGCCTGGCAGATCCCCGCGCTGACGCCGATGTTCGCGCTGTTCTACGTCATCCTCGCCCCCTTCGTCGGCGCCTTTGCCGACGCGGTACCCAAGGGCAAGGTGATGCTGGTCTCGAACGGCATCAAGGTGGTCGGCTGCCTGATGATGCTGTTCGGCGGCCACCCGCTGCTGGCCTATGCGGTGGTGGGGCTGGGCGCGGCGGCCTACTCGCCGGCCAAGTACGGCATCCTCACCGAGCTGCTGCCGCCTTCGCAGCTGGTCAAGGCCAATGGCTGGATCGAGGGCCTCACGATCGCGTCGATCATCCTCGGCATCCTGCTCGGCGGCCAGCTGGTCGGCCCGCGCATCGCGCCGATGCTGCTGGGCTTCGACCTGCCGCTGCTCAGCACCGGCATCGACACGGCGCCCGAGGCCGCCATCTCGACGATGGTGCTGCTGTACATCGTCGCGGCCATCTTCAACCTGTACATCCCCCGCACCGAGGCGCCGCTGCAGCCGCTGTCGACCAACCCCGGCGAGCTGGTGCGCGACTTCTCGCAGTGCAATGCCCGCCTGTGGGGCGACAAGCTGGGCCAGATCTCGCTCGCCACGACGACGATGTTCTGGGGCGTCGGCGGCAACCTGCGCATCATCGTCTTCCCCTGGGCCGCGGCCGCGCTGGGCTACACCACGACGCAGGCCTCGTCGCTGGCCGGCGTGGTGTCGGTGGGCGTGGCGGTGGGCGCGGTGGTGGCGTCGATGCGCATGCGGCTGGACCGGGCGACGGCGGTGATTCCGCTCGGCATCGTCATGGGCGTGCTGGTGATCGGCCTGAACGTGATCCGCGACGTCTGGGTCGCCGTGCCTTTCCTGATGCTGCTGGGTGCCGCGGGCGGCTTTTTGGTGGTGCCGATGAACGCACTGCTACAGCACCGTGGCCACAACCTGATGGGCGCCGGCCGCTCGATCGCGGTGCAGAACTTCAATGAGCAGGCCTGCATCCTGGGCCTGGGCGCGTTCTACACCGGCATGGTCAAGCTCGGGCTCTCGGCCTTCACCGCCATCGCGGTGTTCGGGCTGGTGGTCGCCGGCACCATGTGGCTGATCGGCCGCTGGCACGCGCGCAACTGCGTGACGCACCGCGACGAGGTCGAGCGCCTGCTGGCGATCGCGCGCAGCGACAAGCACTGATGCAGCCCCCCGGTTCCGGCACGCTGGGCCACGATCGGCGCGGCCTGGCCGCGCTGGCGCTGGTCTTCAACGCCTTCACCTGGGGCGTCTCGTGGTGGCCGTTCCGCCAGCTCGAGCAGGCCGGCCTGCATCCGCTGTGGTTGACGGCCATCACCTTCACCGTCGCGGTCATCGGGCTGCTGGTCGTCCGGCCGCGCGCCTTGGGCGAGGTGCTGCGCACGCCGGTGCTGTGGGTGCTGGCCGCCGCCGCCGGCACCACCAACGCCTGCTTCAACTGGGGCGTGACGATCGGCGACGTGGTGCGGGTGGTGATGCTGTTCTACCTGATGCCGCTGTGGGCGGTGCTGCTCGCGCGGCCGCTGCTGGGTGAACGGATCCGGCCCGCGGCGGCGCTGCGCATCGCGCTGGCGCTGGCCGGTGCCGTGATCGTGCTGTGGCCGGCCGGCGGCGCGCTGGAGCTGCGGCTGACGCTGCCCGACGTGCTGGGCCTGGTCGGCGGCTTCAGCTTCGCGCTGAACAACGTGATGCTGCGCCGCGAGGCCAAACGCAGCGAGCCGGCGCGCGCGCTGGCGATGTTCGCCGGTGGCGCGCTGATGGCGCTGGCCTTCGCGCTGGCGCAGTCGGCCAGCGGTGCCGTTCCGCCGCCGCCGATGCCGGCCTTCGGCTGGCTGGCCGGCACGGTGCTGCTGGCGGCGCTCTTCATCGCGTCCAACCTGGCGTTGCAGTTCGGCGCCGCGCGGCTGCCGGCGCAGGTGACCGCGGTGGTCATGCTGACGGAGGTGGTGTTCGCCAGCGTCTCGGCGGTGGCGCTGGGCGCCGGCGTGCTCGACGGCCGCACCGCGCTGGGCGGCGCACTGATCCTGGGCGCCGCAGCGCTGGCAGCCCTGCGGCGCTGAACGCGAGGCGGCCGAGCGGGGCGCCGGCTTCCCGCGCGCCGCCGGCGGCTATTCGGTGGCCGGCACCGGCAGCTCAGGCCCGCGCGTCAGGCCCTGCTCGCTGAGCCAGCGGTCCAGTTGCTCGAAGTCCAGCGGCTTGCCGAGGTGGATGTCGGCCCCGGCCAGCGTGCTGCGCACGCGGTCGACCGGGCCATGGAAGGCGGACACCACGGCCAGCTGCGGCGGCCGGCCACCCGGGTGCACGTGGCGGTGCTTGATCTGCTGGCACAGCGCCAACCCGTCGAGGTCGCTGTGCGGCCCCAGGTCGACGTCGATGAAGACGAAACCGAAGACATGCGTGGACAGCAACTCCAGCGCGCGGCCGCTGTGGTGCGCCCACTCGGTGGCCAGCCCGTAGCGCTGCAGCTGGCGATCGAGGAAGTGCAGCGCCAGCTCGCTGTCGTCCACCAGCAGCGCGCGCTTCAGCGGCTGCGGCCGCAGCGCGGCCTCTCGGCGCTGGCGCGAGGCCTCGGCCGCGGCGCGGCGTTCCTCCGGGCTGCGGGTGCGTTCCTCGTCGGCCGCGCGGCGCGTGGGCGAAGGAATCGCCTTGCCGATGGTGGTCGGGCGCAGGTGGGCATGGGTGGGCGACATCAGCGGCAGCGGGCCGCTGCCGGGGTTGTCGCGCAGCGCCACCAGCGTGTCGAGCTCGCGCAGCACGTGCACCGGGTCGATCGGCCGCATCATCCAGCTGGCCGCGCCTTCGGGGCCCTGCGCACCGACGAACACCGCATCGGCGATGCGGCCCAGCGCCTGCAACAGCTCGGGCACGCCGGACTGGTCGGCATCGGCCACGACGAAGCGCGCCTCGTCGACATCGAGCACGTGCACGTACTGCGGGTTGCGCCGCACCGCGAGCCTGAAATAGGACGCCAGCGCATTGCGTTCGAAGGCGCTGAAGCCCAGCAATGCCACTGGAATCGGAACGGAGCTCACGAACGAGGTGCGAAGAAAAAGGGGAAAGGAAGAAACGGAGGGCGGATCCGGAAAGGGCCCGCATCCTCCGCGGCGGCTGCTCCCACGTCAACAGAAGGCAGTGCCGTGCCGGGGATAACATGCCGCAGCCATGTCGGCTGGCCTTGCGTGGAGTGTGTCAGCAATGTCTGAACAAAGCATCGGTGATTTTGACGCTCGCACGATCGACGGCAAGGCCGTCAAGCTCTCGGCCTACGAAGGCAAGGTGCTGCTGATCGTCAACACGGCCAGCGCCTGCGGCTTCACGCCGCAGTTCGGCGGCCTGGAAAAGCTGTGGGAGCGCTACAAGGACCAGGGCCTCGTGGTGCTGGGCTTCCCGAGCAACGAATTCGGCGGCCAGGACCCCGGCAGCAACGACGAGATCGCCTCGTTCTGCCAGGTGAACTACGGGGTCAGCTTCCCGATGATGTCCAAGGTCGAGGTCAATGGCGCCGGTGCGCACCCGCTGTACAAGTGGCTGACCAAGGAGGCGCCGGGCTTCCTGGGCACGCAGGGCATCAAGTGGAACTTCACGAAGTTCCTGGTCGGGCGCGACGGCCAGGTCATCAAGCGCTACGCGCCGCAGGACGCACCGGAAAAGCTGGCCGGCGACATCGAGGCGGCGCTCGCGGCCTGAAGCCCCTGCGCCGGGTCCGCGGCGCCGCCGCGGACGATCACATCGCCCGTTCGCCGGCCGGCGCGGCCTTCAGCCGGCGCCGGATGCGCGACAGCGCGACGTTGGTGATGCCGAGGTAACTCGCGATCTGGTGCAACGGCAGCCGCCCGGCCAGCACGGGCTCGGCCGCGACGAAGGCCCGGTAGCGCTGCTCGGCGCTGTCCATCAGCAGCGTGGCCTCGCGGCGCGCCAGCGTGGCCATGCTGGTCGCCAGTGCATCGATGAGCACCGCCTGCACCGCGGGATGGCGCGCCTGCCATTGCAGCAGCAGTGCATGCGGCAGTTCAGCGACGACGCTGTCCTCGACCGCTTCGATCGCGAAGGGCGCCGGCTGCGCCACCTGCGCCGGCGGTGCGCCGGCCCAGTGGCCTTCCGCATGGAAGCCGCGGTTGCGCTCGCGGCCGCCGGCATCGATGAAGCAGCTGCGCAGCAAGCCCCGCTCGACGAACCAGGCCCGGTCCATCGACGCGCCGCTGGCCAGCAGCAAGGTGCCGCGCGCGAGCCGGCGCCGCGCCAGCGCTTGCCAGGCCCCGCGCAGCACGGCATCGCCGGCCAACCAGTCAAGAAAGCCGGGGCCGCAGGCCAGGCAGTCGTCCGTCACGTTTGAACCTTGGTTAATGCGCCGGCGGCCGGCAGCCGCCAGCATCCGCACCGTCCTTGTCCGATGGAGCATACCGATGACCCGATGGAACCTGCCGCACCTGCTGCTGCTGGCGGCGCTGCCGCCGACGGCATGGGCCGCGCACGCCGCCGGCTGGCCACCGGCCCTGGTGCTGGCCGCGGCCACCCTGGCGATGCTGGCCTGGCTGATCGGCGCCGAGCGCTGGTGGCCGCACCGGGGCGACTGGCGGCCGACGTCGGCCGACCTGCGCCGCGACGGCATCTTCCTCGGCGTGAATGCGGTCGTCGACACCGGCGCATCGGTGCTGCTGCATGGTGCCGCGATCATGATCGCCGCCGCCGGCCTGGGCAGCGGCTGGGCCAGTGCGCTGCCGGCGTGGCTGCAGTGGCCGTTGGCCGTGGCCGTCGGGGAACTGGGGCCGTACTGGCTGCACCGCTGGGCCCACCGAGGCGGCTGGGGCTGGCGTGTGCACGGCGTGCACCACCGGCCCGGTGCGCTGCATGCGAGCAACAACCTGACGACGCATCCGTACAACGTGCTGTGGAACCGGCTGGCGCGCACGCTGCCCTGGCTGCTGCTGGGCTTCGATGCCCAGGTGCTGCTGGCGGCATCCCTGTTCATCCAGGCCCAGTCCTTCGCGACGCATGCGAACGTGGCCGGTTCGCTGGGGCCGCTTGCGCGGCTGATCGTCAGCGCCGAAGCGCACCGCTGGCACCACAGCACGGTGCTCGCCGAGGCGCGCAACTTCGGCAGCGCGATCCCGCTGTGGGACCAGCTGTTCGGCACCTGGTACCTGCCGCCGCGGCCCGGGCCGGTGCAGGTCGGCATCGCCGACCAGGGCTGGCCGGCGGCGAGCGACTGGCGCCGCCTGCTGCTGGCGCCCATGTGCCGGCGTTGCGCAGCCTGACCGCAGCATCGGGGCGCGGCTTCGCAGGCCCGCCCGCCCTGCGGATGCGCAGCCCGCGCTGGCCATGGCCTCGGTCAGCCGATGCCGGCGCGCAGCCGCACGCCGCCGTAGACGATCTCGAGCCGCCCTTCGGCAGCCAGGCCGCGCAGTGCCTCGTTGACGGTCTGGCGCGACAAGCCCGCCAGCGCCGCCAGCTGGGCCTGCGTCGCCCTGAGCAGCCGCGTGCCGTCCTGGCCGGGCGGCGACACGCGCCCGGCCGCGCACAGCTGCGCGATCACGAGGGTCAGCCGCTCGGCCGCCGGCTGCAGCCGCGAGGCCTGCAACATGCGCAGCGTGCCGTCGAAGCGTGACGCGAACTCGTGCATCAGCGCGCGGCCGAAGCCCGGCAGGCCATCCATCAGCGCCGCGTAAGCCGGGCCACCGATGGCCAGCACCGTGCTGGACCGGTGCGCGACCGCCTCGTAGCTGCTGGGATGACCGCTGGCGAAGGCGGCCAGGCCGAACAGGCGCATCGGCCCCGCCAGTTCGATCGTCGACTCGGCGCCGTCGGCCGAGCCGAAGCGCATCACCATCTCGCCCTCGACCACGCCGTACAGGGCACGGGCCGCCGAGCCCTGCGCGAACAGCGTTGCGCCGGCGCGCAGCCGGCACCGCCGGCAGTGCGGCAGCGCCGCCTCCATCGCCACGACGGCCGGCACCGCATCGAAGGCCAGCTGCGGGAAGTTCGCGGCCAGCAGCGCTTGCAGCGCTTGCAGCGCGGTGGCGGTGGCGGTGGCGGTGGCGGTGGTCATCGCGCGAATTGTCGTGTTCCCGACAATTTCGCGCGAGGGGACGGGCTACGCTGCATCGCACCATGAGCCTGCCGGGTCGCCCAAGGCGAACGCCAGCGGCCGCCATTCGGAGGATCTTCATGAGCATGCTGCCCACCGATGCCACCGCGCCGCGCGCCGAAGGCGCCACGCCCGAAGAGCGGCGCCGGCAATTCCTGCGCTTCGCCGACACCGAGTGCGGCGAAGACCCGCTGTACGTCGCCCTGTGCCGGCTGCTGGCCGAGCGGCCCGCCGCGCTGGCACTGCTGGACGCGGCCCAGGGCATGCAGCAGCGGCCGAACCTGCTGCTGGCGGCGATCCACGAACGCGTGCTCGATGGCGCCGGCGGCGCGCTGGCCGCCTGGTACCCCAGCGTCGCCGGCAGCCGCGCGGCCGACGATCCGGCCCTGCCCGGTGCACTGGACGAACTGCTGGCGCGAGAACGGGCCGCACTCGCCGCCCACTGCGCAGGGCGCGCGACGCAGACCAACGAGATCGGCCGCTGCGCGGTGCTGTGGCCGGCGCTGGCGCAGATCGCCGCGCTGACCGGCGGCCGGCCGCTGGCGCTGATGGATTTCGGCTGCAGCGCCGGGCTGAACCTGGGCGTCGACCGCTATCGCTACCAGCACGGCGGCGAGCGCTGGGGCGCCGACGAGGCCGCCGCGCCGCTGATCGCCTGCCATCCAGTGGGCGGCGCGACGCCGCCGCGGCTGGCGCCGGCGCGCATCGCCGCACGGCTGGGCATCGACCCCGCGCCGGTCGACCTGCACGATGAAGCCGCCGTGCGCTGGCTGCGCGCCTGCCTGTGGCCGCACGATCGCGCGCGGCGCGAGCGCTTCGATGCCGCGGTGGCCATCGTGCGCGCCGCGGCTTGGCCGGTGCGCGCCCAGCCCGACTGCGCCGCCGCGATCGAGCCCTGGCTGGACGGGTTGCCCACCGGCGTGCAGCCGGTGGTGTTCAACAGCTGGGTGCTGGCTTACTTCGCGCCCGCCGAGCGGGCCGCTCACATTGCGCGCATGCATGACCTGGTCGCGCGCCGCGGCATCGCCTGGCTGAGTGCCGAAGGACCGGGGCTGAAGCTGGGCGACCTGCCGCCGCCGCCCACGGGGGACGAACGCGTCGGCGCGGCGGAGATCGCCAATGCCTCGCTCTGGTGGCTGAGCCTGCCGGGCAGCGCGCCGCGGCTGATCGCCCGCAGCCATGCGCACGGCCGCTGGGCGCACTGGGGCCCAAGCCCACCGCTCTAGACGCGATGGGGGCCGCATCGGTCGATGCCAACACGGCATGCCGGCAGACGGAACACGCGCTCGATAATCGCCGCTCCTCCACCGGAGCCCCCCTTCATGTTCCAGCACATCACGCCCTACGCCGGCGACCCCATCTTCGCCCTCGTCGATGCCTACAACGCCGATCCGCGGCCGCAGAAGGTCAACCTGTCGATCGGCATCTACTTCGACGAACAGGGCCGGTTGCCGGTGCTGGACAGCGTGAAGGCGGCCGAGGCGCAGATCCTGGCCGCCGACGGTCCCAAGCCGTATTTGGCGATGGAAGGCTCCGCCGATGCGCGGCGCGAAGTGCAGAAGCTGCTGCTGGGCGCCGACCATCCCGCCATCGCCGCCGGCCGCGTCGCCACGCTGCAGACCGTGGGCTCCTCCGGCGGCCTGAAGGTCGGCGCCGACTTCCTGAAGACCTGGCTGCCCGAGGCCGAGGTGTGGGTCAGCGACCCGACCTGGGACAACCACCGCTCGATGTTCGAGGGCTCGGGCTTCAAGGTGAACACCTACCCGTACTACGACGCCGCGACCGGTGGCGTGCGCTTCGACGCGATGCTGGACACGCTGCGCACGGTCCCGCAACGCAGCATCGTGCTGCTGCACGCCTGCTGCCACAACCCCACCGGCGTCGACCTGACCGCTGCGCAATGGGATGCGCTGATCCCCGTGCTGCGCGAACGTGAGCTGCTGCCCTATTTGGACCTGGCTTACCAGGGCTTCGGCGACGGCATTGCCGAGGACGCCTACGCGGTGCGCGCGATGGCCGACGCCGGCATCACCTACTTCATCGCCAACTCGTTCTCCAAGAGCATGAGCGTGTACGGCGAGCGCTGCGGCGCGCTGTCCGCCGTCTGCGCCGACAAGGCCGAGGCCGACCTGGTGATGGGCCAGCTGCGCTTCACGGTGCGCCGCATCTATTCGAGCCCGCCGATGCACAGCGCGCAGATCGTCGCCCGCGTGCTGGGCGATGCCACGCTGCGTGCGCAATGGGAAGGCGAACTGGCCGCCATGCGCGACCGCATCGCCGGCATGCGCCGCGCGCTGCACCAGCGCCTGGTGGCGCGCCTGCCGGGCCGCGACTTCAACTACTTCCTGACGCAGCGCGGCATGTTCAGCTACACCGGCCTCTCCGCCGCCCAGGTCGACCGCCTGCGCGAGGAGCATGCGGTCTACCTGATCCGCTCGGGCCGCATCTGCGTGGCCGGGTTGAACGAGTCGAACGTCGAGCGCACGGCCGAGGCGATGGCCACGGTGATCGGCGGCTGAGGGCCGCCCGGTCCCTTTCATTGACGGAGGCGAGGCAGCGTTTCCGCGCGCAGCGCTGCATCCGATCGCGCACGGCCCGCGTATGTCAGCCGGGTCGATCGGCCGAATCGATCCCGCTGTAAGTTCCGCGGGACCGCCGGCGACACACGGGGGCGCCGCCGGGTATCCGATCCAGGCGGCGCCCGTAGACAACCTCACGTCAAGGAAGAGACCATGAAGAACGTCAAGACCGGCGTCGCCATCGCCACCGCCGCTGCCGCCCTGTTCTCCACCGGGCTGCTGGCCACCGGCACCGCGCATGCGGCCGATGCCGGCGTCAAGTGCTCGGGCACCAACAGCTGCAAAGGCACCAGCGAGTGCAAGACTGCCAGCAGCTCCTGCAAGGGCCAGAACAGCTGCAAGGGCCAGGGCTGGGTCAACGTCAAGTCGGCCAAGGACTGCACCGACAAGGGCGGCAAGGTCGTCAAGTAAGCCACCCGCCGGCGCTTGCGGACCCGCGGCCAGCGCGGGCCGCCGGGCGCCTGGCGCGTGTGCCGGCGCACTGCGGCGGGCGGCGCACGCTCCAGGGGCTGGTTTCCTGGTGCCTTTCTTCACCCGGCCACCACATGGTGCCGGGTGCTTTTGCCGTTATTGGATCGAGGCGACGAGCGAGGCGATGAGCGAACAGACGATCGCGGGCTTCGGCCTGGGCCTGCGCACCGAGCACTACGCCGACTTCGAGCAGCGCGGCGCGGCGGTGGACTGGCTGGAGATCCTGAGCGAGAACTACATGGTCCCGGGCGGCCGCCCGCTGCACCACCTGGACCGCATCCGCGCCGATCACCCGATGGTCATGCACGGCGTCTCGATGTCCATCGGCGGCACGGATCCGCTCGACCTGGGCTACCTGGACCAGCTGAAGGCGCTGGCCGCGCGCGTGCAGCCGGCCTGGCTCTCCGACCACCTGTGCTGGACCGGCGTGAACGGCCGAAACCTGCATGACCTGCTGCCGCTGCCGATGAGCGAAGCGGCGCTGCGCCACGTGGCGGCGCGGCTGGACGAGGTGCAGCACCGGCTGGGCCGGCGCATCGCGATCGAGAACCTGTCCAGCTACGTGCGCTTCGCGGCCGACGAGATGCGCGAGTACGAGTTCGTCACCGAGCTGCTGAAGCGCACGGACGCGCTGCTGCTGCTGGACGTCAACAACGTCTACGTCAGCAGCATCAACCACGGCTTCGACGCCCGCGCCTACATCGATGCGATGCCGGCCGAGCGCGTCGTGCAAATCCACCTCGCCGGCCATTCGGTGGAGAACGGCTTTCTCATCGACACCCACGACGCGCCGGTGTGCGACGCGGTGTGGGACCTGTACCGCTACACCATCGCCCGCCTCGGCCCGCGGCCGACGATGATCGAGCGCGACGACCAGATCCCGGCGCTGGACGAGCTGCTGGCCGAGCTGGACACCGCCCGCCGCATCAGCGCCGAAGCGGCCGCCGGGCGTGCCGAGGCCCGGGCATGACGGCCGGCGCCGACACGCTGCGCGCGCAGCAGCTGGCGTTCGCGGCCGCCACCGCCGACGGCGCCGAGGCCGGTTCGCTGCTGGCCGCCGACCCGCGGGGCGGCCCGCCGCGCCTGGGCGTCTACCGCCACGCCTACCGTGCGCGGCTGACCGAGGCGCTGGCCGACAACTTCGAGATCCTGGCGCGCGCGATGGGCGACGAGGCCTTCGCCGCGCTGGCGGACGGGTACATCACGGCACATCCGTCCTCACACCCGTCGATCCGCTGGTTCGGCGACCGGCTGGCGGAGTTCATGGGCAGCGCGGCGGCTGCGGACGGCGGCCTGGTGCCGCATCCTGCGTTCGTGGACCTGGCGCGCATGGACTGGGCGCTGCGCGCCGCCTTCGACGCCGCCGATGCGCCGGCCCTGGGCCGCGAGGCGCTGGCGGGCTGGGCGCCGCCGGACTTCGCGGCGCTGCGGCTGGCGCCGCATCCCAGCATGCAGCTCGTGCGGCTGCAGTGGGCGATCGAGGCGGCCTGGCGTGCGCTGCGCGAACACGACCCGGACGAGCCCGACGGCGCCAGCGAGCCGGAGCTGCCGGCACCGGAGCAACAGCCGCACACTTTGCTCGTTTGGCGGCGCGGGCTGGACACGCTGTGGCGCTCGGTCGAGCCCACCGAGGCGGCCCTGCTGGACGGCCTCGCCGCCGGCGAGTGCTTCGCCGAGCTGTGCGAGCGCGCCGCCACGGTCGACGACGATCCCCTGCCGCCTGCACAGCGGGCCGCCACGGTGCTGGCGCAGTGGCTGGACGATGGACTGATCAGCCGGATCGATCCTTAGGGGCCGGACCGCGCACCTGGCGCCGCGCCGCCAGCAGTTGCGCGCAGGACGACGACCCGCGGCACGGCGAAGAGCGACGGAGCAGGTACAGCTCGAACCGGCCGAGACCGATGGCGACGAAGGGCATCCGGCCAGCGGCCGACGTCCACGTCATCGGCCCGGCGCGTCCGCGCTGGCGCGTGCCGCCGGGCCAGCCGCCTGGATCGGCAGGTCGCCGGCGAGCGGCAAGCTCACGGCGGTGGGCTGCCCATGCCGCTGCACCAGCCGCTGCAGTGCCCAGCGCGCATGCGCGCGGTGCCGCAGGGCCAGGTGCCGCAGCGCTTCGGCGCGCGAGCGGGCGCCGGCCTGGTCGGGCAGCGGTGTCGCCGCCGGGCCGCCGCGCAACTCGGCCTGCCGCCACTGCTCATGCCCGGCTTGCGCCAGGTCGATCCAGCGCTGGCGCTGCGCCTCGGTCTTCTCGGCACGGTCGAGCTGGTCGGCCGCTTCCTTCAGGTCATAGGCATTTTCGCTGTGGACGTGCACGGCCACGGCGCCGCGCACGCGGTCCAGGCTGGCCAGCTCGCGGGTCAGCAGCACGCCGGCTTCGAGGGCAGTCACCGTACCCTTCTGGATCAGCTCGCGCGCCAGCAACTGGCTGCTGATCAAGGCGCCTTGCAGCTCGAAGCGCTGCCGCTCGGGCGAACGCGCCGCTTCGGCCCGCCAGGCCATGGCCTGCCCGACCGCCGTGGCCACCGCCGCGCCCACCAGCGCCGCCGCCAGCAGGCGCCAGACCGTGCCATCGATGCGCAGCCGCACCACCGGCACGGATGCGAGATCGGGCGGGGCAGCGGTGCTCATGGGATCGGTGGCCTTGCGGGCGCGCCGATTCTTCGGTGCCCGCGCGCCGACCCACAACCCCTAGAACCGCCGCACGAAGTGTCAGCGCGGCAACAAGCCGCAACCGCTGGCGCTAGCCCTCAAGATGCACGTCCAGGCGGCGCACGGGCGCATGCGGCAGCGAGCATTCGCAGGGCGCCGCGCAGGCACCCTTCAACCACGCGCCGATGAACTCGGTCTGGTGCCGATCGGCCAGCACCGGCGTGTGGCCGGTGTCGGGCAGGTGCACCACGGTGATGTCACGGCTGCGCTGCATGCGCGCGATGGTGCCTGCCGTCAGTGCGTCGGAGGCCATGCCATGCAGCAGCAGCACCGGGCAGCGCACGCGCGCCCAGTCGTCCCACTGGTCGACGCCCACCGCCGCCTCGTCGCGGTAGGCCAGCATCGCGCGCGGGTCGTGGCGGTAGATGCGCCCCGCCTCCTCGTCCGACCAGCGCGTCTGGTGGTGCGCGATGAACCGGCGCACCTCCTCGCTGACCGGACCGTCGTGCTTCTGCGCTGCGCCAGTGCGGCGCACGAGGTCGGCGGGGCTGTGGAAGACGTAGTGCCGCGCCAGCGCCTCGGCCCGGCGGGCACGGCGAGCGCGCGGGATGTGCGGGCCGACGTCGTTGAGCACCAGGCGCTCGACCAGCGCCGGATGGCGCGCCGCCAGCTCGATGCCGGCGCTGCCGCCCATCGACGAGCCCAGCACCGCCACCGGCGCGCCCAGGTGCTCGATCAGCTGGCGCAGCAGCTCGACATGCGTCTCGCGCCGGTACTCGCGCTTGTCGGCCAGCCAGCCGGAGGCGCCGCGGCCCGGCCAGTCGATGCAGACCACCCGCACGCCGGCACGCGACAGGTCGGCCGCCAGGAAGGCGAAGCGCATCGCGGTGTTGGCGACGCCGCCGCCGCACAGCAGCACCGGCGCGTCGCGCGGGCCCCAGTCGGTCACAGCGATGGGCACCGTGTAGGGCCGCCGCAGGCGTGCCGGCACGCCGCGCTGCAGCGCCAGCGGCTGCCGGTAGCCGAAGGTGGCGCGCAGGAAGTGGCCGTCGAAGCGGCGGTCCAGCCGTGCGGCCGCTTCGTCCCAGGCGCGCCAGGCGCCCCGGGCCGGATCGCCGGCCGTCACCGCCCGCCCCGGTCGCCCGGCCGGGTGGCGTCACGCTCGCGTTCGCGCTGGCGCAGCACGTCGATCATCACGTTGAAGGTGCGGGCCAGCTGGCCCACCTCGTCGCGGCTGCGCACGGTGACCTCGGCGCGGTCGAAGTCCCCTTCCTTCAGCGCATGCGCGGCGCCGGTGAGCGCCTGGATCGGCCGCACGATGCTGCGCGCGAAGCGCAGTGCCAGGCCGGTGAACAGCAGGCCCACCAGCACGACGCTGATGGCCAGGTGGCTGTACAGCATCTGGAACGGGCGCTCGAAGGTCGAGCGCTCCTGGCTCACGCCGACCACCCAGTGGTGGCCCGGCACGGGCGCATAACCTGCGATCTCATCGGCCTTGGACACGCTGGAGACGAAGCTGGCGTGGCCCGGCGTGCGCGCGCCCACCATCACCCGCGCCAGGTCCGGCATGTCCAGGCTCTGGATGGTGTCGCGGCGGAAGCGCTGGTCGGCGCGGATGGCCTGCAGCGTCGGCGGCGGCAGCGGCACCAGGCTGCGGTACAGCAGGTCCTCGCGCGGGTGGTAGACCAGCACGCCGTCGCCATCGATCATGAAGGGGCCCAGCGTCGACTGGTGCTGCACCTCGTCGAGGATGGCAGCGAAGGACGAGGCATGGATGCGCAGCACCACCGCGCCGATCACCGCCTGCGACGCGTCGGTCACGGGCACCGAGAAGAACACGCCCGCCTGCCCCGCCACCGCGCCGACCAGGATGCTGGTGACGAAAGGCCGCCCCGCCATCGCTTCCTGGAAATACTGGCGGAAGCGGAAGTTGCGGCCCATGACCTGGGGGTCATTGGCGATCTGCGCGGTGCCGCCGGCGTCCATCACCATCACCAGGTGGATGTCGCGGTTGGCCTGGGCGATGCGGACCAGCTTGCTCACCAGCGCCGGTTTCGCCTCCGGGTCGGGCGCGGCCAGCCAGCGTGCCAGCTCGGCGTCGGTGCCGATCACGCGGGCCAGCGCCATGCTGTCGTTCAGCAGCTGGCCGACGCGGCCGGCGGTGTTGCGCGCCAGGCGCTCGGCCGAGGCCAGCTGGTTGGCCGACAGCGCGTCGAGGCTGTTCTCCAGGTTGTAGATGGTGGTCGCCAGCATCGGCAGCAGCGCCGTGGCCGCCATCGCCAGTGCCATCTTCACGGCCAGCGGCCACGCGGACGGCGTGCACAGCGTGCGCAGCGCGCTGGCGACGCGGCCTGCCGGCGGTGCCGGCTCGTCGCCGCGGCGCAGCACCTCGGTCAGGCGCAGCGAGGAGATGTGGTCGGCGAACAGCGCGTCACGCCAGGCGGCGATGTCGCGCGGGCGGCCGCCGGGACTGGGCGTCAGCGCCCAGTCGATGGCGCGCAGGAAGGCCTCGCCATAACGCCCACGGCCCGCGTCCACCGCCGGCACCATGGGCACGCCTGCGGAGCGCGCCTCGGCATCGGGCGGCTTCTTGCCGGTGATAGCCCAGTACAGCGTGGCGCCCAGCGCGTAGACGTCGGTCCATGGTCCCTGCTCGCCGAAGCCGTACTGCTCGATCGGCGCGAAGCCGGGGGTCACCACCACCGCGTCCTGGTCGACCAGCGTCACCGTCTGCGCCGCGGAGCCGAAGTCCAGCAGCACGAAGCGCGTGTCGTCTTCGCGCACCTGCAGGTTGTCGGGCTTGATGTCGCGGTGCAGGAAACCGGCGGCATGCACCACGGCCAGGCCGTCCAGCAGTGGCATCAGCCGTTCGACCAGGCCGCGTTCACCCACTGCCTGGTGCGCCGGCCACCAGCTGCGCAGCGGCTGGCCGCGCTCGTACTCCAGCACCATGTAGGCGGTGCGATGGGCCTCGAAGAAGCGCGCCACGCGCACGATGTTCGGGTGGCGGAACGTCGCCAGCGTGCGCGCCTCGGCCAGGAACATCTCCAGGCCCAGGCGGTAGCGCTCCTTGTGGCGCGAGGCATTGGGCGCCACGCTCTTGTCGCCGGCGCGGAAGGCGATCTCTTCCGGCAGGTATTCCTTGATCGCGACCGGCGCGCGCAGGTGCACGTCGGTGGCGAGGTAGGTGATGCCGAAGCCGCCCTGGCCCAGCACGCGCTCGATGCGGTACTCGTGCAGGCGGAAGCCGGGCACCAGCGCCAGCGGCGTCTGGCGCGCCTGCAGCGCAGGTGGCAGTTCGGGGATCGGCGGCTCGTCGTCGCGCAGCAGCGGCTGGGTGGTGCCGTCGTGCCCGGCCTGGCGGGTGCGGTCGATGCGGCGGGTGCGCTGCACGCGCGTGGGCTCGTCGTCGATCGGCACCGGGGTGGCGACCGGGCGGCCCTGCGGTGCTGCCGCCGATGCCGGCCGGACGCGAGTGGCCTGCGGGTCGGGGCGGACGCGGGTCGCGTCGGGGTCGGGGCCGCGCACGCGCGTGGCGTCCGGATCGGCGGGCCGGACACGCGTCGCGTCCGGGTCCGGACCACGCGCCCGGGTCGCATCCGGATCCGGCACCGCGGCGCCACGCACGCGGGTGGCATCCCGATCGTGCACGCTCACTTGATGCGCTAGATGCAGCGGCCGCCGTCGACTTCCATGCAGACGCCGGTCAGCATGGTCGCCTCGTCGCTGCACAGGAAGCAGGCGGCGTTGCCCAGGTCTTCGGGCAGCGAGAAGCGGCCGATCGGGATCGTCGACAGGAACTTCGCGCGCATCTCGGGCGTGTCCTCGCCCATGAAAGTCTTGAGCAGCGGCGTCTCGCCGGCGACCGGGTTCAGCGCGACGACGCGGATGCCGAAGGGCGCCAGCTCCACCGCGCAGGCCCGCGTCGCGGTGATGACCCAGCCCTTGCTGGCGTTGTACCAAGCGAGCCGCGGCCGCGGGCTGACGCCGGCCGTGGACGCCATGTTCAGCACCACGCCGCGCTGGCCGTGCACGCCGGGCGCGTTGCCCTTGAAGCGCGGCACCACCTCGCGCATCGCCAGGTAGATGGCCCGCATGTTGACCGCGGTGAGGCGGTCGAACTGATCCTCGGGCAGGTCTTCCAGCGGCTGCGGCAGGTGCCCCACGCCGGCGTTGTTGACGAGGATGTCGAGCCGGCCGAAGTGCTGCTCGGCGGCCTCGAACATCAGGCGCACGTCGGCGCTGTCGGCCACGTCCACCCGCACCGCCCGTGCGGCCGGGCCCACGGCCGCTGCCACGCGCAAGCCGGCCTCCAGGTCGCGGTCGGCCACGACCACCTGCGCGCCCTCGGCCACGAACTTGCGAACGATGCCCTCGCCGAAGCCGGAACCCCCACCGGTGACGATCGCGACCTTGTCCTTCAGACGGGTGCCGGTGCTGCTCATGCGTCGTGTCTCCGTTCGTCGATGTTGCTGTTCGATCAGTCGTGCTTGATGGCCACGGTCTTCAGCGCCGAGAAGCCGTACAGCGCCTCGAAGCCCTTCTCGCGCCCGTGGCCCGATTGCTTCACGCCACCGAAGGGCAGCTCGATGCCGCCGCCGGCGCCGTAGTTGTTGATGAAGACCTGGCCGCACTTCAGTGCGCGCGCCAGGCGGAACTGCCGGCCGCCGTCGCGCGTCCAGACAGCGGCCACCAGGCCGAAGGCGGTGCCATTGGCGATGCGGATGGCGTCGGCCTCGCCGTCGAAGGGGATCACGACCTGCACCGGGCCGAAGATCTCCTCCTGCGCCAGCCGCGCATCCGGCGCCACCGGCGACAGCAGCGTCGGCGGCACGTAGCAGCCGCCGGCGGGCAGCGATGCGGGCAGCGTGGCCTGCGCCGCCACCTGCAGGCCGGTGTCGCGGGCCAACGCCAGGTAGCCCTGCACGATTTCGCGCTGGCGCGCCGAGATCAGCGGTCCGACGTCCAGGTCGTCCAGCGCGGGGCCCACGCGCAGCGCGCGGTAGCGCTCGGCCATGCGCGCGACCACCGCGTCGAAGATCGGCCGCTCGACCAGGATGCGCGAGGCCGCCGAGCAGGTCTGCCCCGCGTTCTGGATGCCGGCGTTGACGAGGAAGGGCAGTGCCGCGTCCAGGTCGGCATCGGCAAAGACGATCTGCGGGCTCTTGCCGCCCAGCTCCAGCGTGACCGGGATGGTGTTGCGCGCCGCCGCCGCCTGCACCAGCCGGCCGACCGCCACCGAGCCGGTGAAGGACAGGTGCGCGACGCCGGGATGCGCGCTGAGCGCGGCGCCGGCCTCTTCGCCCAGCCCCGGCACGATGTTCAGCGCGCCCGGCGGCAGTCCGCAGTCGGTGGCGATGCGGCCGAAGGCCAGCGCCGTCAGGCAGGCTTCCTCGGCCGGCTTGAGCACGCAGGCATTGCCCATCGCCAGCGCCGCGCCCACCGAGCGGCCGATGATCTGCATCGGGTAGTTCCAGGGCACGATGTGGCCGGTGACGCCATGCGGCTCGCGCAGCGTCAGCGCGGTGTAGCCGGCCGCGAACGGGATGGTCTCGCCATGCACCTTGTCGGCCGCGCCGCCGTAGAACTCCAGGTAGCGCGCCAGCGCCACGGCATCGGCCCGGCCCTGCCTCAGCGGCTTGCCGACGTCCAGCGCTTCCAGCCGGGCCAGCTCGTCGGCCTGCTCCAGCACCTTGGCGCTGATGCGCAGCAGCAGCCGGCCGCGCTCGGCCGCGGTGAGGCGGCCCCAGCCGCCGTCCAGCGCGGCTTGCGCGGCCGCCACCGCGGCATCGATGTCGGCCGCCGTGCCACGCGCGATGGGCGCCAGCAGGCTGCCGTCGTTCGGGTTGATCAGCGGCAGCGTCTCGCCGCCGGCCGCGGTGCGCCAGGCGCCACCGATCAGCACCTGCGTGGTCTCGAAGGGAACAAGCGCCATCCAGATCTCCTCGGGGCGGAGCCCACGGGGCCCAGCGGGGGGACAGGCCGGGTTGATCGGGCATGATAGTTCTCATGCTTTCAGCGCCGAGTGCAATGCGCCACACGATCGCCGATCCCGCCCGATGAGCGTCTTCCTCGCCAAGCGCCTGGCCACCTTCCTCGCGACGCTCGCGGTCGCCTCGCTGCTGGTCTTCGGCGTGCTGGAGCTGCTGCCGGGCAACGTCGCGCAGATGATGCTGGGCGACACCGCCACGCCGGAGACGCTGGCGGCGCTGGAGAAGAAGCTGGGCCTGGACCGCCCCGCCGCCGAACGCTACGGCCAGTGGGTGCTCGGCCTGCTGCGCGGCGAGACGGCCGTCAGCGTCTCCTACGGCACCCCCACCGCCGAGCTGATCGCCGAGCGCCTGCGCGTCACGCTGCCACTGGCGCTGCTGTCGATGGTGCTGACGACCGTGCTGGCGCTGTCGCTGGGCATCTACGCGGCCGCGCGCCACAACAAGCTGGGCGACGTCGGCGTGATGCTGGGCTCGCAGCTCGGCATCGCGGTGCCGAGCTTCTGGTTCGCGATCCTGCTGATCCTGCTGTTCGCGGTGAAGCTGCAGTGGGTCTCGGCCGGCGGCTTCCCGGGCTGGACCGAGGACGAGGGCGGCGGCGTGGTCGACGGCCTCGTCGCGCTGGCCTTGCCCGCCCTGGCACTGGCCCTGGTGCAGGCGGCGATCCTGGCGCGCGTGACGCGCTCGTCGGTGCTGGAGGTGATGCGCGAGGACTACGTGCGCACCGCCCGCGCCAAGGGCCTGAGCCGCCGCGCCACGCTGTGGAAGCACGTGCTGCGCAACGCGATGATCCCGGTGCTGACGATCATGGGCCTGCAGTTCGCCAACCTGATCACCGGCACCATCGTGATCGAGAACGTCTTCGTGCTGCCCGGCATCGGCCGCCTGGTGTTCCAGGCCATCGCCAACCGCGACCTGGTGGTCGTGCGCGACGTGGTGATGCTGCTGGTGGGCGTGGTGGTGATCGTCAATTTCGCGGTCGACGTGCTGTACGCGCTCGTCGATCCGCGGCTGAAGCCCAGCGACGCATGACGGCGCCACCACTCGCCCGGCGCGCACTGCGCCATCCCAGCTTCGTGCTCGGCGCGCTGCTGTCGGCGGCGCTGGTGGCGGCGGCCTTCATCTCGCTGTTCTGGTCGCCGTACCCGCCGGCCGAGATCGACATCCCGAACAAGCTCCAAGCCCCCAGCGCCGCCCACTGGTTCGGCACCGACAGCCTGGGCCGCGACATCGCCTCGCAGCTGCTGGTGGGCGCGCAGAACTCCATCGTCGTCGGCGTCATCGCGGTCGCGATCGGCCTGGCCGCCGGCGTGCTGCTGGGTTGCCTGGCGTCGGCGAAGCGCGGCTGGGTGGAGGAGCTGGTGATGCGCGCCGCCGACTTCACCTTCGCGTTCCCGGCGCTGCTGTCGGCCATCATGCTGGGCGCGATCTACGGGCCCGGCCTGGTCACCGGCATCGTCGCGATCGGCATCTTCAACATCCCCGTGTTCGCCCGCATCACCCGCGGCGCGGCCAATGCGGTGTGGTCGCGTGAATACGTGCTGGCCGCGCGCGCCGCCGGCTTCGGCGGCTGGCGCATCACCACCGACCACGTGCTGCCCAACATCGCCAGCGTCCTGATCGTGCAGGCCACGATCTCGTTCGCCACAGCCATCCTGGCCGAGGCGGCACTGTCCTACCTGGGGCTGGGCACGCAGCCACCGCAGCCCAGCTGGGGCCGCATGCTCAACGAGGCGCAAAGCCAGCTCTTCACCGCGCCGATGCTCGCGGTGTACCCCGGCGTCGCGATCGCGCTGAGCGTGCTGGGGCTGAACCTGATGGGCGACGGCCTGCGCGACCTGCTGGACCCCAAGCTCGCCCGCAAGCGCTGAGCAAAGTCCCGCCGGATCCAGGGTCATCCAGGCGACAGCCATGCTGCAGTGCAGCGATATAGTCGCGCCCGCCGTCAAAGCAGTCGAGTTGTTCCATGACCGAGCGCGCCCCCCTCACGCTGCACCGCCTGCGCGCGATGCATGCCGCCGGCGAGAAGATCGCCATGCTCACCTGCTACGACGCGAGCTTCGCGCGCTTGCTCGACGACGCCGGCGTCGACGTGCTGCTGGTCGGCGACTCGCTCGGCATGGTGCTGCAGGGACGGACCAGCACGCTGCCCGTCACGCTGCAGGAGATGGCCTACCACACCGCCTGCGTCGCGCGCGGCAACCGCAGCGCCTGGATCGTCGGCGACCTGCCCTTCGGCAGCTACCAGGGCAGCGAAGACGCCGCGGTCGACAGCGCGGTGGCGCTGATGCAGGCGGGTGCGCACATGGTCAAGCTCGAAGGCGGCGGCTGGACCACGCCGCTGGTGCGCCGGCTCGCCGATCGCGGCATCCCCGTCTGCGCCCACCTCGGCCTCACGCCGCAATCGGTGCATGCGCTGGGCGGCTGGCGCGTGCAGGGCCGCGACGACGGCGGGGCCGACACGCTGCGCCGGCATGCGCAAGAACTGGCCGAGGCCGGCGCCGCGATGCTGGTGCTGGAGCTGATGCCCAGCGCGCTCGCCCGCGCGATCACCGAATCGCTGCCCATCCCGGTGATCGGCATCGGCGCCGGCGCCGGCTGCAGCGGCCAGGTGCTGGTGCTGCACGACATGCTGGGCTTAGGCACTGGCAAGCGCCCGCGCTTCGTGCGCGACTTCCTGGCCGGCAGCGGCTCGTTGGACGCTGCAATCCGCAGTTACGTGGCCGCCGTCAAGGATGGCAGCTACCCGGACGAAGCCGTGCACGGCTTCTGACTCCGGCATTCCTCTTCAGCTTTCCAAGTCGAGCCGTTCCATGCGTGTCATCCACACCCTTGCCGAGCTGCGCGCCGCGCTGGCCGGCAGCCGCCAGACCGCCTTCGTGCCGACGATGGGCAACCTGCATGAAGGGCACCTGTCGCTGGTGGCGCTGGCCCGCGCGCACGGCGGCCCGGTGGTCGCCAGCATCTTCGTCAACCGCCTGCAGTTCCTGCCGCACGAAGACTTCGACACCTACCCGCGCACGCTGGAACGCGACTGCGAGCTGCTGAGCGGCGCCGGCTGCGACATCGTCTTCGCGCCGTCCGAACCCGAGCTGTACCCCGAGCCCCAGGGCTACAAGGTGCAGCCGCCGGCCGCGCTGGCCGACATCCTCGAGGGCCACTTCCGCCCCGGCTTCTTCACCGGCGTCAGCACCGTGGTGCTGAAGCTCTTCAACTGCGTGCAGCCGGCTTTCGCCGCCTTCGGCAAGAAGGACTACCAGCAGTTGATGGTGATCCGCCGCATGGTCCGGCAGCTGGCGCTGCCGATCGAGATCCTGGCCTGCGAAACCAGCCGGGCCGACGACGGCCTGGCGCTGTCGTCACGCAACGGCTACCTCAGTGCCGCCGAACGCGCCGAGGCGCCGCGCCTGGCGCAGGTGCTGCGCCGCACGGCGCAGGCCGTGGCTATCGAGGGCCTGGCGCGCATCGCCGCGCTGGAGGCCGCCGCGGCCGACGAACTGCGCGCGCACGGCTGGGCGCCGGACTACATCGCCATCCGGCGCCGGGACGACCTGGGTGCAGCGCAGCCGAGTGACGCGCTGGTGGTGCTGGCCGCCGCGCGCCTGGGCAGCACGCGGCTGATCGACAACCTGGAGTTCTAGCGAGGCCACGAAAGCCGCCGTGCATCCGCCGCATGCCCGGTCGGATGGAAGCGGGATCTGCTCCTATCTACCAAAGTGAGCGGCTGCGGCATTCCGCACGCTTCGCCCCCGTCCGGCGGCCCCGCCCTGCCCAGGGCCATCCACCGCAAGCTACACTTCCGGGCTCGTCACGCGGCGGCCGTTACACGGCACCGCGCGATCGGCCGCAACGCCTCCCAAGCGCCGCGGCCCCGCTCCCAGGACGTTCTTGCCCGCCTCCCGCCAAGAGGCCGGCCGTGCGCGAGTCGCCATCTCGCTCGCCGTCCCAGCGGCCGGTCCCCTCCCGGCCCCTCGCCACTTTTCGGCGCAGCCGCTTTCAGGACGCGCCGCGCGCGGCAGCTGTTGCCGGCGCGCACCGATATCGACTACTGCAAGGAGCTCCCATGGCCAAGGAAGAACTGATCGAAGCACACGGCAAGGTGATGGAAGTGCTGCCCGACTCGCGCTACCGCGTGACGCTGGACAACGGCCACCAACTGGTCGCCTACACCTCGGGGCGCATGAAGAAGCACCACATCCGCATCCTGGCCGGCGACGCCGTGTCGCTGGAGCTGTCGGCCTACGACCTGAGCAAGGGCCGCATCACCTTCCGCCACCTGGAACGGCGCGGCCCGAACTGATGCGATGGCGGCCCGCCGTCCAGCGCGCGGGCCCACAGCTTCCCAGCCCGTCGGCATGGCCGGGCCCAGGCCCTGATCCAGCAAGCCGTGTCCCATGGACGGCCGGCCCATGCGTCGGCACACTCGGCCCCCGGGGGCGGCACGTAGGTCACCCCGTCCGGACGTGCCGTGAACCTGCTTGCCTCTCCGCGGCTGGCCTCCTGGCCGCGCAACTCCCGCGAAGCACCGTCGCTCGCCCAGTGCCTGGCGCTGGCGGCGCTGCTGCATCTGCTGGCGATGCTGGTGCTCGGCACGGTGCCGGGGGCGCCGGCTTCGCGCGGCGAGGGCCTGTGGGGCAGCCTGAGCGTGACGCTGAAGGGGCTGCGCAGCGAGGCCGGCGCCGGCGCACCCCAGCCCGACACGCGGAACGGCCCCGTCGGCCGCGTGTTGCAGCCACGCACCGGCGGCACGGTGCGCGAGCGCGAAGCCACCCCCGCCGAGGGGCCCGGTGCCGCGCGCGAGGCCCCATGGCAGCCCATCGAGTCGACCGCGCCCGGCGCCGCGCCCGAGCTGCCTCCGGCCCCGGCCGAGCCGGCCCCGCCGCCGCTCGTCACGCCCGACCCGGCCCCCGCCGCGCCACCAGCGGCCGCCGCCGACCCCCCCCGGCCATTGCCGCCGCGCAGCGAACCGGTGTTGGCCACGCCGCCGCTGGAGGCTCCGCCGCTCGTCGTGCCCCGCCTCGAGCCGGTGCCCGTGACGCCGCACACCGAGCCTCAGCCTCAGCCTCAGCCGACCCGGCCGCCGGCGCCGGCCGTACCCATCACCGGGGACGCCGAACCCGCCGCGGAACCGGCGCCCGCGCTGCCTCCGGCACGGCTGCGCGCCTCGCCGAGCCCGCTCGACCTCAGGCCGGTGCCGCTGCCGGCCGCGCCGGGCGCCGAGGCGGTGCCCCTGCCCGCGGTGCGCCAGGCCGCCCCGCCGGCACCGAGCCCCGCCCTCACGCCCGCACCGGTACCCGCACCCGCACCCACGCCCGCGCCATTGCAGGCGCCACTGCCCGCGCTCCAGCCCACGCCCAGCCAGCCACCGGCCACCGCGGCGGAGCCGGCCCCTGTCGCGCCGCCACCCGAACCCCTGCCCGCCCTGCCGACGCCTGCGCTGCGCCCCCCGCCCACCGACACGCTGCGCCCCGCGGCGCCGGTCCTTCCCGCCGCCACGCCGACGCCGCTGCCGCCGGTGTCCACGCGCAGCGCCCCGCCGCCCTCGCCACCCGCACCACCAACCGCAGCACCGGCCGCGCCGCCGATCCCGGCCCCGGCAGCGCCCAGCCCAGCGACAACGCCCAGCCCGGCAGCGGACGCCCCCGCCGCGGCCAGCCCGCCCGCGCCGACCAGCATCCGCCCCGCCGCCGCGCCGGCACCCGCCACGCCCGGCCCGGACGCGGCACGGCCCAGCGCCCCGAGCCAGGCCCCACCCGCCCCCGCCGCTCCGCCGCAGCCAGCCCAGGGCGCCAAGGACGTTGATCTCTTCGGCCGCCCGATCGGCACGCCCGAGGGCGGGCCGCGCGTCGGCCACGATGTCGCGACACCGCCCTCGCTGCCGCCCAGCGCACCCCGTCTCGATGCGCCGAACCCCGCGCGCTCGCCCGACGCCGCCCGTCCCGGCAGCCCCAGCGTGCTCAACCTGATGCCGCCGCCGCCCGAGCGGAAAAGCAAGCTCGCCAGCGACATCGAGAAGGCCGCCAAGCCCGACTGCCGCCAGGCCTACAGCGGCATGGGCCTGCTGGCCGTCGTGCCGCTGGCCGCCGATGCGGTGCGCGGCAAGGGCTGCAAATGGTGAATGGCGCAGCCCGCCCCGCGGGTACGCAGGCCCACAGCCAAGCGGGTGGCACAGCCGCGCTACCCTCCGACTGCCAACCGATTACCCCCACAATCAGCGTCCATGCCCGCGAACGTCGAGATCAAGGCCCGCATCGAGAACATCGATGACCTGCTTCCCCGCGCCCAGGCGCTGGCCGAGGAGGACGAGCACCCGCAGCTGATCCACCAGGACGACACCTTCTTCCGCGTGCCGCATGGCCGCCTGAAGCTGCGCGTCTTCAGCGACGGCGCCGGCGAGCTGATCCACTACCACCGCCCCGACGCCGAAGGCCCCAAGGTCTCCGACTACGTCATCACCCCCGCCGCCGATCCGGATTCGCTGCGCGAAGCGCTGGAGCGTGCCTGCGGGGTGCTGGGCCGCGTGGTCAAGCGCCGCATCCTGGTGCTGGCCGGGCAGACGCGCATCCACCTCGACCACGTCGAGAACCTCGGCGACTTCCTCGAGCTCGAGGTCGTGCTGCGCGAAGGCCAGACCGAGGCCGAAGGCACCGCCATCGCGCGCCAGCTGCTGGACGTGCTGGGCGTGAAGCCCGAGCAGCTGATCTCCGGCGCCTACCTCGACCTGCTGCTGGACGACGCCACGCCGGGGCCATGACAGCGTCGGCGCAGGCCGCGGTGCCCGGAACGCCGCTGCTCGCGGTATCCGACCTGCGCGTCACCCTCGCCACCCCGCGCGGCCCGGCCGATGCGCTGCGCGGCATCGGCTTCGAGTTGCGGCGCGGCGAGACGCTGGGGCTGATCGGCGAATCCGGCTGCGGCAAGTCGATGACGGCGCTGGCACTGATGGGCCTGCTGCCCGAGGGGGCGCGCGCTTCCGGTTCGATCCGCCTCGACGGCCGCGAGCTGGTCGGCCTGCCCGACGACGACTGGTGCGCGCTGCGCGGCGACCGCCTGGCGATGGTGTTCCAGGAGCCGATGACGGCGCTGAACCCCTTGCACACGGTGGGCCGCCAGATCGGCGAATCGCTGCGCGTGCACAAGGGCCTCGATGGCGCCGCCGCGCGCGCCGAGGCACTGCGCCTGCTCGAACGCGTGCAGCTGCCGCAGGCCGCGCGCCGGCTCGACGCCTACCCACACCAGTTGTCCGGCGGCCAGCGCCAGCGCGTGGTGATCGCCATCGCGCTGGCCTGCGGCCCCGACCTGCTGATCGCCGACGAACCCACCACCGCGCTGGACGTGACGATCCAGCGCGAGGTGCTGGACCTGATTGGCCAGCTCGTCGCCGAGGACGGCATGGCGCTGCTGCTGATCAGCCACGACCTGGGCGTGATGGCCGAGACCGTGCAGCGCATGCTGGTGATGTACGGCGGCAGCGTGGTGGAAAGCGGCCCGACCGAGGCCGTGTTCGCGCGCCTCGCGCACCCCTACACCCGCGGCCTCTTCGCCGCGCGGCCGCGCCTGGGCTTGCCGCGCGGCACGCGGCTGCCGACCATCCCCGGCCGCGTGCCGGACCTCTTCGACCTGCCGCCCGGCTGTCCCTTCTCCGACCGCTGCGCCTGGGTGATCGACGACTGCCGCCGCGCGCCGCCGCCGCCGGTCGACGTGGAACCGGACCACGCGGCGCGCTGCATCCGCGTGCACGAGATCGCATGAACGCCGCTGCCGCGCCGCTGCTGGAGGTCGACAACGCCAGCAGGCACTACCGGCTGCCGCGCGAACACCTGTTCGCCCCGCCGCCGGTCGTGCACGCGCTGCAGGGTGTCAGCTTCACGCTGCGGGCCGGCCGCAGCCTGGGCGTGGTCGGCGAGTCGGGCTCCGGCAAGAGCACGCTGGCGCGGCTGGTGATGGCGCTGGAGCGGCCCACCGCCGGCCGCGTGCTGCTGCAGGGCCGCGACCTGAACGCGCTGCCGGCGGCCGAGCTGCGCCGCGCGCGCGCCGACTTCCAGATGGTGTTCCAGGACCCCTTCGGCTCGCTGGACCCGCGCCAGCCCATCGGCCGCACCGTGGCCGAGCCGCTGGCCGCCCAGGGCGGCGTGCCAGACGCCGCCATGCGTGAACGCGTGGGCCAGATGCTGGACGCGGTGGGCCTGCGCGCGGCCGATGCGGCCAAGTACCCGCACGAGTTCTCCGGCGGCCAGCGCCAGCGCATCGCCATCGCCCGCGCGCTCGTGACGGGCCCGAAGCTGATCGTCGCCGACGAGCCGGTCAGCGCGCTGGACGTGTCGGTGCAGGCCCAGGTGCTGAACCTGATGCAGGACCTGCAGGACCGCCTGGGCGTGACCTACCTCTTCATCAGCCACGACCTGGCGGTGGTCGACCTGGTCTGCGACGAAGTGCTGGTGCTGTACCAGGGCCGCGTCGTCGAACAGGGCGATCCGGACACGCTGTTCCACGCTGCCGCCCACCCCTACACCCGCGCACTGCTGGCGGCGGTGCCGCGTGCGCAGCCGGGGGTGCGGCAGGCGCGCGCAGCCCCCACCCCAGTTCCAGCACCCGCCGCGGATACCCGCAGCGCCACGGCGCCGGGCTGCGCCTTTGCCGCGCGCTGCGCCTTCAGGCAGGATCGCTGCCGGTCCGAAGCGCCGCTGCTGCGCCCGCTGTCCGGCGGCCATGCCGCCGCCTGCCACGAGGCCGAGCGCGTGCTCGCCGCCACCCACGCACCGGAGGCTCGATGAGCGCCACGACGATCAAGACGCTGTACGCCGCCTTCGCCCGCCTCGACGGCGAGGCGATGCAGGCCTGCTACGCCAAGGACGCGTCCTTCGAGGACGAGGTGTTCACGCTGCAGGGCCGCGAGCAGGTGGGCGGCATGTGGCGCATGCTGTGCGGCGCCACCCGGGACAAGGGCCGCGACGTCTGGCGCCTGGAAAGCAGCCGCATCACGCAGAACTCGGCGCACTGGGAAGCCCACTACCGCTTCTCGGCCACCGGCCGCATGGTGCACAACGTCATCGACGCCAGCTTCGAGTTCACGCCCGAGGGCCTGATCAGCCGCCACCGCGACCGCTTCGACTTCTACCGCTGGTCGCGCCAGGCGCTGGGCCTGCCCGGCATGCTGCTGGGCTGGACGCCGATGCTGCGCCAAGCCATCCGGCGCAAGGCGGCGGCCAACCTGGCCGCCTACCTCGCGAAGCACCCGGCATGAGCGGAGACGGCTTATGGCTGAACTGCATGAACTGAGCGCCTCCGAACTCGCCGCCGGCTTCGCCGCCGGCACGCTGTCGCCGGTGGAAGCGGCGCAGGCCGTCATCGCGCAGATCGCGCGCGCGGAGCCGGTGCTGAACGCGCTGTACGCCTACGACCCCGAGGCGGCACTGGCCCAGGCCCGTGCCAGCGAGGCGCGCTGGCAGCGCGGCGAGCCGCTGTCGCCGGTCGACGGCGTGCCCGGCACGCTGAAGGAAAACATCGCCACCGCCGGCTGCCCGATGCCGGTGGGCACCGCCGCGACGCTGCTGGCGCCGATGGCCGAGGACGCCCCGCCCGCCGCGCGCTGGAAGGAAGCCGGCCTGGTGCTGCTGGCCAAGACCACGATGCCCGACTGGGGCATGCTGTCCTCCGGCCTGTCGAGCTTTCACCCGCTGGCCCGCAACCCGTGGGATCCGAGCAAGAACCCCGGCGGCTCCAGCGCCGGCGCCGCGGCCGCTGCCGCTGCCTGTTATGGCCCGCTGCACGTCGGCACCGACATCGGCGGCTCCATCCGCCTGCCGGCCGGCTGGTGCGGCCTGGTCGGCCTGAAGCCCAGCCTGGGCCGCATCCCCATCAAGCCGCCGTATGCCGGCCGTGTCGCCGGGCCGATGACGCGGAGCGTGGAAGACGCCGCCTGGCTGATGACGGTGCTGGCCCGCCCGGACTGGCGCGACACGATGAGCCTGCCGCACCAGGCCATCCCCTGGCTGCAGCTCGACCGCGACGTGCGTGGCATGAAGATCGGCCTGCAGCTCGATGCCGGCTGGGGCCTGGCGGTGGAGCCCGAGAGCCGCGCCGCGGTCGAGGCCGCCGCGCGCGCCTTCGAAGCCGCCGGCGCCGTCGTCGAACCGCTGGCCCCGTTCAGCACCCGCGAGATGGCCGACGGCCTGGACCGCTTCTGGCGCATGCGCAGCTGGCTGGACTGGCAGGCCCTGCCGCCCGAGCGCGCCGAGCGCGTGCTGCCCTACATCCGGGCCTGGATCGCCACCGGCGCCACGCTGGGCGGCGCCCAGGTGTTCCACGGCTACAGCCAGATGGGCGCCTTCCGCGACGCCGCGGTGGCCGCGACGCAGCCCTTCGACTTCGTGCTGTCGCCGGTCAGCCCGGTGCCCAGCTTCCCGGCCGAGTGGGCCAGCCCGATCAACGATCCGGCCCGCCCCTTCGAGCACATCGCCTTCACGCTGCCCTACAACATGAGCGAGCAGCCTGCCGTCTCGGTGCACTGCGGCTTCACCAGCACCGGCCTGCCGATCGGCCTGCAGATCGCCGGCCGGCGGCACGACGACCTGGGCGTGCTGCAGCTGGCACGAGCCTGGGAACGGCTGCGCGCGCCGATGCGGCCGTGGCCGACGCGGCCGCAGCGCTCCTGACGGGACCTGTCGTCAGCGCGCCCGCGCCGGCTGCAGGCAGCGCTTCAACCACCACGCCGCCAGCAGCGCGCCCGCCAGCGCCAAGCCTGCGCTGCTGTGGCCGATGTCGGCTTCCGCGCCGGCCGGTGTGTTCAGCGCCAGCCAGGTCAGGCTGCTGTTGTAGGCCGCGTGGAGCGCGATGCAGGGCCACAGCGAGCGCGTGCGCTCGTAGAGCCAGCCGGTGACCAGGCCGATCGTCAGCGCGACGACGAACTGGTAGAGGTTCATGTGCGCCAGGCCGAAGATGCCGGCGGAGTGCACGATCGCCACACCGCGCGGGTAGCGCTGCAGGAAGGCGCGCAGGATCACGCCGCGAAACAGCATCTCCTCCAGCACCGGCGCCAGCACGCAGGCCATCAGGATGGCGCCAAGGGTCGGCGCACCCATCGACTCGAAGGCCTGCTGCTCCCAGGCCGACAGCGGCACCAGCGCCTCCACCCAGTTGACCAGCGCCGTCTCCACCACCACGAGCCCGGGCACCAAGGCCAGCACCGGCAGCAGCGTCAGGCCCAGCACCGCCCCGGCGCTGGCGCTGCCGGCGTGGAACAGGGCGCGGTAGCTCAGGCCGGTGAACGCGGCCAGGCCGCTGAACAGCGCGGCATTGGCCATCAGGCGCGCCAGCGCTGCCGATTCATCGCGCCCGAGGCCACCCGCATCGCGCAGCAGCGGCGCCAGCAGCACTTCGAGGAACATCGACGCCAGCACCAGCCACAGCGCGCCGAGCAGGCCGGGAAAGGGCGGGCCACCCGGGCTTGAAGGGCTTGGGCGCGGGGAGTCGGGCGGCGTGCTCATCGGGCCCCGGAGTGTCGCGCAGCGCCGGCCGCCGCAGCGGCTGCCCGCAGCACACGCATCGCCAGGCGGCGGGACGCCAGCGCGCGTTCAGCCGGCGGCCGCGATGGCGAAGCGCACGAAGGCCTCCGCCATGTCCGCCTGCGCGGCGACGCGCTGGCCGATGTCGGCCTGGCCCGGCGTTTCGACGCAGGCGGCGCGGGCCACACCCAGCTCCATCGTCCAGGCCTCGAAGGAACCGTCGTGGCGGTTGAAGACGATGCCGCCGCGCACGGGGCAGCCGTCCACCTCGCCATCCGGGTGGATCGGGAAGTGGCGCGCATTGGCCGCCAGCAGCGTGCGGCTGAAGGCGCCGGGCGCCGGCGCGCGTTCCAGGCTGTAGAGGTAGCCGAAGGTGGCCTGCTTGATGTCCTCGTGGCAGCTGAGCACGCCGTCGCGGCCGGCCTGGCCCAGCCGCGCCGCCTGGGCCATCAGCACCCGCCCCTCGCGCGACGGGGCGATGCCGCCGGCGTGCAGGCCGAAGCCGCGGTTCGGGTTCTCGCCCCAGTCGTTGAAGCGGCGGCCGGCACGGAAGCCGCTGGGGTTGACCAGCGGCAGCAGCGTCAGGTGCACGCGGTCCAGCAGGGCGGGGTCGGCGCCACCGATGAAGCGCAGCAGGCCCCATGGGCCGGCGGGCTCTTCGCCGTGGAAGCCGGCGGCGATCAGCAGCCGCGGCGCGGCGGGATCGGCCGCCGGGCGCTGCAGCAGCGTGAGCGGGTCATCGCCGATGCAGCCCAGCACCTCGGCCTGCCAGCCGCCGGCTTCGCGCACTGCTTTCCAGCGCACCTGCAGCGCATCGGCATCGTTGCTGCGCCCGCCATCGGGCAAGTCCCAGATCCAGGGGCTCGGGTCGTCGGTCATTCCCGGATGCTATGCGGCCGCCACCGCGGCGGGGGCGCCGACCGCCACGGCGACGCGGCTTCGCCCGGGCGCCGAGGCATCGCCGCTTCAGGCCAGCGCAGCGTTCACCTCGGTGCGCGGCGCGGCGGCGGTCGCGGCGAGCGGCATCGCGGACAGCATCTGCTCCAGCACGGCGCCCGCCGGCTGCAGCGCGGAGAACAGATCCTTCGGATCCGCCAGGCCAGGGATCAGCGCCACAGGCTGGCCCAGGCCCAGTTCGCGCGCGGCATCGCGCAGCACGCTGAGGGCGCTGAAGTCCTCGATCGCGAAGCCGACGGAATCGAACACGGTGACGTCGGTGTCGGCCTGGCGGCCGGCGGCCTGGCCGCGCAGCACGCGCCACAGCTCGGTGACCTGGAAGTCCGCTGGCATCTGCTGCACGTCGCCCTCGATGCGGCTCTGCGGCTCGTATTCGACGAAGACGCGCGCTGCTTCCAGCACGCCGGGGTGCAGCTCGGTCTTGCCGGGGCAGTCGCCGCCGACGCCGTTGACGTGCATGCCGGGCTCGATCATCTCCGGCGTGATGATGGTCGCGTTGGCCTTGTCGGCGGTGACGGTGGTGACGATGTCGGCACCGTTCACCGCCTCGGCGGTCGAGCGGCAGGCGACCAGCTTCAAGCCGGGCACGCCGGCCAGGTTGCGCAGCAGCTTGGCGGTGGCTTCGGGATCGATGTCGAACAGGCGGATCTCGGTGATGCCCAGCAGGTGGTGGAAGGCCAGAGCCTGGAACTCGCTCTGCGCGCCGTTGCCGATCAGCGCCATCGTGCGGCTGCCGGGGCGGGCCAGCGCGCGGGCGGCCATCACCGAAGTGGCGGCGGTGCGCATCGCGGTGGTCAGCGTCAACTCGGACAGCAGTTCGGGGCGGCCGGTGGCCACGTCGGCCAGCACGCCGAAGGCCATCACCGTGGGCAGGCCGGCGCGCGTGTTCTTCGGGTGGCCGTTGACGTACTTGAAGCTGTAGTGCGTGGCGTCGGCGATGGGCATCAGCTCGATCACGCCGTCGCGCGAGTGGCTGGCAACGCGGGGCGTCTTGTCGAATTCCGGCCAGCGGCGGAAGTCGGCTTCGAGGCGCTCGACGAACTGCGACAGGATCTGCGTCAGGCCGCGCGCGGCGACCAGGCGGGCGATGTCGCGGGTGGTCAGCAAGGTGGTCATTGGGGGCTCCTGGGCTGTACCGGGTTGGGATGTCGGCATTGTTGGAGGGGCCCTCGGCAATGAAAACGCGCAACTCTGGCGCGGATCCATCAGAATGCTGCCACTTCGTCAGCCCTGATTGGCGGTTTGCGCAATGGACAGCCTGGACCAGCAACTCATCGCGCTGCTGCGCACCGATGCCCGCGCGAGCGTGGCCACGCTCGCGCACAAGCTCGGCGTATCCCGCGGCACGGTGACCAACCGCATCGCGAAGCTCGAGGAAGCCGGCGTGATCGTCGGCTACACGGTGAAGCTGCGGCCCGACACCACGCCGAACCAGATCACCGCCTGGACCAGCATCGCGGTGGAAGGCAACCAGACGCGCAAGGTCATCGCGACCCTGCTCGGCGAGCCCGGCATCGCGACGATCCACGACACCAACGGCCGCTGGGACCTGCTGGCCGAACTGCGCTCATCCAGCCTGCAGGAGCTGGCGGACGTGCTGGAGCGGCTGCGGCTGATCAAGGGCATCGGCGCCACCGAGACCAGCATCCACCTGCAGACCTACAAGTTGTCGTGATCGGCCCCGAAGCCCCGCGGCGATGGCGGGGCACCCTCCAGCCGACGGCCCCCACTGCCGAGCCTGCCTACATCCCGCACAGCTTGCGGAACGGCCCGAGCACCGCTTCGCCGCGGAAGGGCTTGACGATCCAGCCTGTGATGCCGATGTCCTTGGCGCGAGCGCGCATGCCGGCGTTGTCCTCGGTGGTCAGCATCACGATGCGCACGGCGGTGTTCCCCAGTTCCGTGCGGATCTTCTCGGCCATGGTCAGGCCGTCCATGTTGGGCATGTTGATGTCGCTGACCACCAGGCGGATGGCAGGGTCGTCCTGCAGCCGCTGCAAGCCGTCGCGGCCGTCGTTGGCCACGGCCACCTCGAAGCCGTTCTGGGACAGGAAGGTGGAGACGATCTCCCGCATCGTGTTGGAGTCGTCGACGACGAGAACCTGGGCCATGGACCGCGATCCGTTCTAGAAGAGTTCGAGCTCGCCCGTGGCCGCCGCCACCGCCGCGGGCTGCGCGAATTCGGTGAAGGCCTCGGCCTCGAACAGCAGGTTGAAGATGAAGCGCTGCACGATGATCAGTGGCCGCTGCCGCGGGCGCCGCGGGTCGGAGAGCTGGTAGCGGATGCACAGCTGCGGGTCCTGCGAGCCGAACGAGATGTACTTCTGCTCGTGGTTGATGACGATCGGCACCTGCGTCTGCTGGTTGGCAAAGGCGCGCGGCGGGATGTAGCGGTTCTTGAACGCGCCCCAGATCAGGTTGGTGGTCTCGCCGAGCAGGTTGTTCAGCTCGCGGAAGCCCAGGTCGCCGCCGACGCCTTCAGAGCCCATGCCCTGGGCCATGCCCTGGCGCAGCGCGCCTTCCTCGGTCTGCAGCATCATGTAGCCGCGGCACCAGGTGCTTTCCAGCGCGATCAGCGTCGACACCTGCCCGTAGATGATGCGGTCGTGTACGACGTAGGGCGGCTCGGCCTCGACCTCGGCATTCGGGAACATCGAGCGCAGCGCGCTGAGCGTGAGGTCCAGGATGCCGCGCACCAGCACCGTGGGGTAGCGCAGGCCGAACAGGCTTCGGTCGATGTGCGCGTGCAGCGCCTGCATGTCCTCGGTGGCCCAGGGGTGCGTGGCGGCACGGGACTCGTCCGCGGTCAGCGGCCGGCCGCTGGTGCGGCGCAGGAAGATCGGCAGCTCGGGCCGCTGGCGGTGCAGCGCGATCGCCAGCTTCAGGCTGTCGGGGGCGTCGCAGGGCAAGTCCTCGGCCAGCAGCGCGCCGGCCAGGTCCTTGTGCTGCGCCAGCGCATCCATCGCATCGCGCGCGGCACACGGCACGCACACCAGGCCGAGCGCCTCACAGAATTCGAGCAGGCGCGGGTACTGCACCACGTCGTGCTCCAGCAGCAGGACCTTGGCGCCGAGGAACGTGGGTTCGGCCATATGCAACGATGCCTCGCGGTGCGCAAAAGAATCAAAAATGACCGGCACGGGCCGGTAGGGCTGAATCGGCAACTCGGCGGCAGAACTTGAGCGGCGGCGGCAGCCGAATCCGGCCGCCGCCCGGGGGAACTCACACCAGCGGCGGCTGCAGACCCTCGGATGCGATCGCCGCCTGCACCGCCGGCCGCGCCAGCATGCGCTGCAGGTGCGCGCCCAGCAGGGGCCGGGTGCGCGCCGGCGCTGCCGCCGGGCCGCTGAAGCCGCGCGTCCAGCGGCACAGCACGAAGGCGTAGGGGTCGAGCGCCGTGTAGCGCTTGCCCAGCAGCCACGGCTCGCCGTGCGAGGCCAGCTGCCGCTCCAGGTGCTCCAGCAGCAGGCCGATGCGCGCCTGCGCCGCTTCCTTGACCTCCGCGGCGCCGGCGGCATTGCCCTCGGCCACCATGCGCTCGGGGTAGAAGTAGTGGATCAGCATCGCCTGCAGCGTGTTGGTCATCCAGGCCATCCACTTGTAGAAGTGCGCGCGCTCGGGCGTGCCCAGCGCCGGTGCCAACGCCTGGTCGGAGCGGCCATCGACCAGCGCGCGGTCGGCCAGGTGCAGGCAGATCGCGGCCGTCTCGTAGAGCACCAGGTCGCCGTCGACCAGCACCGGAATCGTGCCGTTGGGGTTCAGCGCCAGGTAAGCCGCGCTGCGCTGGGCGCCGTGGTCACGGTCCACCTTCACCAGCTCGAACGGGATGTCCAGTTCACGCAGCAGGATGTGCGGGATCAGGTTGGCGTTGCCGGGGTAGTAGTGCAACTGGATCATGGGGCGGCGCAGGAAGGTCGTCAGGGCCCCGGATGATGCCGCAGCAGGGAGGGGCGCTGGCTCAGAGCCAGCGCCGCACTGCGCGCCGGTAGGCGGCGTACTGGTCGCCGAAGCGGGCCTGCATCGCGGCCTCCTCGACGCGGATGTACCAGCGGTCGGTGAGCACGACGAACGTGAGCCATGCCAGCCACGGCGACGCCGACCCCAGCACCAGCGCCACGCCGGCCAGCGCCGCGGCGAAGCCCAGGTACATCGGATTGCGGCTGAAGCGGAACATCCCTTCGCGCACCAGCTGGCCCGGCTCGCGGAAGGTGTTGATCTCGGTGCCGATGCGGCGGAACAGCCGCGCATGCCAGCTGGCCACCGCCAGGCCCGCGGCCACCAGCGGCAGGCCCGCGGCGTTCCAGGGTGTCGGCAGCAGCACGGCCAGCGGCCAGAGGCGGTGCAGCAGCAGCATCGCGGCGGCGCTGATCACCAGGACAATCGGCGGCAACAGCAGGTTTCTCATCGTTCGCGGCGCAAGGGTGGTGGAGACCGTGCCAGTCTGAAGACGGCCGCCCGCGGGGTCGTTAACCCGGGTTATCGCGCAAGGACCACGACGCATGGCGACGACGGAGCCCACGACGATGCAGCAGAGCTTCGAGCGCCTGGCCGGCGGCGCGTTGCCGGACTGGGACGGCCTGGCCGCCCGCGTGCGCCGCCGCGCGCTGCGGTCCGGCGAGGTGCTGTTCCACGCCGGCGCGCCGCATCCGCACGTCGTCTGCGTGGCCGAGGGCGTGCTGAAGATGGTCTACGACACCGCCGACGGCAAGCAGTGGATCAAGGCCTTCGCCGAGCCCGGCCTGAGCTTCGCCAGCCTGACCGCGCTGCGCGAGGGCGGGCGCGCCAGCTTCTCGGCCTGTGCCGTGGGCGAGGCGGCCGTCGAGTGCGTGCCCTACGCCGCTGTCGAGCAGTTCGCCGCCCGCCATGCCGCATGGCAGCGGCTGCTGGCGAACGCCTTCCGCGTCTACGGCGAACGCAAGGAACAGCGCGAGCTGGAGCTGCTGACACTGTCGGCCGAAGAGCGCTACCGCCGATTCGCGGCCGAGCATCCCGCGCTGGAGGCACGGCTGGCGCAGCACGAGGTCGCGGCCTACGTGCGCGTGACGCCGGTGGCGCTCAGCCGCATCAAGGCGCGGCTGCGGCGGGCGTCAGGCCCGCCGGCCGGCGCGGCCACGGGTGCGACCGAAGCGCCGCCACCACGGCCTGTTGCGCCGGGCTGAGCGGCCGCTCGGCCACGCGCAGCACCGCCACCTCGCGCACGATCGGCAGGCCGGCCACGCGCACACCCGCCAGGCCCGCAGCCTGCGCCAGCGACTCGGGCATGAAGGCCACGCCGACGTTGGCCCGCACGAAGGCCTGGATCCAGTCCTCCCGCGCTGATTGCTGCACCGTGTGCAGGTGCACGCCGCGCTCGTCCAGCAGGCGCTCGATGTGGGTCGAGAACTCGCAGAAGATGCGCTCGCAGTAGTGCTCTCGGTCGAGCTCGGCCACCGGCACGTCGTCGCGGCCATGGAAGCGGTGATCGTCGCCGATGGCGAGCACGTAGTCCTCGCGGTACAGCGGCGTGCGCTCGAAGCGGCGCGGCGTCTCGTGGGGCGAGCACATCAGGCCCAGCTCGAGCTCGCCGCGGTCCAGCGCGTCGGTCAGCGCCTCGAGGTTGCCCTCACGGAAGTTCAGCCCCACCGCGCCGTGGCCGTCCAGCGCCTCCGCGAAGCCGGGCAGCACCTGCTCGAAGGCGATGGTGCACATCACGCCCACGCGCACCTTCTCGCGCTTCGGGCAGGCCAGGCGCCGCGCCTCGTCGCGTGCGCGGAGCGCGCTGTCGTACACCTGCTGCAGGTTGGGCAGCAGCGCGCGGCCGAAGTCGGTCAGCTGCACCGCGCTCTTGCCGCGGTCGAACAGGCGCCCGCCCAGCGTCTCCTCCAGGCGCTGGATGGCCTTGGTCAGCGCAGGCTGCGAGACGTATGAGCGCTCGGACGCCCGCGTGAAGTTCAGCGTCTCGGCGACGGCCAGGAAGTAGCGGATCTGGTAGAGCTCCATCGTGCGCGTCGGTCGTGCGGGACGGCGCAGTCCTTACACCTCGGGCGATAACCGGCGGCGATCGGGCCATGCGCCGAAGCGATTTCACGGCAGGCACCGCGCTGCCTACGCTTCGCCTCCACTCGAACCCGACACATCGCTTTCGCCATGCATCCCCGCACCCTCGTGATCGCCGGCGGCGGCTTCGCCGGCACGACACTGGCGCAGCGCCTGATGCACCGCCTGCCCAGCGGCTGGCAGCTGGTGCTGCTGAGCGAAGAGAGCACGACCACGTTCAACCCGATGCTGGCCGAGGTGGTGGGCGCCGCCGTGTTCCCCGAACACGTGATCGTGCCGATCCGCGCGCTGTTGCACGGCGCACCGCCTTCGGTGCGCTTCGTGATGGGCCGGCTGATGCGGGTCGACGTGCGCGCGCAGCGCCTGGTCTGCGACACGCTGGCCGGCCCGCGCGAGATCGCCTACGACCATCTCGTGCTGGCGATCGGCCAGCGCGCCAACCTGGCGCTGCTGCCGGGCCTGGCCGAGCACGCGTTGCCGCTGAAGCTGGTGGGCGACGCGATGCACATCCGCAACCGCGTGCTGCAGCGGCTGGCGCACATCGAGCTGACACAAAACGCCGATGATCGCCGCGCGCTGGGCCGCTTCGTCGTCATCGGCGGGGGCTTCTCGGGCGTGGAGGTGGCCGGCTCGCTGGCCGATTTCCTGCGCAGCGCGCGGCGCTATTACCGGCGCATCGGCGATGGCGAACTGGGCGTCACGCTGCTGCACGACGGCGAGCGGCTGCTGCCCGAGTTGCCGGCGCGGCTGGGCGATGCGGCGGCACATTCGCTGCGGCAGCGTGGCGTGGACGTGCGGCTGTCGGCACGCGCCGCGGCGGTCAGCGCGGACGCCGTGCGGCTGGTCGACGGCGCCCGCATCGCGAGCCGCACCGTGATTTGCACCATCGGCACGCAGGCGCAGCCGCTGATCGAGCAGTTGGGCCTGCCGACCACCCGCGGCCGGCTGGCAACGGCACCCGACGGCGTGGTGCGCGGCGCGCCCGGCCTGTGGGCCATCGGCGACTGCGCGGCGGTGCCGAACGCGGCCGATGGCGATCGCGCGTCGCCGCCCACCGCGCAGTTCGCGGTGGCGCAGGCCGACTTGCTGGCGCGCAACCTGCTGGCCCACCTGGCGGGCCGGCCGACGCGGCCGTTCAGCCACCGCTCGAAGGGAATGATGGCCACGGTGGGCCACCTGAAAGGCGTGGCGCTGGCCTTCGGCCTGCCGCTGTCGGGACTGCCGGCGTGGCTGCTGTGGCGCGCCTACTACCTGATGCGCATGCCGACCCTGGGCCGCAAGCTGCGCATCTGGGTCGAGTGGACCTGGGGCCTGGTGTTTCCGCTCGACATCACCCACCTGCGCTTCACGCGCACCGGCGAGGCGGCCGGCGTCGCCGCGCCGCACCTGGCTGAGCCTTCGCACCACCACCCGCTTCAGCCGGCACGGCCGCAGCCACTGGCGGCCGTATTGCACGCTTTGCCTGACGCATCACGTCACGCATCGCGTGGCGCCTCACCTGACGCATCACCCTGACGCATCACCAGGCGCCTCACCTGACGCATCACCCTGACGCATCACCAGGCGCCTCACTTGACGCATCACCCGGCGCACGCATGACGCGCCTTTCACACGCTAGGAGAATCCGCATGTTCATCGGCAAGACCGCCCTCGTCACCGGCAGCACGTCCGGCATCGGCCTCGGCATCGCCCGCACCTTGGCGGCGCAGGGCGCCAACGTGATCCTGAACGGCTTCGGCGACCGCGCCGAGATCGAGCGCCTGCGCGCCGGCCTGGCCGAGGCGCACGGCGTGGAGGTGCGCCACGACGGCGCCGACGTGACGCGGCCCGAAGCCATCGAGGACATGATGGGCAAGGCGCTGTCGGAATTCGGCTGCATCGACCTGCTGGTCAACAACGCCGGCATCCAGCACGTGGCGCCGGTCGACGAGTTCCCGGTCGACAAGTGGTACGCCATCCTCGCGGTCAACCTCTCGTCCACCTTCCACACCACGCGCCTGGCCTTGCCGGCCATGAAGGCCAAGGGCTGGGGCCGCATCGTCAACATCGCGTCGGCGCATGCGCTGGTGGCCAGCAAGTACAAGTCGGCCTACGTCACCGCCAAGCACGGCGTCGCCGGCTTCACGAAGACGGTGGCGCTGGAGGTGGCCGAGGC
>Ga0196963_10000264_pt1 | contig 49326 bp, 80 predicted proteins | sample S1_5metaG_FD_148600 | JGI IMG/M metagenome (GOLD analysis project Ga0196963, IMG submission 148600) | Soil microbial communities from Anza Borrego desert, Southern California, United States - S1_5 | ecosystem: Environmental > Terrestrial > Soil > Desert | place: USA: California | collected... | reverse complement strand
GCCTTGAATGGCCTTCCACAAAATGGATTACGAAGTTAGTAATTATTATTTAATTCAGATTTGAATTATTAATAATAAGAATGGGATTTAATAATAAATGGCAGGACGACCGCGGAAACCTACGAAAGTCCTTGAATTGAGCGGGGCATTTGATAAAAATCCGAAGCGGAAAAAGGATCGGGTGAATGAGCCTCAGTCTATCGGGCCTCTCGGAGACCCGCCAGCGTATTTTGATTTTGAACAGATCGATGCGTGGCACGAGATCATTAATCGGTCTATTCCTGGGTTGTTTGGACCGGCAGATTATTTTTATGTGGAGATGTGCGCCGATTACCTGGCGCGCTATCGTGCGGGAACCATAACGATTCAAGAGCGGATTCATTTTTCAAAGCTGTTGGGGCAGCTTGGGTTTAGTCCGACGGAGCGATCCAAGATCCAGATGCCGGAGAAGCCGAAAGAGTCCAAGTGGTCGAGGCATGGGAAGTGAGACGAATTACGCCCAGGTTGCTGAAGAGTATGCTTCGGATGTTATTCGGGGCAAGATTCTCGCCGGGCCTTATACCCGTATGGCGTGTCGACGCCATCTGGACGATTTAAAGCGCCAGAAAACCAAGCGGTTCGAGTACCGGTTTTCCGAGCGATTTGCCCGTAGTGCCTGTGGATTTATCGAAGATCTGCCTCATATTAAAGCCCGTTGGGCAGGTTCTCTGATTAAACTGGAACCGTGGCAAATATTTAATATTGCCAGTCTCTTCGGGTGGGTTCGAAAGTCGGATGAGCGAAGACGGTTCACCGAGTCCTATATGGAAGTGGCCCGGAAGAATGCCAAAAGCACCAAAGCAGCTGGCGTTGGGCTCTATATGTTCACCGAGGATGGTGAACCCGGAGCCGAGGTCTATAGCGGGGCTACCACCGAGAAGCAGGCGTTGGAAGTTTTCACACCGGCTCGCCTGATGGCTAAAAAAGCCGAGGGATTTTCGGAGCATTATGGCCTGAAAATTGCCGCTCAAAGCCTGTATATTGAAGATTCGGCTGCCAAGTTTCAACCCCTGGTTGGAAATCCGGGGGATGGATCATCACCCCATTGCGCCATTGTTGACGAGTATCATGAACACCCGACATCGGCCCTGTATGATGCAATGGCTACCGGGATGGGGGCTCGGGATCAACCGCTCCTGTTTGTCATTACCACTGCCGGGATAAACATTGCCGGACCCTGTTACGAGAAACGGGACCAGGTCATCAAGACCCTCGATGGAACCTTTGAAAACGACCGGCTGTTTGGGAATATTTACACCCTGGATGAGGATGACGACTGGGCGGATTTTCGGGTCTGGGTCAAGGCGAACCCGAATCTTGGTGTCAGTGTTTACGAGGATTACCTGAGAGGGAAGCTCCTCGAAGCCAAGCAGCGGCCTGACCGGCAGAATATCATTCGATGCAAGCATCTGAACCAGTGGATGAATGCGTCCACGGCGTGGATGGACCCGCTGAAATGGAAACGGTGTGCAGATCCGGAACTGTCCATCGAACAGTTTATCGGGCGTCGATGTATCGTTGCACTGGATATTGCGACCAAGATCGATATTACTGCTATCTGTCTGGCCTTTCCCGATGACAGCGGAAATTACACCCTCTTTTTCCGATACTATGTCCCCGAAGAAACGGCAGAGCTACCTCATAATACCCATTACCAAGGGTGGATAAAACAAGGGTGGCTAACGGCGACCTCTGGCGATGTGCTGGATTTTGATCTGATTCGGGAAGATTTGATTGCGACCACCAAGCGGTTCCAGGTGGAGCAGATTGCCTATGACCCATGGCAAGCGACCCAGCTGGCGCTCCAGCTTCAGGATCGAGGAGCTCCGGTGATTGAGTATCCCCAGCAGGTCCGGACGATGTCCGAGCCGATGAAGGAACTTCAGGCGCTTATTTATAGCGGGCGCATCAAGCACCAGGGGGACCCGGTGACGGCCTGGATGATGTCCAACGTTGTGGCCAGGGTGGACGCGAAGGAAAACATCTTTCCCCGGAAAGAGTTTGACAAAAACAAGATTGACGGCCCGGTGTCCGCCATTATGGCCCTCGGGATTGCGATTCAACAGAAAACCGTTTATCTCTCCGGCTATGAGCAGGGGATACAGTTTATTTAGTGAAAGGTATGAAACCAGATGGGATTGATTCAAGCGATTTCGGGATGGTTTCAACCTAAGGCCGAAAACTACGGCCCAGGACACGATTTCTGGTATTCGTCGGATCCATCGGATTATCACTCGGGTTTTAACGTGTCCCCGGACAATTCGATGAAAATTACGGCTGTGTATGCCTGTATCCGGCTTCTTTCGGACTCGATCGCCTCCCTGCCGCTGGATATGTATAAACGGATTCCGGGTGGCAAAGAACTGGCTCCTGAGCACGACCTGTTTGACCTTCTGAAATACCAGCCAAACGACTGGATGGATGCTTATCTGTTCTGGGAAAGGGCCATAATAGACTGTAATACTCACGGGGCTTTCTATGCCGTCAAAAATTTCAAGCGGGGCCGCATTGCTTCGCTGGAACCTCTGCTGCCCGGACGGATAACCGTTGAAAAACTGGATATCCGAAAACTCCGTTTTAAATACAAGGATGAATTTACCGGTCAGGAAAAAACCTATCTTCAGGAACATCTGTTTCGGATCCCCATGTTTTGCGGACGGGACGGGTTTACCCCGGTGTCTGCCATCCGGTACAATGCAGACGCCATTAGCATCACGGAAGCCACGGAAAAGTTTGCTGCCTCGTTTTTCCGAAACGGTGCCACGCCTGGTGGTTCTATTGAAGCGCCAGAAAGTGTAAGAATTTCACCGGAAGATCGAAAGGCCATTGCTGAGAGTTGGAACCGGAATCATCAGGGACCTCGCAACGCCTTTAAGATTGCCGTACTGGATCAGGGGTTGAAGTTCAATCCGATTAATTTATCCAATGAAGACAGTCAGTTACTGGAATCCCGACGATTTCAGCTGTCGGATATTGCCCGGATCTACCGGATTCCACTTCACATGATTCAGGAACTGTCAAAAGCCACCTTTAACAACATTGAACACCAGTCGCTGGATTTTGCCATTCACACCATTCGCCCCTGGACGAGACGAATCCAGCATGCGGTTCGGCGGGATCTTTTGCATGACGAGGAAAAGAAAACCTATTTCGCAGAATTCAACCTGAATGATCTGATGTCCGCCGATGCCCGGAGTCGCGGGGAGTTTTACGCAAGTGGCATCCAGAACGGGTATATGACCCGCAATGAAGTCCGGGCACGGGAGAATCTGAACCCGATTGATGGGCTGGATGAACCGCTGCAACCGCTCAATATGGTTACCCAAGAGGAAAAAGAGCGGGAATTGAAGCTCAAGGAAAAGCAGGTTGAGCCACAAAACATCCCACAAGACGACGAAACGGAAGATGATGACGATGCTTAAATACGCCCACATCCTTCAGTATTTCTATTCAAACGCCTGGGCAATGCGCCCTGATAAACTCCAAGCTATTGACGTGTTTCTTCAGACCAAAGCGTCTGGGGTGGATGTCAGTGCCGAGGAAATCGAAGCCATGGTTCAAGCTGCCCGTCCCGGTCGACCCGCGAAGGCAGTAGGAAATGTGGCCGTGTTGCCGATCCTTGGGGTGATATCCCATCGGGCCAGCATGATGTCTGATATCTCTGAGCCCACCGGAGCCTCTGCCGAAAAACTATCTAAACAGTTTGCCGCTTTGATGGCTGACCCATCAGTCGGCACCATTGTGCTGGATGTAGATAGCCCTGGAGGAACCGTGTCCGGGGTGCCGGAACTGGCGGATCAGATTTTTGATGCCCGAGGAAAAAAGAAGGTTTATGCCGTGGTGAACAGCCAGGCAGCCAGTGCCGCCTATTGGTTGGCATCCCAAGCGGAGGAAATCATTGTGACACCCTCTGGGGATGTGGGATCCATTGGGGTGTTTATGATGCATCAGGATATGTCCGAGCGGATGAAAATGGCCGGGGTGAATACCACTTTCATCAAAGCTGGCCGTTATAAAACCGAGGGTAATCCCTATATGCCTCTGGATGAAGAGGCTGAAGCCGCCTTCCAGGAACGAGTGAACCGGCATTATGACGATTTTGTCAAGGCTGTTGCCCGAGGTCGGGGTGTGAAAGTCTCTGATGTCAAGAACGGATTCGGCGAGGGGCGGATGGTGATGGCACTGGATGCCGTTAAAGCGGGGATGGCTGACCGGGTGGCGACAATGGAGGATACCATGAAACGGCTCGGGGTGGATTCCGGCAATGCCCAAATGATTCAAGCGGAAGAGGATGTTCCGATCGTTGAGTCTGTCGAGCCAGAGGTCGCCGAAACAAAACCGGAATCCGACGATTTGCGACGGATTCAGCGAGATTTATTGAATTTGTACTAGTTTTTGACACTGCGACAGGCTTTGAGAGGCGCTTGGAGCGAATTTTTAATAATCAATGAAAGGAAACTGACGATGAGAAATTCGTTACAGCTTTCGAAATATCGCGCAGAAATGAACGATATCAAGAAAAAAATGGATGAAATGGCCTCTCAAGTGGCTGCTCAAGGCGGAAAACTTACCGATTCGCAGAATACCGAGTGGCAGGCGTTTATCCTCCGCGGAGACGAACTGAAAAGAGCCATCCAAATGGAAGAGGATCGCCTCGACTGGGAAGCCAACCTGGAAGCCTTGCCTTCCGAAGAGGCTGAAGCCATTGAAAATGCAACCCGTCCGAATGCGGTTAAAAAATCGCCGGAACTCTTCGGTTCCCTGGGTGAACAAATCCAGGCTGCCGCTACAGCTATCAAAGGTGGTGCAGTCGATCCCCGCCTCTTGGAAATCAATGCCGCGATTACCGGTGTTGGTACCGGGATTCTGGAGGATGGTTCCTACCTGATTCAGACCAGTTTTGCTAATGAAATCTGGAAGCTGTCCGTGGATGCCGGGGACTTGTCCTCCCGATGCACCAAGCTGCCTCTCGGCGCTGGGTTCAAATCCATTGAGATTCCCGTCCTCCGGGATCAAAACCGGACCGATGGTGCACGATTCGGCGGTGTCTCGGTTTACCGTACCGCTGAAGCTGGAACGGTTGACCCGACCAAAATCAAGTTCAACCTGTGGTCCGTCACCCCGAGCGCAATGATGGGACTCTGCTACTTCACCCACGAAATGCTTCGGGATGCACCGCTGGTTGAAAAAATGACTAAAGACGCTGTTGCCGAAGAGTTTGGCGTGACCCTGGATGAGGAAATCTACACTGGAAACGGTGGCGGTGGCACCTGTATGGGCTTTATGAACTCCGGCAGTTTAATCACGGTTTCAGCGGAAGCGAACCAGGCCGCTGCTTCTCTGGTTCCTAAGAATATCGCCAAAATGTACAACCGTCTCTGGGGCAAATGGCGGGCCAATGCCGTCTGGTTCTATAACCAGGATCTTGAACCGGAACTGCATTTGATGACATTGCCTGTGGGCACCGCCGGAATCCCTGTGTTCCTGCCGCCCGCCGGACTGCCTGCCGCTCCTAACGGGATGCTCTACGGCAAGCCGATGTATCCCATCGAGAACTGCCCAACCCTTGGCACGGCTGGCGACCTGATTTTCGCCGATATGAGCCAGTACGTGGTGGTGGAAAAAGAAGGGATGCGGATTGACCGGTCCGATCACGTCCGGTTCCTGAACGACGAAGTGGCCATCCGCTTTAAGTTGGAAAACGGCGGTCAGCCCAAATATGACAACACCATCACACCGAAGAAAGGTAATAACACCTATTCGGCCTTTGTTGTGCTGGCCACCCGGTCGTAATCATCCGTAATTCAGAAAGAGAGGCGCATTGTAGAGATTTAAAAAACCCAGGAGGTTTACCCTATGGAATACAACGCCAATCGCCTTCACGGTCAGTGCGGCATCGTCAATATTCTTCCACCCAGCACCAATGCGACCGGGTCCTCGAACCTGGCGTCCGACGTGGTGGCGCTGAAAAAATACGAGTTTGCCGATGTCATTCTCACCTTTTCCACCCACGCCGATGCGGCTATCCTGACGCTGTACAAATCCTCGGATTTGACCACCAACAGCACACAAGGTATCGCATTCAACTACTTCTACACCACCCAGGCGTCGGTGGATACCTTCACCACCCAGTATGTAGCCACGACCAGCGGCATCACCCTGGGAACGGTGGACAACCAGATCTATCATCTGGAGGTCAATAGCGAAGCTCTCTCCAGCCAGTATCCGAACTTCTACTTCACGCTGACTGAGTCTACCGGTCAAACCGTGTCAGGAGTGGCCATTCTGTCTGGTCGACGCTACGTCACCCAGCCGATGCCCACTGCGATTGCGTAGGGGGTGAATAATGGCATTAGAGTCTAAGTATGGCTCGACCCACGGGTCGACGCCGGGAGCGCTGCGGTATTATTCCAATTCTACCCAGAATGCCCAGATGCTTTTTTCGACGCAGGTCGTGCGTCATATCCCGGTGTTTACCGGATCCACCAGCGCCACGAACCCACAGTTCGGGTTTCTGACGGTGACTTCCACCAACGGGGCACTGGTGTATGACATTGGAGCGCCAATTGCACCCTACGGACACGAACTCTCGATCTTCTGTGTGACTCACACCTCGCAGAACACGGTCAAGGTTCGGTTCAGTACGGACGCATCCATCACGGTGGACGGTACCAACGGGGCCATCAGTTTTACCACCGGTGGCAATATCGTGGAACTGATGGCGGCATCCTCCCAGCGGTGGTACCTGAAAAACTATTCCACCCAGGTGTCATTCTCAACCAACTAATTCACGTAACAGTCAACAGAGAGGCATTCAACAATGACTTCAACTCCTATCTCTATCGAAACCACAGCCAACGCAACCGTGTCCCAGGAACCCAGGTCTTATAAACGGACTGATAAGGTCTCCATTGTGGGGTTTGCTCCATCCTCGATGAGGCTGGCTCCCTTTGGAGACCCGTCCTGGGAAATCTGGACGCTCAACAATATCTACACGGCCCTGGAGGTGTCCCGGTACGATCGATGGTTCGAGCTGCACCGGAACTTTCGGGAGTACCCGCCGATGCATGATGCCCGGGTGGATCCTCAGTCCATCGTGATGGGGGATGCCCGTCCGGCGGTCAGGGTGGTCAGCCACGTCGACTGGCTCCAGCAGCAGCCAGCGGACAGGCCTATCTATTTCGTCGAGCCCCAGCCGGATATTCCGGCAGCGGTGCCTTACCCGCTCGAAGAAATCAAAGCCTGGTGCGACCATATGAAGTTCGCCGCCTATTTCACCAACTCCATCAGCTATATGATTGCCCTCGCCATTGCCGAAGGCTATAAAACCATCGGAGTGTGGGGCGTGGATATGGCCGCCAGTGGCGAATATGAAAAGGAACGCCCGTCTGTGGAATACTGGCTTGGCATTGCCCGAGGAATGGGTATCGAGGTGGTCCTGCCCAAAGAAACAGAGTTGCTCAAGGCCCGGTTTTACGGCTGGGAGCGGGACAACGATTTTGTGGTGAAAATGAGAACCCGCCAGAACGAATTGATGAACAACCATAACCAGGCTGTCGCCCAGCGGGATCAGGCGGACCGATCCGCATGGTATATGAAGGGCGCTGCCGACAACTGCCAATACGTCATTAACAACTGGGGAAACGGAGGATGATATGACCCTCAGCTTTCACGATCCCGTCGTTTCATATAACGTCACGGCGGCCATCAGCACCAGCAACACCTCGGCAGCCGTCAATCTTGGCGGGGGGACCCTGGTGGGTGTGTTTGTCTCGACCGATACCCACAAGGGCACTACGATCAGTTTTCAGGGGGCAACCCATTCCACCGCCAACTTTGTCAACGTCCTGACCAGCACGGGAAATACCGTGTCCATCACCGGGGTGTCCACCCAGGCCGCCCGGTATTATGCTTTGGACCCCACCCATTTTCTCGGCCTCCAGTATTTAAAACTGGTTTCTTCCTCCACACAGGAAACAACCAACTACACCTTGGCCATTCGACCAGTAGCCTAAATTAGACCTTGAGATCCAGGCGTCGCCTCTCTCGCCGCCGATCTCGTCCCGGATAGCTGTGCAGGCTTAAGACTGCCCGGCTTGACGGGTTTTCAGTAAGAGGAGATGCTTTTGTGACGATTCAAACCTTGGGTGGCGGCGTTCTCTGGCCCAACCGCGGCACGGCAACCAGCACTGCCGCGTTCACAAACGACTCCGGGGCCACAATCAACGCCTCCAGCGAAAAGGTGGGCATTATTTTCCAGGCGGCATCAACTGAGCCTATCAGTGGCGGCTGGTTTCGAACCGCGACCGTGACCGTCGGTGCCACCCTCTCCGTTCGTCTGGAAACCGTCAGTTCCTCCGACGGCCTGCCCAGTGGAACCCTCGCCTCCACCAGCGCCAGCGGAACGGTCACCATCTCCAGCACCGAAGACAATGTGGCGAAAGATTTTACTTTTACCGGGACTCACACCCCGAACAAAGGGGATTGGCTGGCCCTTCTCTGGTGCAACCCGGCCACCTCCAGCGAGTCGGGCAGCCTCGCACCTGTTGCCAGCCTCACCGATGGACCCGAGGAGGAAATCGACGTCCCCTACTGGGTGAGTTATGACGGGGGAACTTGGTCCAAGCTGCAACATGCCAATGCTAAATGCATCGCCGTGAATCATAACGGCACCTATTACTATCTGCCGGGGCTGACTCCCGTTTCAGCGGCGAATACGCATACCTTTAATAATACTTCCTCCACCGACGTTTACGGGGCTAAATTTTACCTCCCGATGCCCGCTCGGGTCTCGTCATGGTGGGGTTTTCAAGATCTGGATGGTGACGCGAAGGTCAAATTATACAATTCTGACGGGGCGACGGTTCTGGGCACTATTTCCTTGAACCAGGTGCTGGAAGGAACCACGGATCCGTCTTACCAGGAAGGAATATTTCCGACCGCCATCAGCCTCACCAAGGACACCACCTATCGGATTGGCCTGGAAGCCGATAGCACCGTCAACCTCAGCTGCTACAGCTTCGATGTCAGTTCCTCCGGATTGCTGGGCGGCTTGTCAGGCGGACAGAATTTCATCTTTACCAGTGCCAAGGATCCCGCCGGGACCACCTACTGGACAGACAACCCCACCCGCGTCCCGTTTATGGGCCTCCGGTTCAACGGGTTTGATGATGGAGGCAGCACGGGCGGAACCAGCGGCATCGGTGTATTAACAGGCGGAGGACTCGCACGATGAATTATCTCGGGGATTTTTCAACCGGATCCACCGTCTATTTTGTGTGGAACACCAACGCGGTCGCCGGGGAATCGATTACCCGCGGCACGAACGGCACCATCCGGGTGTATAAGAACGGGTCGACCTCCTACTCCACCAGCGGCATCACCGACACCGAGGATTTCGCCGCTCTTACCGGGGTTCACCACGTTGCGGTGGATACCTCCGCTGACGGCACCTTTTATGCTTCCGGCTCCGAATTTATGGTCGTCCTGGGCGGAGCCACCATCGACAGCAAATCCATCAACGCCGGGCTTGCCCAGTTTTCCCTCCGGAACCGCTCGGCCCTGATGCCGACCGTGGCCGGACGGACGCTGGATGTCTCCACCGGCGGGGAAGCCGGAATCGACTGGGCGAACGTAGGCAGCTCCACCTCGGCGGTGACGCTCTCGGCCACCACCATCAGCACCAGCCAGAACCTGGCCGTGGCCCTGACCTCCACCGAACGAAGCACCCTCATTGAAACCCATTTGACCTACGACATCGATTTTGCCGAAAGCTCCACCAACAAGAGCCAGGCGAGAGCCGCAGCGTTCCTCCTGAACAAAAAGGCCCTGACCTCCACCACGATGACGGTCTTCAAAACCAACGGCTCAGACACCTACTACACCGCGACGGTGGTGGAATCCACCAGCCTGAACCCGGTGACCTCCGTCACGGAGATTGCGTAGATGGCCAACGGTTCGATGAGCGTGAGTGTCGCCCCGTCCGATTGTGTTCACAAGGGGCAGGTGGTGACGATTCAGAATACCCTGTCCGTCGGCGGCACCAACACCGCCTCCACCGGCATCACAATGAAGCTGCTGGACCCGTCGGGCAATACCGACACCTACACCAGCTCCAATATGAGTTCGACTTCCACCGGCATTTACATCATCGATGTCGTGGCCGACGAGGAAGGCATCTTCCAGTATTACTGGACCAGTACCAACACGGCCCAGGCGGCAGCGTCGGGCCAGTTCACGGTGTTAGACACCCCGTTCAATTAACGTTCATATCAAGAGAGAGGCACAACCGAATGAAAACCCTGTGTATCATCCCCGCGCGGGGGGGATCCAAACGCATCCCGCGCAAAAACATCAAGCCGTTTTTCGGCAAGCCCATCATTTGGTACGCTCTTGAAGAGGCAAGAGCATCGCAATGTTTTGACGAAATTGTGGTATCCACTGATGATGGAGAAATTGAGGATTCTGTCAAATGGTCCGTCACGACTCACCGCCGATCAGATAAAAACGCCAGTGATACAGCGGTATTAGCCGATGTTATCCAGGAAGTGATTGTTGGTCTTTATAAAGAGCGTGACACTATTTTTGAATATGTCTGCTGCCTTCTCCCTACGGCTGTATTAGTCGATCGCACTCATATCCGGGCCGCATTTGATGTTTTAAAGAATCGTCCTGAAGTCGAGGAAGTGATGCCTGTTGTTCGATTTGGCTATCCAATTGAACGAGCGGTTTCGATGGGAGACGAAGGATTTGTCACTCTCCGGCAGCCGGAGCATCTGAATTCGCTGTCGAATCATCTGCCACCGGCCTATCACGATGCCGGGCAGTTCTACTGGATGCGGACCGAGGCGTTTCTGGAACAGCAGAAAATCATCCTCGATAAAACCATCGGCTACGAGCTGCTGGAACACGAAGTCCAGGACATCGACACCGATGAGGACTGGCTCCTTGCGGAAATCAAGTATTCCCGCCGCCTGGAATCCATGAAGGCGGTGGCCCAATGAGCGAGCCATTAAGAGTCTTAATCATCGGAGCCGGAACAAAAGGCGCTCTCTACCCCGAAGAACGCCTCACCCACGCCCACGCCTTTTCCCGAAACGGGTTTGAACTCCTCGGGTTTTATGACACTAATTTTTCAAATGCCAGCAAGGCGGCCAATCGCTGGAACACCAGATATTCTTGGAATGGCTTAGACGAAGCCTTTGATAACAATCCGGATGTAGTCACGGTAGCTGTTTCCGACGAATCTCATTTTAGCACCCTGCTATCAATCGCCCAGTACAAACCTAAGCTGGTATTTACCGAAAAACCATTTTGTCAAAATCTTAAAGAAGCCAAAACCATTGCCAACCTTTACAAAGAGCTTGGCATTGAGCTGTCGGTCAACTTCACCCGGCGGTTTTTACCAAAGTATCAAAACCTGAAAGTCGATCCCGATAAATTTATAAGCGGTCATGGCTGGATTACAAAGGGATTGCATAATCTTTGCCATTTGGCCGATTTGGCTGTAATGCTCAATATCCGAGAAATGGCCTGTAGTGAAATCAAGCGATCCAGCTTGAATGTCTTTGAAGCGGATCTTTTTTATGAAGACCAGAAAATCTCTTTTCTGGACCACGGTTCCAAGATTTTCATCATACCCACAAATCCCCGCTCGGATTATCAACAGGATACCGTCCTGAATTACGGTCACGGTCGGGCTATGTTCGTAGATCTTTCCTCAGCAATGGAACTGGCGGCCCGAAATATCCGGGAGCACCTCCTCCACGGCGAACCTCTGATCAGCACCGTTGAAAACGCCCTTCGAGTAATGGAGGTGTGTGATCAATGGCAACACTAGGAAAAGAAGAAAAAGACGCGGTTTTACGGGTGATCGATTCCGATAATCTGTCGGGATATTTAGCTGGCGAGCTGGCTGGTGGCCCTGAAGTCAATGCCCTTGAATCAGAATGGGCGGAAGCCTTTGGCTACAAACACGCCGTCGCGATGAACTCGGCCACCAGCGGTTTGATTGCCGCCGTGGGAGCCATCCGGACCCTCAACTCGCGGGATCATTATCTGGTGTCTCCCCTCACGATGTCCGCGTCGGCGACTGCCCCGCTGGTGTATGATGGGGAACTCACATTTGTCGACATCGAGCCGGACTATTTCAACCTCGATGCAGCGGCGGTGAAGAAGGCTATCCGCCGGGACACGGCAGCGGTGATTGTCACCGACCTGTTCGGGCAAGCCTACAACCCCTTGATTAACGCCATCGCCCGGGACCACGGCACCTACGTGATCGAGGATGCCTCCCAGCGCCCGATGCCGGGTCAGGGGGATCTGGTGGTCTATTCCCTGAACTACCACAAGCACATCCACTGTGGTGAGGGAGGGATGGTCTGCACGAATGACGACGAGCTGGCGACCGCTTTAAAGCTCATCCGAAACCACGCGGAAAATGCCGACACCTTTTATTTCGGGTTCAATTTCCGGCTGACGGAGCTTCAGGCAGCCATCGCCCGGGTGCAACTGGAAAAGCTGCCGGGGATCCTCAAGGATCGCCAGAAACGGGCCAAAAAACTGAACCTCGCCCCGGTCCGCCCCGAGTTCGACCACGCCTGGTATCTCTTCCCCTACCTGGAAAACCCGCCGGAAGAGGCTTTCGAATACAAATCATTCCTGCCTCACCTGTCCCTGTTTCGAAATACGCCGGGTCATGTCCCGGTAGCACGGGAGGTCATCGAACGCCTCCGGGTGGTGCGGCCATGATTCTATTGACAACTCTTAATGAATCCGATGAACAGGTGATTCTTTCTTGGTTGAATAACCCGGAAATCTGCTGGTTCAATTCCCACGGCACTTTTCCGGTAACCGAACCGATAAAACCAGACAGAAATACACTTCGTCTAGGTATCAGAAGAATTTCTGATTGGCGGCTTATCGGGGTGATTGCTCTTCAAAAAATCGATTGGGTAAACCGTTCAGCGGAATTAGCTATTCTTATCGGAGATAAAGCAATCCATAGAAAAGGTGTCGGCAAGCAAGCCTGTGAAGACATCTGCCGCCAAGGGTTTTATTACCTGAACCTCCACCGGATCTACTGCGGGACCCACGAGAAAAACATCGGGATGCAGAAAGTGGCCGAGCACCTCGGGATGACGCTGGAAGGGCGGACCAGAGAGGCGTTTTACAAACACGGCGATTACGCGGACATCCTCCATTACGGAATTTTAAAATCAGAATTCGAGGCACGATTCCATGCCAATCGCAGTCACATCGAGCGGGCGACCGACCTGCCTGCCGATCACCCTGACGGAAGCCAAGGCCCACCTCAAGGTTGATCACTCGGATGAGGACGCCTACATTGCGGCCCTCATCAAGGCGGTCACCACCCGGGTGGAAGCCTACACCGGGCGATCCCTCATCAACACCCAGTACCAGTGGAAACTGGATTGCTTCCCCGGCGGCTGCGAAATGAAGCTGCCCAAGCCGCCCCTGGTGTCGATTGATTCGATCACCTATCTGGCCAGCTCTGATGGAGCCTCCACCGACTGGGGGTCCACGTACTACAGCGCCGACACCGTAAGCCAGCCTGGACGATTGTATCCGGCCTACGAGGAGACCTGGCCGACGAATGTCCGGGCGATTCAGAATGCGGTGACCATCAAGTTCACCGCCGGGTACGGCACGGCCTCCACCAACGTCCCGGCAGATTTACGCCACGGCATGCTGATGTCAATCGGTCACATCTACGAAAATCGGCAGGATGTCGTCGTCGGCACCGGCTTTATGGTGGAAATCCCCAAAGCCTCGGAATTCTTCATCGATCCGTATCGAGTCTACTTTTTTGAGGGTTACTAAAGTGGCACCACACGTTTGTCCCCTCTGCCAAGGTAAGGGAAGAAAAAACGAAAATAAGTGTAATGGTTGCACCGGACGAGGCGTTATTATCTGTCCCGACAATAATAATCCGGTTTATACGCCTCAAACTTATCCTTACCACCCCTACAACCCAAATACACCTTACTGGCCTTATAATCCCGGCCAAATCTGGATGTGATGTATGGACATCGGAAAACTCGATCGAAAGATTAACTTCCAGTCCTACACGGAATCCCTCGGCTCCGAGGGGAGCCCGGTGAAAACCTGGACCACCACCTCCACCAACTGGGCCTCGTTCCGGCAGGTTCAGGGGAATGAAACCATCGAGCACGGAAAAGTGAACGCCGTGGTGAATGCCGTCTTTCGGATTCGCTACAGTTCCGGCTTCACCCCGGACCGGACGATGCGGGTGGTGTACAACTCCACGAATTTAAATATTGTCGATGTCAATGAACTTCCCGGCAGAAACCGGGGCTGGGAAATCGTCACGAAAGCGGATGCGGAATAATGACAGTCGAAGCGGATATCCGGGGGGTCCTCACCTCCTCGACCGGGCTGGCTGCCCTGTCCTCGAACCGGGTTTACTCGGCGATGATTCCCGAAACCGCCACCCTGCCCTACCTCTATTTTGACCGGGTGGAAACGATACGCTACCCCTGCATGGGGGCGGACTCCAGATTGAAAACGGCCCGATTCGTCATCGGCTGCTGGGCGGAGTTTTCCTCGGACGCTCGAAACCTCGCGGTGAAAGCCTCCTCGGCACTGGACCGTTACGCTTCCTCCACCGGCACCGTCACCATCCAGCGGGTGTTTCTGGGCAACCAGCAGGACGAACCGGAACTGGATCCGGATGAAAACATTTACTGCGCTTCCCTGGAAGTGCTGGTTCATTTCTCAACATAAGGGGAAATCATCATGGGCAATCTCATCTATCAGGACCAGAAGGTGTTTCTGGCCCACTATAACCTCACTGCGAATATCAGCACCGTCGCCCTCAGCGAGACACGGGATGCCCTGGATGACACCACCCTCGGCTCCAACACGAAATCGAATTTCCCCGGCCTGTGCAACGTGACCTTCAGCTTCGAAGGACTGTTTGACCCGTCCACCGGGTACGATCAAGCACTCTCCTCCCAAATCGGACTTCAGGGGAAACCGTTCTCCATTTTGCAAAGCACCAGCGCGGGCGGCATCGCCCATTTCCTGAATGCGATGCTGGCGGACTACACGCCCTTTGCCGGAACGGTGGGCGAAATGGCCCGGTTCTCGGCAGGCGGTGTCACCGCCAAGGGGTCGAGCGCCCCGTCCAACCTGATTCGGGGACAGGTGCTGTTCTGGTCGGAGAACTTCACCACCAGCGCGAACGGTACCGCCATCAATCTCGGCGCGGTTTCCACCTCCCAGCGGCTTTACGGAGCGGTTCACGTCTTTGGCCACAGCTCCACCCAACACACGGTGTTTCCGATAATCACCTCGGCGGCCTCCTCAGCAGCGTCCTCCTCCCAGTGGACGACGGTGATCAGTTTTTCAACCTTCTCGGCACTCGGGTCCAGCATGTTGAGCTGCACGGGGAATATTACGGATACGTGGTACCGGCTACAGCACACCACGGCCACCAGCTCGGCCAGTACAGGCATCAGTGCCGTGGCGGTCCTTGGCATTTACTAATCGTTAGTTCATCCAGAAAAGAGAGGCTTCTGGACAAAGGAAAAGGAGTCTCCCAATGGCGAATCTGGTTCTCAATAACGCGTACGTCGCATTTAACAGCACGGCCCTGTCGACGGCGGTCCAGCAGGTCTCGGTCAACTTCACCCGGGATCAGGCCGATGACACCACCATGGGTGCCAACACCAAAAGCAATTTCCCGGCGATGAAAAACTGGACGGCCTCCATTACCCTGGCCCAGGATTTCGATGCAAGCCAGCTCGACAGCATTCTGTTTACCCTGGCAAACGGTACCTCTACCCAGGCCCGGTTCTTTGTGGATTTCCGGCCCACCGGCGATGCCGTCAGCACCCAGAATCCCAGATACACCAGCTACGCAATGATTTCCGACTACAGCATCATGAACGGCTCGGTCGGCGATTTTGCCCAGGCCACCATTTCGCTGGTTGCGGCTAAAAGTTCCACCGGTGGCGCCACCACCGCGGATATGACGAGGTCCACGACTTCCACATAATCACCATTTTAGAAGAGAGAGGCACACAATGATAAATAATTTAACCTACTGCACCCGGTGCTGTCTGCCGGAAACGGTGGAAGGCATCCGTTTCGACGAGATGGGCATCTGTACCGCCTGCCAAAGCTCGGAACAGAAGATGCATATCGACTGGACCCAGCGGGAAGGCCAACTCCGGGAGATTCTGGAGAGGGCCAAGGCAAGCGCCCAAGGCGGGTACGATTGCATCATCCCGATTTCCGGCGGAAAAGACAGTTTTTTCCAGCTTCACGTGCTGGTGAAACAGTACAAGATGAACCCGCTGACGGTGACGTTCAACCATAACTGGCTGTCGGAAACTGGGTATAAAAACCTGATGCTGGCGCTGGAGACGTTTGACGTCGATCATATCCAGTACACGCCAAACCGGCGGCTGGTGAATCACCTCGCCCGAAAATCCCTCACCAAAATCGGGGATTCCTGCTGGCATTGCCACGCCGGGGTTGGGGCGTTTCCGCTTCAGGTCGCGGTGAAATGGAAGATTCCGTTGTTGATTTGGGGGGAATCTATTGCCGAGTCCTCCGGTCGGGCCAGTTACGACAACCCCGTCCGGAGCTTCGACCGGGAATATTTCGAAAAGGTCTCGGCGAAAGTGCCGCCGAGTGAGATGTTCTCTTCATTCTCTTTATCTACACCTTCTATTCTGTTTGAAACGCCCAGTGTGGACGAGTGCGAAGCCATCGGGCTCCACGGCATCCATCTGGGCGATTTTCTATTCTGGGACGACGAGCGCCAGATGGAGTTCGTGAGGGATACCTACGGCTGGCACGAAACCGAGATGGAAGGCACTTACAAATGCTATAAATCCGCCGAGTGCATTATGGCGGGTGTTCACGACTACACCTGCTATTTAAAACGAGGCTTCGGTCGGGGAACCGTTCACGCGAGCCAGGATGTCCGGGCGGGACTCCTCACCCGGGAGGAAGGCTTCGAACTGGCCCAAAAATATGACCCGGAACGGCCCCACGCCTTGGATTTCTATCTCAAGGAAACCGGGTACACGGAACAGGAATTCCGCGAGGTCATGGATGGCCACCGTCATCCACAGATCACCAAACCACCGCAATCCGAGCCTAAAGCCAGATCACATTCGGAGCCCTTGATTCCTTACCCGATCCGGATTAACGGGCTGGACGTCGGGAGGCACCCTGATGCGTGAGATTTTCGAAGCTATCGAAAAAGAGGTTCACGCCTGGACCTGCTACGACCTCGATCGGCTGGATCAGCCGGGATTGAAAGTCGGCATCAAGGACAACATCAACTCGATTGATTTTCCCACCCGCCGGGGCAGCCCGATTTACAAGGATTACACGCCCGGCAACGATGCCCGGGTGGTTTCAAAGTTAAAACAGGCAGGCTGCGTGATTGTGGGTAAGACCACCACCGCCGAATTCGGAGTGCACCACCTTTATGATGACACTAAAAACCCTCATGACTATTCCCGAACTCCCGGCACCAGTTCTGCTGGCTCGGCAGCAGCTGTTGCTACCGGACAGGTGCCCGTGGCTATCGGAACCCAGACCGGCGGATCGGTTATCCGCCCGGCCAGTTACTGTGGCGTCTGGGCCTTCAAACCCAGTTTCGGACTCATCCCCAGAACTGGAATATTAAAGACGGCGGATACGTTAGACACCGTCGGTATCTTCGCCGACACCCCGACACGATTGAGGCAGGTCTTTGACATCCTCCGCGTCGGAGGCCCGGATTACCCGAAAACCGGTGGCCTGAAAAAATACAAAGACACAACCAAAGTCAGACCCTTGCCTGAGTGGCATCCCCTTTTGAGTTTTGCCCTCATTCTCCACCAGAAAATCTATCACAAATCCCTGTCCTACTACTTTAAAAACGAGGTGGAACAGTTTCCCGATTTAGTTTCAGACACCTTTAAACGGCAGGTGGAAGAGGGGAAAGCCATCAGTCTGGAGGAGTATCGGCGATGCCTGACACATCAGGCGGAATTGGCCGATCAGCTTGAAGAAATGTTTTTCAAGGACTGCGACATTCTGGTCTGCAACAGTAGTGCAGGTCCCGCTCCTCATGATGAATCATATCGTGAGCCCGATACCTGTGCGGTCTGGACTCTGGCCGGGTTCCCGGTGGTGAATGTTCCAACGGATGTCGAGATGAATCTTCCTAAAGGGACACAATTCATTGCCCGGAAATATCAGGATTACAAGCTATTGAAGTTTGTCGAAGGCTTAGCCCTAAACGGCGATCTCCCTTATTACCCCAACCCCGACATCAGGAGGTTTAAATGGACGTAACGGCAAAACTGGAAGGGGCAAAGGAGTTTTCCAACCTTTTGAAAAAACTTCCGGCAGAAATGGAACGATCAGCGGTCCAGACGGGACTTCAAGGCGCTGCCCGGGTGGTCAAAAAGAAAGTTCAGGAAAAGGCACCTGTTTATCAAGGCAAAGGGCACCCCACCCGTACCACACCGATGTGGGGGAATGCTGGCTCCAATGTAACCATTATGCCAGGTACCCTCAAGCGGTCCATTGTCATCCGGAAAGATAAAAAACAAAAGCTCGGGATTTTGGTTGGGCCTGGCCGAGCCTTTTATGCCCACTTCCTTGAATGGGGAACCAAGGCTCACAAGATTATTGCAACAGGAAACCGGTACAACGTTCGCTGGCCGAAATGGATGAAACCCTCAGAACGGGCGGAGCGAAGCAGGAAATTTCCCAGAATGCTGGCCGACTACACTACCGGAAAGTTTTTTGGTAAAGAAGTCCGGCATCCGGGCTCCAGAAAGCGACCGTTCTTGGTTCCAGCACTGGATTCTTCAAAACAGGAAATGATTGCCGCGTTTGGCAAGTCTCTGGCCACCGGGATCGACCGGGAGGCCAACAAACTGATTGGAAAATACAAAGTACGACGTAAATAACGAAAGAGAGGTTATCTCGTGACGAAGCTGCTAAACAAAGATGACATTTTAAATGCACCGGATTTACCGATGGAAGAGGTAGAAGTTCCCCAGTGGGGGGGCACTGTGTTGATTCGGGGGATGACCGGAGCCCAGCGCGATGCTTTTGAAGCCTTGATGCTGGATGACAAGGCCGATAACGTTCAGAATTTACGCCAGAATTTCCGGGCCAGAATGGTATCAATGGCCATTGTGGACGCTGAAGGCAATATCATGTTTACCCCGGAAGATATCGATGCCTTGGGCAATAAATCCGCTCAGGCACTGGACTTGGTGTTTGAAAAAATCCAGAAACTGAACGCTTTTAAAAAGGAAGATGTTGACGAACTTGTAAAAAACTAAGACGCCAGCCGGTCCGCCTGTTTGTGTTCTCCCTGGTGGAAACACTGGGTGGGATGACGGTTGGCGAATTTTTACAACGAACATCCAGCCGGGAAATCGCCGAGTGGATGGCCTACAACCAGATAAAAATTGAAGACCGCCAGAGAGAGGAGATGGAACGGCGGTGTATGCAGAACCTAGAAGCCCGTAAAGCGAGGTAACACAATGGCAGTCGCCGGAACAGCCGTTCTATCCCTGATGGCCGAAACCGCCCGGTTTAAGGCTCAGCTGGATGACGCCTCTAGAAAACTCGATTCCACGACGGCCAAAATGAACCGCAGCCTGAAGAGTGTGGAAAAGGGTTTCCAGGGGCTTCAGAAAACCGCTGCCATGGTCAACGGTGCCCTAACGGGATTGTTCGCCGCATTTGCCGGGGGACAGTTGCTTGCACTGGGGACTGGTGCGCTTCGGGCTGCCGATGAGTTCAACATGCTTCAGGCCCGTATCAAATCGGTGGTGGGCGAAACCGGCAATTTCAATCATATCAGCAGAGAACTGATTGAGACCAGTAAACAAACCGGCGTCGAGTTTTCCAACACGGTCCAGATTTTTCAGCGGATCAAAATGGCCGGTCAGGAATTCAAGATGACCAACGACGAGATCCTTCGCGGAGTGAAGGCCGTCGAACAGTTGGGTGTGGTTAGTGGCGCATCCAATGATGCCTTGCGATTCGGTTTAACCCAGTTCGGACAGGCGATGAGCAGTAATATCGTCCGGGCTGAAGAATTCAACTCCATCATGGAAAATATTCCAATGCTCGGTGAGCGGATTGCCGAAGGCTTCGGGGTGACCTCCGGACAGCTGAGAAAAGCGGTCATCGAGGGGCGAGTCCTGTCCAAGGACGTCATGGAAATCCTTGTGGAAAAAGCCGACCAGATTAACGAGGATTTCGAAAAGATGCCCCGCTCACTGGGGATGTCGATCAATTCCCTGAATACCTCCTGGGGGGAATTCCTGAGTACCCTGAATCAAACATTTCCAATTCTGGACGGTATCAAGGCAGCCATCGATTCCATCACTGCCGGGTTGGATCAATTTACCAGAGCGCGAAATTCCATAACAAACCGGAACAAGTTGCAGGGCAACCAGGCGGCTCTCAATAGCTTCCTTAAGTATGATGAACTCATCAGAAACAATCCGAACAGCAAACATATCCCTTACTGGACTGAAATGCGGGATAAATTCGAGGAAGTATTTATCCGCCGCTCTAATGAAATGTTTGGCACCAGTGGCGGTTCGACAGCGAACCGGGAACAAACTCCTATTCACAAATTTGGACCCGGTAAAAAAGAAGGAAGTAAAGGTGGTTCACGTTTCGGAAGCGGCGTCCAGACCCTCTGGGAAATCGAACAGGAAGCCTTGGAAGGTGGATTTGAAGCCTTTAAGGAAATCGTTAAGCAGGAAATTGAAGATGCCAAGGAGTTAAATGCGATCTGGCTTGAAGCCTGGAATGAGGGCCAAGAGGCAGGAATTGATATTCTTAAACGACGAGAGGAAATTGCTAAAAGCATCCCCGGCGTCGGGGATATGGAGGGCTTTAAGCAGTATGTTCAGGATTTGAAAGTCCTGGTGGATGAAGGCACCATCAACCAGCAAACGGCGCTTGATCTTGCCGAGAAGGCCAAGGAAACATACAATCTGATTCCCCAGGCCGTTAAAGACGCCAGAGAAGAAGAAGAAAAGCGCAGTGACGTTTTAAAAGACCTGATTGGTGATCAGGAAGGCTATAACAAGCATTTAGAACGATTAAAGTACTGGCTGGATCAGGGAAGAATCTCACAAGAACAGTTTAACAAAGCTCAGGAAGAAGCCAAAGTGACCTTCGGGCTGGTAAAAGAGCAAGCCAAAAGTTCGACCGATGAACTGCTCAATTATCTTCAATCCGTAGGCACCAAGTTCGAGGACACCTTCATGGAAATGGCCAAAAGTGGCAAGTTCGCATTTAAAGATCTGGTGGCCTCAGCCCTTGAAGATTTGGCCCGACTCGTTCTAAGATTAACCGTCATTCAACCCATTATTCAAGGATTTAAAGACCTCCTCGATGGGTCGGATGGTTCCAGCGGCGGTGGCGGATTCTGGAAAAGCCTGTTTACTTCGGCAACCGGTGTCGCAGTCGGCGCTGTTGCAGAGTCGGCTGGCGGATCCGTCGATATGGTCCCCAAGGCTGAACAAATTCCCCTTCGTGCAGCCGGAGGACCCGTCACGGGTGGACGACCTTACATTGTCGGGGAGCGGGGACCGGAATTGTTTATGCCGGGACGGTCGGGAGCGATTATTCCGAATGATCAGCTGATGGGCGGAGGTGGAGGCCAGACGGTGATCAACCAGTACATTAACGTTCAGGCGATTGACACAAAGGATTTTCAGCAGCGGTTATCGGAGCAGGCTCCGATGATTGCCCGAATGTCGGTAAAAGCGAACCAGGAGGCGCACACCCGTCGGGGGTCCTCCTTCGGGCCACTGGAAGGGCGGAGGCGCTAACCAATGAGCGGCAGTTTTGACACCTCGGTGATTCGCACCGAGGAGATTCGAAGCATCTATCAAACCTACGAACAACGCTCGGTCAGCCAGCGCCGGTTCGTGGTCCAACAACCGGGGCACACCTACGAACTGTCGGTGACCACCAAGCCGATGCAGCGATCCGAATGGCAAAAGCTCCAGGCGTTTCTCGATTCCCAGAAAGGTCGATACAGCTCCTTTACTTATGTTCCCGTGTCCAAGTCTTCACCCCTAGGAACCCTGGCCGGATCCACCCACAGCGTGACCGTCGAGGGAGCCCACAGCGCAAGCGCCACCTCGGTGGCTCTCGTTGGATTGCCTGCAAGTTCCATCGTCCTTCTGGCCGGGGATTTCCTAAAGTTTGCTAACCACTCAAAAGTATACAGCCTTGAATCCACCAGCATCACCAGCTCCTCCAGCGGGTATGCGCTTGCCACCATTCAACCGGCCCTGGTGTCGGCCTTATCAAACGGGGAGGCGGTGACTTACCAGAATGTCCCGATGACCGTGGCCCTCACCGCCGATGACTGGAAACTGCCGGTGGAAGTGTCGGGGCTTGCGGAAATCTCGCTGACGATGCGGGAGGCCATCTAGATGTTTGGCATTTGGGGGATTCCGGGACCGTTTCGGAATTCCCGGGCGACCACATCCTACCCCAGAGGGATGACGGCGACGATGTCTGCCGCCCTCAGCACCAACGCCATTGCTATATTTCACCTGTACGAAGGGCAATTCCCGGACGGGACCGTTCGTCTCACCGACCTGCCTTATGCCGTGGACTACAACTCGGAAACCTTCACCGGAGCCGGAGGAGCCATCGGGTTTGAACCCATTGAAGAGGTCGGCGGGTTACAGTCCAACGCGGTAAAAGTTTACTTCAATGCCTGTGATGCGTCGCTTCTCGCGGTGCTTCAAGATCAGAACCTGATTGACCGGACAGTCATTATCCGCCGGGGCCTGCTGGATTCCTCGAACCAGGTGATCGCTGATCCGTTCGTTATCTTCGAGGGCAAATCGGACAGCCTGACCTTGGCAGAGGATGTGGAAAAGGGGTCGATGACGCTGGCCCTGTCCTGCCTGGATGAAAACGCCGATTTCAACCTGGTGAACTGCCGGAAAACCAACAACCAGTCGCAACAACAATTATTCCCCGGTGACAAGGGATTTTCCTTTATCGCCAAAAGTATGGACCGGATTTTGAAATGGTAAAAATCCGCAACTGGCAACGGGCGCTGGTGGATTACATCAACCATCACCGGTTCACCCCTTTTTCCTGGGGAGAGCACGATTGTGTGACGTTTGCCCGGGGAGCCATCCGGGCGATGACCGGTACCCCGCTCAACCTGCCGGATTTTACCTACCGGACGAAACGCGAGGCCCTCGTGGCTCAGAAAACCTGGGTTCCCTCCCGTATCCTGAAGGATCAGCTGAATGCCCGGGAGGTTCCGCTGGTGTTTGCCCAGAGCGGGGATATCCTCATCCAGGCCGAGGATTACGAACGCTGTTTTGTGGTCTACGGCAAAAAAGCCTATGCCCCGGCACCAGACTGCTCTGAACTTCAATCCTATCCCCTGTCTGTCCTGACGGAGCCCACACCCCAGCTGTTGAGATTTGATTAATGCGCCACCTTCGTTTTCTCCTCTTTTTCCTGCTGATGCTGCCAGTGCCGGTTTATGCCGACCCTGGCACGATTGCCACTGCCCTGGGGGTCTCTCTTTTCTGGGGAACGGTCATCAGTGTGGTCGGCGGGGCGCTTGTTTCCTACGGAATATCACTCCTTGCGAACGCCCTGTTTTCCAAACCACGGACAGTCGGAAGCATAGGAGACCTGGGCAGATTACTCATCAGTAACGACAAGTCAACTGTCGCAGCCATCCCGGTGATCTATGGACGTCACAAGGTGGGTGGTTATAGCGTTTATGAGGAAATCGACGATACCTATTTTTACAAGGTGGTTATCTTCTGTGAAGGTCGGGTCGGGTCCGTTGAAAAAGTCCTGATTGACGGGATTTTCGCTGAAAACATCACGGCAGACATAAATGTTTATACCTTTGTTGGTACAGATGATCAGAGTAACATCAACTGGACCCGGATAGTCCACGGGCTGCCCATCACCCGGTTCAGTGACTCGGCCCCGGGTTGGACCTCGAATCACCGGCTTCGGGGGTGTGCCGGAGCGGCGATGATTGGCAAAAGAACCGATGTTCGTTACTTCCCGAGGATCCCCACCATCACCGGCATTATTCAGGGGCGACGGGTCTATGATCCAAGAACCACAACAACAGATTACAGCAATAATCCCGCTCTTTGTATTCGGGATTACTACATCAGTACCCGATTTGGTGCAAAGATTTCCACCAGTCGCCTGGATGAATCCAGCTGGATTGCGGCAGCCAATTATTTCGACGAGCAGGTGGATTATGGCGGGGGGAACCAGAGCCGGTTCACCCTGAATATGTATGTCGACACCTCGAAGCAGGTCTGGGACAACATCGAGGATATGTGTCTTGCCTGTAACAGTTTGCCAATTCGAGTAAACGGTAAGCATGGATTACTTCCCTTGAAGCCGGAAGCCACCTCATTCAGTTTTACCGATGACAATGTCGTCGGCGGCATTCAAGTGGAACGCCTTGGCAGACGTTTCAAACGAAACAAGATTACCGCCCAGTGGATTAATCCAAGTAACGATTGGCAGGCGGACATTTATACCGTATCGGATGCCACCTTCAAGGCACTGGATAACGATATCGAACTGAGCCATGAACTCCAGTTGGCAGGTGTAACCAACCGCTATCAGGTGGCTCACCTCTGTAATATTGCTTTGCGTCAATCCCGGCTAGAAGAAAAGATTTCCTTCCAGGCCACCCACGAAGCTCTCAAGGTGGAAATCGGGGATGTGGTGGATTTGACCCACAGCCTCTACGGCTACAATCAGAAACTTCTTCGGGTGACCAGCCTGTCGATCAATCCGGACGGCTCCATCGGAGTCGGGGCAGAAGAATACGACGAGGATGTCTATGATGTCGGCCCTGTTACCGCTGAAGAATTGGAAGATACTCCTTCCTGGGGCTCCCCCTTTGAAGTCGACCCACCGGGAACACCTTCGGTGTCCCTGTCCTACTCCACCAACAGCGCCGGGTTTGCGGTGAATGTTGCCACCCTGACGTGGGGCATTTCCACCAGCGCCCAGATTGCCCACTACCTGATCGAGTACCGGGAATCAGGGGATACCGACTGGATTATTTCCGGGACGTCAGAAACCACGAGTTTCGCTGTCGTGGATATCGCTGCCGGAACTTATGATTTTGCCGTCTCAGCGGTGAACTCGATCGGTACGGTAAGCGAACGGGCCACTCTGTCGTCTTTCCTGATTGTGGACTCCACTGACATCCCAGATGATGTCACCAACTTCCGGCACGAATTCACCACCAACAATATGGTGGTCCTGAAGTGGGATCAGAATACCGATGCCTATCAGGGCGGCGGCTACCGGATCAAGGTCTCTTCGGCCACCTCTGGGGCCTCCTGGTCGGACTTTCCGCAGCTAAACATCACCGTCGGCGGTCGGGAAACCACCGTCACCCTCGGGATTATCGAGGGCACCTATATGATCAAGGCGTTCAACGTCGGGGGAACGGAAAGCGAAAACGAGGCCACTATCCAGATCCTGATTCCGGACAATGACGAATGGTCCGCCGTGACCACGGTTACGGAATCCACCCAGTTTACCGGCACAAAAAGCCAGGTGGAAGTCTCCACCGGCACCCTAATGCTCTCCACCGACGGCAGCGGCAATTACTATTCCACCGGCAATTACACCTGGGCCGGAACGATGAATTTTGGAGGCACATTTGCCTGCCGCCTGACCCGGGTGTCCTCGGGTACCATCTCCAACACCGCAAGTAACTGGGACAGCTTCCCACTGAATATCGACGAGTATAACACCATCCTGATTGACGATATGGCTGGAGCCACCACCGTGGATGTCCGGCATTTTTACGGTACCACAACAGAGTCAGCTTCTACCGGACCATGGGGCAGCTACAACCCGCTACAGGTGACCGAAACCGTTGCCCGGCAGGTCCGGTTCCAGACCACCATTCAAACCTCCCAAGTCACCGAAACCCCGAACATTCAGGAACTCTCTGCGACCGCCTGGATGAAGCGGCGGGTCGAATCGAATCACAATGTCAGTGTCAGTTCCTCGGGCGGGTCGATTACGTTTACCAGCCCGTTCTATTCGACACCTACGATTCAGGTGTTCCCCTTCAATGGTTCCGCCGCGAATTATGTCACGGCCACCACCAGCCAGATGAGCCGGACCGGGTTCGAGGTAAGTTACTTCACCTCCTCGGGCGGGCAAACCGCTGGGAAAATTTCCTGGGCCGCCTACGGTATCGGCAAGGAAGTCACGTAAAAAGGAAACCACAATGCCTTTGAATAAGGGTCAGCTCTACTATTCCAGCGTTGGCATCATCGATGTCGAGGAGTTTTACACCGAGGACGGTGTGGACAAGGTCCGCATCCGATTGCATCACACCAAGCCAGAAGACGGGGTCACCCCGGTCGGATCTTCTGTCCTGATGTCGACCACTCAGGCTGTTCTTGAGGACTGGATTGACCAGTTCCCGAAAGATCTGGCCGAGCGAAAAAAAGTGGCCGAAGCCCGCCGGGCCAAGTATCCGGAACAGTCGGCACGGGTGCTGGTGGCATTGGATAAAGCCAAACGAATTGGAAAACCGGACAGGAAAGAATTGAAATGAGCCTACATGATTTCAACCTTGCGAATCAAACGCCTGCGTCATATCGCACCGATCACAACAACCTGAACACCGCCATCGGTACAAACAGTTACTCTACCCAATCACCCACCACGACGATGCAAGCGATGTCGTGGGCGGATGCTACAAGTTCTGGCTGGCAGAGACAGCGAAGCACGGCGGACAGTACCTGGCATTACCTCTATAAACTAGATGCCCAAGGCGGGCTTTGTACCTACAGCGGGAACCCGTCTACCAATCATATTGGGCGTTTTGTCGGGCAGACCGTCTGGGATACGGCCAATAATTACCCCTACTGGTGTACTCTGGCGGGGACTTCGTCGCAGGCCACTTGGAGCCGTCCACTTTTATCGACGGAAGCGGCAGGGCTTCCAGCCTTGTATCACGGCGGACCGCCACCCAAGTATCTAACAACTACGACCCTTCGGATTCCAGGGGGATATCGCTGCCGGGACGATTCCAATGCGGCAGACATCACCTTTTCCTCCAACTACACCATTGACATTACCGTGTCGGGAGCAGGTGGCTTATCGACGGATCTGACCGCCTCCACCTCCGGAATGCTGTATTACTTGTTCGCCATCCGGAAAAGCGGGGATGGAACTGTTAATGGCATTTTAACGAATTCCTCCAGCGGTCCCGTGTTGCCTAGCGGGTACGACCAGAAGCGAATGATTCCGTTCTTCGTTCGTTATACCACCCAGACGATTTTCCAGCCGTTTGTGGTGGCTGAAGGGTGGCCCTTTAGGCCGAGAATAAAATATATTGTCGATGATGGATATTTTGCGGACGTTAAGGACCATAATATCCTGTCTGCGGGTGGAACCACCAGTTATGCATCCCATTCCCTAACCACCTACGTCCCGCCCTTCGCCCGGCTGGCAGAACTGAAAGTCGCCATGGTATTAGGGAGTGCCGGTGGCTTTTATGCCGCCATCCGAGAAACCGGCTCCACCTGGGAAGGAAAGTTTTTACCCGGCAGGACGGATTTTTCCACAGATTCCATCGCTTACATCTATGACCAATATACCAGCACCAGCCAAAGTATTGACCTGAAAGTTTCAGACGCGGAGGTTGATGTCTCCATCTGGGTCACAGGCTGCACGATTACGGAACTCACCACCCAATAATTATTGAGAAGAGAGAGGCACAATCAAATGATAGATTTTCGAAACGCGTCGGTCTTGATTACCGGCGGAACCGGTTCGTTCGGGAAAGCGGCCATCCGGGCGCTTTTGGATCATCCTTACGGTCCAAAGCGAATCGTGGTTTACAGCCGGGATGAACTGAAGCAGTTTGAACTCCAGCAGGAATTTTACGACGAGCGGATGCGATTCTTCCTCGGCGATGTCCGGGACCTGCCCCGCCTGACCCAGGCGATGGAAGGGGTGGATTACGTCATCCACGCTGCCGCCCTGAAACAGGTGCCCGCTGCCGAGTATAACCCGATGGAATGTATCAAGACGAACGTTCACGGGGCGGATAACGTGGTGAACGCTGCCCTCGCCCAGAACGTGAAAAAGGTCATCGCCCTCTCCACCGACAAGGCTGCCGGGCCAGTGAATCTCTACGGGGCCAGCAAGCTCCTATCGGATAAAATCTTTGTGGCCGCCAATAATATGAGAGGGTCAAAACGGACCCGTTTCTCCGTGGTCCGGTACGGGAACGTCGCAGGCAGCCGGGGATCCGTGATTCCCTACTTCAAAAAGCTGATTACCGAAGGGGCAACGGTTCTTCCCCTCACCCATCCGGAGATGACCCGATTTTTCATCACCCTGCCCCAAGCGGTTCGGTTTGTTTTTGATGCTTTTACTGAGATGTCGGGTGGCGAAATTTTTGTCCCGAAACTGCCGTCGGTCCGGATTCAGGATCTGGCTGAGGCCTTGATTCCTGGCATTCAAACGGAAATCATCGGGCTTCGTCCTGGTGAAAAAATCCACGAGAAGATGATCACCGTGGATGATGCCTCCCAAACAATAGAGTGGCCCGATATGTATCTAATCGTGCCGCCTGACTCCAATGACAGGTATTTTGGGCAAGCCGTACCTGAAGGCTTTGAATACAGTTCGGGAACAAACCCGCATTTTCTCACGATTGAGGAGATTCGTTCGCTGTGCGAATCCTGATTTTAGGGGCTTCCGGGATGCTGGGGAAAGCCCTGGTATCGGAAGGGAAGCGGCTGGATCACGAGATTCTCGCCCCGACCCGGCGAGAAGTGAACCTGCTGGATGATGCCCGGCTGGAAGAGTATATCGAGGCCGAAAAACCGGAGGTGATTATCAATTCGGCAGCGATGATCGACCACGCCGAGTGCGAGGAGAATCCCCGCTCGGCCTATATGATCAACGCCCGACCGGTGGCGACTCTCGCCAATGTCTGTCGTCGGCTGAAAATCGAACTGGTCCAGATATCCTCGGACCAGTGCCAGGGGCCGCTTCTGAATGAATACGCGAAAACCAAGGCTGCCGGGGAGGTGTTTGCCCTGAGCATTCCCAATTCCCTGGTGGTGCGGACCAATATCGTCGGGCCGAAGAATCTGGCATGGGCGTTTCGTGTCATCGAGAATGACGAGCCGGTCACGCTGTACAGCAATTACACGGTTTCAAGCATTGACATCTGGTCGTTTTCAAAGGCCCTGTTCGAGATTATCGCCGAACCGAGCAGCGGGATTATCAACATCGGCAGTCGGGAATCGTTCAGCAAGGAACTGTTTGTCCAGACCCTGGCCGAAGCAATGGGTTTCCGGCTTAACAACGTGATTTCCGGGACCCTCCCCAAGCACATGAACCGCTACCCCGATTTGAAACTGGATGTGTCCCTGGCGGAAAAATGGCTCAATTATACCCTGCCGACCTTGCAGGAAGTGATAGATCAAATTATTAGAGAGAGGCAAACACAATGAAGATTTTAAACCGGCCCATTGGGCTGAATCATCCCACGTATTTTATCGCCGACATCGGCTCGAACCACGAGGGGAATCTCCTTCGGGCGGTCCAGCTGATTCACCTCGCCGCCCAGGCGGGAGCGGATGCCGTCAAGTTCCAACATTTCCGGGCGGAGCATCTGGTTTCCGATGCCGGGTTCAAGGCGCTGGGTGCGAAGCTCGGCCACCAGGCCAAGTGGAAGGACTCGGTTTACGACACCTATAAACAATATGAAGTACCCTGGGAGTGGACGTCGACACTGGCCGAGGAGTGCCGGAAACACAACGTGCATTTTCTCTCCACCCCGTATGATTTGGAAGCCGTGGATCATCTGGACCCGTGGGTGCCTGCCTTCAAAATCGGATCCGGGGACATCGACTATCCCGAGATTCTGGAAAAGATAGCCTCGAAACGGAAACCGGTCATCCTCTCCACCGGGGCCTCAAGACTGGATGAAATCGACCGGGCCTTTGCTCATTTGTGGGAAGCACCGGTTATTGCGCTCCTTCAATGCAACACCAATTACACCGGGGATCAGGCCGCGTTTAAGCATGTCAACCTGAATGTGATTCATACCTACCACGAGCGATTCCCGGATGCCAGAGCCTATGGCCTCTCCGATCACACGCCGGGGCACGTGGCGGTTCTGGGAGCCGTGACACTCGGTGGGCGAATCATTGAGAAGCATTTTACCGACGACACCAACCGGGAAGGACCGGATCATCCCTTTGCCCTCGACCCGAAAGCGTGGCGGCTGATGGTAAATGATGTCCGCCGCCTTGAAATGGCCTTGGGAGACGGGGTGAAACTCGTGGAAGAAAACGAGGAGCAAACCCGCATCATCCAGCGCCGGGGCACCTGGAACGGCAAGCGATTGAGGCCAGCCCATGCCTAGAGTGTCATTGAGAGCCATCGAACGGTCCGACGGTTACGAATTACTGGAATGGCGAAACGACCCGAAAAACCGGATGTACTTTCGGGAGTACCGGATGCTCAGCGAAGAGAACCAGGACCTCTGGTTTGATTCCCTACTGGAAAACGACTCGGTGATGATGTTTGCCATTGTCTCGGATGATGAGCTGGCCGGAGCCTGCGGTTTCACCAGCATCGACTGGATCTCCCAAAGCGCCGAGGTGTCCCTTTACATTGGCGATGGCTACATTGACGAAATCGTCGCCCCACGGGCATTTTATTCCCTTCAGGAATATGGCCGGAAAGTCTTGGGCTTGAGACGGGTCTGGGCGGAAATCTGGGAATTCGATGTGGACAAGCGCGCACTTCTGGAAAACTCTAAATTTACACTGGCCGTCACCCGGCGGCAGGCCCACTGGGACGATGGCTGGCACGATGCCCTCATTTACGAAAGGATATTTGAATGACCTCCTATGCTGATGTGGCCATCAAGGCACTGGATATGATTATGAGACCCTCGGGGCTTGCGGTGCTGGTAGTCATCGCAGTAATTGTATTTGCCTTTTATTCGTTTCCATTGTGGCTGGTCACGGATTCCGACCGGCTGAACACCGACCGGATTGTGGCCGCCATTAAGGAACACTGCGGCAGTCATACCCCGTCTGAAACCATTCGCATTTCGGAGAAGTAGAATGTCTGAAATCATCACGGCTTATTACAAACGGTTCAAGGGGACGGTGGACGGACTGTTTACCATCCAGAGCCATAACCCGGCAACCAGACAAACCCAGGCGCTATTTTCCCGGCATCCTGCCCGAAGCGGCCAGCCCGGTTATGCCGATACCGAGTGGATTCAGGGAAAATCACCGATTCCTGTCGGGCGGTTTCACCTTTGGCTGCATCCGGTCCCGCTCCAGTTTTCACCGGTGGGGACACCATTTTTCCCGATTTCTTCCAGCCTGGAAAACCGGAAGTTTCTTCGAGACTCCCTGAGCCCCAAACAACGGGAAGACGTCGGGCTCCACCTGGAAAACGAATTTACCGGGACCCTCTGCTGCATTGCCCTGCTTCACGACACTCGGGTGCAAAAAGCCTACACCCACGCCATTTTTGAATTTCTCAAAACCCTCGGGGAAACCCGAAAAACCATAGACCTGGTTGTCATTCGATAAGAAAGAAAGGAGTTTTTATGAGCCTGAAATCTCTTCTGTTAAAGCACGTCATCGCCACGGCTGCCGGAGCGGCTGCCGCCAAGCTGGACGGAGACCCGAAAACCAACGCCAAGGATCACCTCAAGGCAAGCCTTCTGGGCCTCACCGAAAATGACGAGCTGAAGGATGAAGCCCTGGATCAGCTGGTGGATGCCGTTATTACCGCCAAGCACTTTGGCGAGGATGAGGAAAAAGCCGAAGGGCATCTCAAAGCCGTTGTGGAAAACCTGACGGCATTGTTTGAACTCGCTCAAAAACACTAACAGGTTTGTTCTGTTCTCTTCTAATGTGTGATATCCAACTATCTAACACTGCCTCCCCACGGCCTCGCGGCTGTGGGGATTTTTATTTGTTTACCAGATCTTCCACCAAGGTTTCATGGATCGATCGTTCGCACGTCGCTCATCCCGGTATTTGACGATTTGGGTGTTCTGGCTTTCAATGGTTCGGTTCAGGATGTCTTTGTCCTGCCGTTCCTTTTCCAGGAGGATCGTGAGGAGTTCCACCTGTTTTCGCAGATCCGCGTTTGCTTCTTTATACGGGTTCACGATTAATTCCAGAAGATCAGGATCGAAAGTCGTTTGATCCTCATTGGAAGGTTCAGCGATGGTTCGTGGATCCTTTCGGCGATCCTCCAATTCCTTTCGCTTTTTATCGATGAATTCCTGCGGCACTGTGTAATAAACAAACCGGCCTTCTTCTCGGGCGATTGACCAGCCTTCCTTACTTTGCCAGCTTTGAGCGGAACGAATATTTACACCCAGATTCTCGGCCAATTCGGCCAACCGGATTTCCACGAACGATCCACGATCTATCTCTGAACTCATCACGAAACCTCTCTCATCTCTCTACCGATCTTCCCCTATTAAATCACGAATTGTAAAATTAGGATCCAGACAGGGGACTTCCCAAATTCGTGATCAATGCTACCATGCTTCATGAACAAAAACGAATAACCCCTTTAGATAGAGAGAGCAGGAGGACCCAAACGATGACCCAGCCCCTAAGAAGGGCACCCAAACCAAAGCAATAAAAAAGGCCCATCGGGCCAATATGAGTAAAAATCAAAATCTTACAGCTATTTTACCACGGGACGATCGACTGTGGATACTAGTTTGTATGGGTAATTTTTTCTACGTCAACGGATAGAGACGGAGGACAGTTTGTAATGCAGTTTCACCAGTCTAATGATAATAATGAGATCATGACTAAGTTTAATTTAACTGGGTTAGGTAGTATTCACCCTGCTACTGGGAAATTCATGAGATTTCATTCAGGCTGGTTAAGTTTTTCAATCAACGCCTTTAATTCGTCGGTTTCTGTGGATTTTAAGGGTGCTTCCTCGACTTGGCCAGTAGTATCTGAATCCGATGCCGGAGCATCCGCAACAGAAATCGAGGACTCCGCAACTGTGAATCCATCCACAATAATGCCCTCCGGCAAGGAGACATCTTTGCCTTTTCTGAAAAACATAAACGCGGTAATTGGCAGGAGAACCGGAAAAACCACCGAACTTCCAACCATAGCACCTGGAAGATGTGTCATACTGCCAACCGCTTGATATTTTGTTGTCACTTCGTGCTGGTTTCCATTGATGTCTGGTAAATACGCCTGTCTTACATCGATTGTCCCCGGCATCCCCATAACACCGGGACGGGTTCTTGATTTTATAACAGCAGATCCTTGATCCCCTTTTCGAAATATCAGGTGATTGCCAACCCGAACATCCTCAACAATTTCGACCTGCACCTTATCTCCTTTCCGGAATTGAACCGTAGAACTGGAACTTTTAAAAACAAAAGGCACTCGTGTCTCTTTTGGAATTAAAAGCTCTTCAGCCAACGATGCAGGACATAACATTAACAAAGCCAGAAGGGTAGATACAGTTGCCTGTCTCATATTTGATATCCTTATGTACTATTCTTTGAAATTTGAATTAGTATAATTTGAATTGGTTTTCTAATCCATACATGGTTTACAAGTCTGATACACAAATCGCCACTTATGGATTAGAATATATTTTCGATATAACAGAAGAACCGTATCCCGTTGGGGGTCTATCATTTTGGAAGAGTTAAAGAAGGCGCAAGCCTTGGATTATCTATTGAGTTTGTCTGAAACATTCCGTGACGACGTTCTCGAACAACTGGTTATGATTCTGGAGGAGGACGAAGCTCCCTGATTGCATATTCAATCTGTTCACGGGTGTACTCGTCCATCATTCTCCACGCAAAAAGCTGATCCAGCGATACACCCAAGGCTGGATGTGATGCCAGTTTTTCAAGCATTGAATCGGAAAATGGCCGATCTCCTTTTAAAGCCGTTCTTAAATGAGCAGGATCTAAAGCGGTTTCCAAAGCGATTTTATAAGGAGTCAATGAAGGATCTTTCTCCTTAAGGGTTTCAAAAATTGTAAACAATTTTTCTCTTAACATAACCGTCATTTTCGACCACTTTCGTTTAATTAAAAATTCACAGTTTGACTTGCCAAATATGGCTTGTTAAACTGTTATCGTGGTCGGGTTAAAGCTCCGGAAGGGCAATTTCCTTAGCCTACAATCTTAAACCACAGTGGAAGCGATTATGTTGGAAATCACGAGAACGTTTGTCCTGTTCGGTCGTGAGTTTTACAAACATTATCACAAATGTAATATAAGTCCAAAAATATTCTGGGTTTAGTTTTACAAATTGTAAACTACCCGGTCGTAAAATCACTGTCGGGGGACAGTATTAACCGTTTCACTTTTCCATTTATACTCTACTCTCCATTACTCATGGTTTTTTAGCGAGGATGGGGGTGGAAACACCCCTATTTATTTTTCCTAAGTGTGCAACTAACGAACGAAGAGACTAAAGTATGGATCACACCGATTTTGAGCCGTGGCCGGAAATGGCCGCACACCGGATTAAACAGCTTTTTGAAGACCTGGCGGCGGAGTCGAACGTTAGCAATACCGTTCCCTCTGGAAACACCGTCGCCTCGGCAGGATCCGCTAACCCGGAGACTGCCGGAAATTTTACCCCTCACAACATATCCCTTACATTCAAAGACCATAGGAACACGTCAGGGCGGCCACTACCGGTCATGTCCCCTCCTCAGAAAACCGGTCGCCCTGATCTTTTTTTTGCCGGAGGGCGCTGCTGATGGCGACCCTATTGAATTCCACCGGCGTGATTGATGTCTGGCTGGTCTTTGAAAACCGGGTGGATTACCCCGGCAAGTTCAAGGCTGAGCGCCGCGAGTACTGGGAGGGAGAACTGTTTGAAACCAACGAGGTGATTTACGGAGATTCCCTGATAGGGGTCTCCATGAGAATTCCCGCCAAGCACCGACGGATTCAACAGCATGAGATTTCACCTTTGCTTCAGGGTTTCGACGGACTGGTGGAGGCGTGGTTGTAATGAGGGTTAGACGTTTTGACTCCATGTTGAAGGAAAGTACCCCTGGGGAGGGGGTCAGCCCCTCCCGTTTTATTTAAGAGAGGAAGGATGATGAGCGATCTGACTCGTTATCAATTTGAATGCAACATCGAACAGGTGGACGGGCACCAGATTGTGGAAGTGATGGCCCGGGATGCCCAGCACGCCGTCGACCGGTATCACGAAGGCTACTTTGAAATCGTTCACCAAGAGTTACGGGTCCGAGAGGTGTCCCTGATTCCAGACACCATCAAAAACGGGCACCTGGTTCCCCTGTTGCCCCGGCGGATTTTCGTGTGCTCCCCGTTTCAGACCAACGAAAAGCGGACGCAGGAAGAAAATACCGAGTGGGCCAAAGAATATTCCAGGTATGTGTTTCAGCAGGGGCACGTGCCTTTTACGCCGCACCTGCTGTATCCCCAGATTCTGGATGAGTCTAACCCAGTGGAGAGGCAAAAGGGCATCGAAGCCGGAAAAGTCTGGCTGCCCTTTTGCCACGAGGTCTGGGTATTCGGACGTAAACGCGGAGAAGAGACGCAAGGGATGAAACAGGAACTGATCAAGGCCGAGATGGGCCACGGCATCCCCATCAAACGCATCGAGGCCCCGTTTTGAGATGAGCAAGATCCACCCGGCTTTGTACTCCTCGGAGGCCCACGACTGGCAAACCCCACCGGACTTTATCGAGCGGCTGCTGAAGTTCGAGAAGCGACAGCGGTTTGATCTAGATGTGGCCTGCACCCAGCAGAATGTTCCGGCCCGGATCTATTGCAAGGAGCACGAGGTGGACAGTCTTACGGTGGACTGGACAAAACCGGTGATTCTGGAGCCCTTTCCAGCAGACCCGTTATGCTGGATGAACCCGCCTTATGGAAACCTGTTGCCCAAGTTTGTCAAAAAGGCGTATGAGGAATACCGCCAAGGCTGCCGGATCTGGGGGTTGATTCCCGCCCGTCCGGATACCACTTATTGGCATCAATACGTATTTTCCGCTCAAAGCATTGTGATTTTTTTGAAGGGCCGGTTGAAATTCATCAAGCCCGGCTCCGAGGAACTCAAGGGGGACGGCACCGCCCCGTTTCCCACGGCACTCATTTACTGGGGATCCGATTGGAAAGACGTCGCCATCCGGTTTGTCCAGGAAAAACCCTTCGAGGGTACCATCACCCTGTATGGCGGTTCCACGGTCGAATGGAAAGAAAGGAAGCACACCCGAAAACCTGAAGAGACGCCCGGCCAGCTGTCTCTGATTTAACCGAACAATTGAACAGGCAGTTTTACTACGTATCGGAATGGAAACGGAGGTTAGATGAATGCGCCCGAATACCCTTAATAATAATTATGTCAGGATCAGAAAATCTGGGGTAAGTATTATCACGACCAGATCCTGTCACACCCCTAAACCGGAAAGTCATGATAGGCGACTTTCGCCGTCAAGACGGCTGATTATCCTGGTGAACGAGGACCCGGTTTTTGTAGCCGCCCAGGAGAAAATCAACCTTTTCCCGCATTGTTCCTACAAGCACGCTCGCCGGGCCGGGGTGAAGCAGGCACGGGTGGCCACCGCGTTTGTCCTGGCCCTGTATGACCAGGGGCACTTTCAGGTCACCAGCCAGGATGAGTACGATCCGTCCGTAACAGGCCAGCAGGAACGGGCCAGAAACACCCTGATTCATATCATCCGGGCCGGTTGTCCGTTGTACCTGAATCAGCTAGAGCGGGACTCCTGGTTTTTTGACGAATTCCCGGAGTACCGGGAGTACCGGGAGGCGAGACTGTGATGCGAGTTTACGTTGAAAGCCGGAAAATTGTCCACATCGGGGTGGAAAAAACCGAAAAACTGGGGGAGGTGGTCTTTGACCTGATGAAGGACGGGAGTTTTTACGGTCGGGTCTATAACGCGGATCGCACCCAGATGGTGGGAAACCGCTTTACTCTGGAGGAGTTTGCTACCTGGTTACGCACAAAACCACAAGGAGGGACGATTGAATGTTTGGTTTCATCCGAGAACTCATAAATCCGCGCCTCAAATGCAAGCGATTGGGGCATGATGAATATTACCGGGTGATGAAAGGATTCTGGGGCATCAATTTCCGGCAGGATTCCACCTACCGCGTCCAGTCCCGGCAGTTGTTCTGCAAACGCTGTGACAAGAATCTCGGTATTCGGGAGGAACACATTGGAGGTCGCCTCACCCGGCTCTCCTTTACGCCTGAAATCAAGGAAAGTCTACAGAAAACCGGCTACTTCTGGAGCCAGAAAGTCGACGAGGTGAAAAAATGACAGACAACCCGTTTCAGTATCTGATTGATGCCAACAACAAGGCGATTCAGGCCCTTGAGGATTTACATGCGGATAACCGGCGGCTCAGGGAGGCGCTGGAGGAGACCCTGGGTATTGTAGGCTGGGTGATTACCTACGGCAATCCGGTGGATGAGCCACGAGCCAAACTGAAAGATGCTATTGAGATTATGGATAAAGCCCTGAGAGGGGAGAAGTGAATTATGTCACAGGACACTAAATTCATACCGGACCAACGGACCAGGGATTTTATCCAGCTGGTTGGTAATGCTTTTGAAGCCTACCGGCTGCAAATAGCACAGGATAACGGAATGTTTGCAGCCTTAGATCCCCAGCCCTATATACAAGAACACACCAGTAAGGTCGAGTCCCTACTAAACCAGTATTTCCCTGTTGAACATAATGATAAAAAACCAGAACCGGAACCGGCGATCTGGGACATAACAGAGGGGAATCTTGAGGATGCCCGTACCCTATAACAAATCTTATATTCAGCGACAAAAATTAGCTTATTGTGTTTCACCAAAATTAGCTTTTTATGCAGAAAGGAAAAATAAACGATGTCCCATGCGGAATCTATTTTAGCTCTTACCACCACTAAAAAAGAGGAGGAGTTTGATCCGGAAGATAAGTATAACCGTTATTGGCAAAAATATTTAAATGACGATATTGAGCTGTATGTAGCAGATAGGAATTGGAAAGAATTTATTGAAAACATAGCTCAATATGATCCGACTGAGTCCGTCAAAGTAAAGGCATCATTACTTTACATGCTGTCTAGAGCAGTAGATGCTTATCGCACTGAGTTAGTAAAGAGAAAAAACCAGTGTATAGATTGTAACGATACGCTTGTTCAAACTCCACCTGTCGGAGATGGGCCGTATGAGTGGGTTTGTGAAAACGAGGAGTGTCCCACTAATCAAACAGATGAATCTACAAAAGACACTAATAACGAGTCTGTGTCTCACTTATAACCACAATTTATTAACAGAAAGGAGAGCTAATGATAAAGCTAAACCTAGATGAGGAAATTTTAAACCAAGCATTTTCAAACGAGGAGATATCAAAACTCCATCCTGATCCATTAATAGCCAATCAAGTAGCTATAGATATACTACTTGGAGCCTTGGCAACCACACGAGCAGCACTAACTAGGGTTATAGGATTACAAGTTGCTACCGAGAACGGGATTTCTGTAAAAGATTGTGCCAGAGCTGCGCTTAGTATGACGCATCCAGGCAGCCTTATGTCACAGCATATAAATAAAGGATAGACACCTATAACCCAATTTATAACGAGGTAAAAAGTTAATGGCAGATATGTATAAAAGTTTTCCAGTCGATTCCCGCTCAGTTGAAAGGGATGAATGGAGATTCAAAAATAGAGTTGTCGGTACTGGCAATTATGGCCGCTGGGATGAAGCCAGAATCTACCTGGACACAATATTTTATAATGACTCAAAAGGCGTAAGCCTTATTACTGCTTATGCGTTTTGTAAAGCGGTCTGTGTACTATGGCCGTTGCTTACTTTCTTGACTTTCTGGTTTGCCAGAAGGGACTTAAAGCAAGAGTATAAGCACGAAATCAAAGTATTAAAGCAACTTTAACCAATGCTTGAACATAACCCAATTTATATTTTGAAAGGGCAACCCTCATGGATGAAGAAACAAACATCGTAAAGCAATCAGGAATATTTAAAATATTTGGCGGCATGACGTGGCCTTCTCCATGTGAGAGGCTAAGTGAGATGGAATGGCGGCTTAGGCATGGGATACCCAGTAGGAACGATATGCTTTGTGCGGCCAGTGTTATGTCTGCCTATACCTCACTAATCAATAGTAGTCAGAAACACCGGAATGATATATGCCGGATACTTCGTAAGGAAGCCGATATCATTTATCCGATGCCGGAAGCTACGCAATCTAAATGAGTTATATAACCCAATTTATAGATAGCGAAAGGAGAGCAATATGCCGACATTTGAAGTCCAAACCAGTTACCGGATCGAAGGCTACAACTATGACCAGGTGGAAGCAGAAACCGCAGAAGAGGCGGAAGAGATTATTAAAAAGCGGTATGCGTTGGATGATGATGGTTACAGCCGTGACGCCATGCATGAGGGAGACTTCCGTCCTGATTTGGACTTGATGAACAACATGGAGGTTGAACTTTGTGGTGCTTACATCCCGGAAGACTAGAAAGGAGCAAGGCGAATGAGTCAAGATGAAACCCCGTATCTGATGTATCTTTTGAAAATACTATCGCTTCATATTCTGGTTAATGCTGGACGTATTAACCCAAGCCCAGCGCAAACTAGTTTATTGTATGAGTCGAATGTGCTGGGGTTAGCAAAAAAGATTTATGAGGAGCAAGGCGAATGACTGAAGATCAGGACTTGACAGCCGAAGGCCTAAAGGCCGAAGTCCTCAACCAGTGGGCGGCGGGTTTTTTGGGATACAACGAGGAAGCCATTTTGGATGGGTATACTCATCGCATTTATAACACCAAGGGATGCGCTCATCACGAAGGCAAATGGATATTCGTGTCAGAATGGAACCCCTGCCAAGACCGGAACCAGGCGCAGTTGGTGGTTGATAAGATAAACGATTGTAATTACGACGTTAAAGCGAATTTTGTAGAAGCCCTGCTTCCATATGATTCGGAAAGTATTCCACCATTTATTGACATTATGAACGCTTTAACCGTCACCCCTAAACAAATTATAGAAGCTGCACACAAGGCAGTAACTAGCTAAAGTAAACAATATAAAGGCATTTATAGGAAGCGAGGTGAACATTGTGTTAAGCGATTCAATACAAGCAAATAACGAATACGACTGGGAAGATTTGGCGGATTTTTGCCGGTTAAACAGATGGCCGTCTGAGATAGATGCACCTGATTTGGTTTGGCAGGAATTTCCTAAACTGTTAGATGAATTTAAGCGTCGTGGTGGGATTGTTAGAAAGGTAGGGGAGTGAGTACTGAATTACCTCTTCGGATTCTATCTTTCGGCGCAGGATTTCAATCAAGTGCGCTCTATATAATGGCTGCACGAAAAGAAATCAAGGTTGATCGTGTGGTGTTTGCTGATACCGGAGATGAACCCGATTATGTCTATGGCTGGATGGAATGGCTTGAATTCAAATTCAAGCTACCGATCACAATTGTTTCTGGTGGTGACATCGTAAGGGATTCTTTAGAGAAGAAATTTATTACAGCCCCGTTCTACACACAGGATGAAAAAGGGGTTTTGAATATGCTTCCAAGGCAATGCACGAATCAATATAAAATTCAGCCCATCTATAAATATATTCGAGGTTTGGGGGTGACTCGGAAGAACCCGGTGAAACTATTAATGGGCATTACAACCGATGAAGCCCACCGGATGAAACCGGCAAGGGTTCGCTATGTCGAAAACATCTATCCATTCATAGATATGGGATGGCATCGAGGCATGACAAAAGAATATGTCATTAAGCATACCGGGGAAACACCTCCAAAATCAGCATGCCGGATATGTCCTTACCGTGATGATGCTGGCTGGATAGAGATGAAGAAGAATCACCCTCAAATATTTGAGGAAGTCTGTGATTTTGAAATGAAGTTACAGGCTGTAAATGAGCGACTCGTAAACCCTCCATTTATCCATGGGAGTTTAACCCCGTTATGGAAGGCGCAATTCAGAAATCAAGATCAGCTTTCCTTGTTTGGCAATGAATGTGAGGGCATGTGCGGTGTTTAATGTAGACCAAACAGCCCAGAACGGAGGATGAAAGGTCTAGTCCATAACGGTTGTTAGATTCAGCACACATCCGCATGTACAGTGAATAAAGGAGAACCCAAGTGAGTGAACTTAATGAGCCAGTCCTAGAAGATGATTATCCTGTTTGGTGGGACTATGCCTATGTAGTGGATGGAAATGTAAAACTCAGTCCTATTGCTGGAACAGTCAGGGATTTAAAAAGAGAGTTCAAAGCGGAGGAGATTCGACGCTGTGACATTATCGGAAGGCAGCTATTAAAAGGAGGCCCCTCGGATGCCTGATATTGCGATGTGTAATAACAAAACCTGCCCTGCCAGCAGTTATTGCTATCGGTTCACGGCAACACCAAGTATGCGTCAATCGTATATGCACTTTCAGCTTGACGCAAACAGACGATGCGATAGCTTCAAGCAGGATAACCGGATGCCTGAATGGAAATGGCCTGATAAGGAGGACTAGGCGAGATGGATGAAGAGATGATCACTATCCCAAAGCGACGATTTAACTTGGTGCAGCATTTAGCAGATCAGGCGGTAATTCTGCAAGAACGGGTAGCCCATCAACGGCGGGAATTGGCACTGAAAAATCAAACCATTACAGAGCTTAAGCAGGCAAAGCAAGATCTCCGTGAGGAATTTTTCGACTTATTAAAGAAATATGGCCGTCATATTGGGACCTGCCATGACAATATCGTTGGAGGTTATGATTATCCCTGCTCATGCGGGCTGGATAAATTACGGAAGGGCGGAGTGTGATGGAAATCACCGTCAAGTTTAAAAAACTGGAACCTGATCGGTGGATAGCTTGGACAGATAGCCCCTGCATAACTGTACAAGGTTCCTGCAAGTGTGAAGCGTTGGAAAAAATGAAAGACGCACTGAGATATTTCTACTCGGTTACGTAAATGAGTGTGAACATACAGATTATTATCAGAACCAAAAGTTGAACAATGAAAGGAAAAATAAAATGGGAACAAGAGCGGATTTTTATTACGAAAAGGAAGATAAAAGTCTTGAATGGCTTGGCTCAATCGGATGGGATGGCTACCCCTCTGGAATAAATGATGCTGTCAAACAAGCCACCGACCTTCAGCAATATATTGAAGCCGTTAAAGCCCAGATAACCGAAGATAGGGGCACATTTCCAGAACAAGGATGGCCGTGGCCTTGGGAAGATAGCTGTACAACAGATTACTCCTATGTATTTAAGGATGGTAAAACTTGGGGATCAAACTGGGGGTATAGATTGTTTGATCCTTTACTCCCTGAACCAGATGACGATGAGGATGATGAAGAATCCAAACTTGATATCTGGCCCAACATGAAGGAAAGGCAGAATATTGCCAGAGATTCGCAACGATCTGGGATCTTCATTATTGGCGGCTAAACATAACATATCTTATCGGAACCCGTTATATGACAGACCAAATGAAGGAGAACAAGATGGAAACAATGACTAAGAAACCGTTTGATTATTTGCAGTGGCTACAATCCCTTAATGTGGGGGATGAGGTGACCGCATTAAAGAATGTTCGCACTGTTGTTGGCGTGAGTGAAGATGTCATTATGGTGGATATCAATGACAATATTGCTCATTTCTGTCGTGAGACTGGCAGGCAGTTGGGGAACAAAGCAGGCTCCTGGAGGGATGGAACATTAAAGCCTTACACCGACGAGGAGAGAGCAACCCAAAAGGAGCGGGAAGAAAAGGAACAAAAGCGAAACGATAAAAAAGAACTGGTGAAGAAACTTCAACAGGCCATCGTGAACGATCCTGCGGGTTATTATGGTTGCTCTGAGAGTGCTTTGTTTAAACACCCAAAAGCAAAGCTGCTGGATCTTCTTGCTGCGGTTGAAGAGATCAATAACAAATCTTACTGCCTTGAGCCTTGGGAGGTATAACGAGGAGACTACTTAGCGTATGGATTTTGGTATTTATAAACAGACCAGCAGGTATTGCAAATTTTGCCCCATGCCTCACCGTCTTGATAGTACACCATTTCCAGCTTGCTTTTACATTCTAGACAGATGTAATCACAAAGCATCCCGTCGCGCTTTGCATGCCGCTCTTCTACAAAGTCAATGACGTTATCGTCGATGTATTCATCTTCACTCATATTGTGATTTTAGGTTTTACTTCCAAAAAAGAAAAGGTAGAAATGGAGGATCTTAATGAACGGAGGAGATGATGTCGGAACAATGCAGTAATTGTAAGTATTTCTGGTATGACCATGGTTTAAATAGTGGAGTTTGTAGGCGATACCCTCCTACGCAAACTGAAAACTGGGTAACAAACGATGAAATAGATAAGATGGAAAATCGTCAAGTAAGGATTATGTATAAGTATGGGGCTTTGGTATCCTATCCGGTTGTTATTAACAACTGGTGGTGTGGAGAATATAAGGTGATGGAGGCATAAATGACACACTGGAACTATCGAGTCATCCACAACAAGGATGAAGAGGGTAACGAATGGTATGACATTCGGGAGGTTTATTACCACGAAGATGGAACCCCTTGCATGACGACATCAGAGCCGTGTTACCCTCACGGTGAAACCTTGGAAGAGTTATTTAGTGACCTCCAATATATGCTCCAGGACTCGAAAAAAGAGGTTTTGGAAATGGACTTTTTCAAAGCAGAACATTCCCCATGCGAACTCTCAGACCGGGTTGAGAAAGTCAAGAAGGGGGAAGGATTTACCACTTACACCATCGAAGATATCAAGGCATTAATCGACAGTGTTTGAACAGTGTATCTGTTATCGGACTCAAGATTTGAAAAGGAATGATAATTATGCTTTATCCAAGCTGTTTTTTTGAACCCGGGAAAACCAAGTCGGAGTTTACCACCTCAATGCTGGTGGAATGGGAATGGTTCGACATCCCTGTTGAAATTGCCCGCTTTTTGCCGGATATCTGTCGGGACGGGGAGTTACGTTTCAATGACTGGAATGGACACACCTGTATCCTGAAAGGTCAGTCCTATAAATATGAAGTACGTTTGGATGAAAACGGACAGGCGAGTGTGAAATTACCAGTTTTTAAAAAGGTCAAGGTTTCAGCTGAAATTACAGGGGATGTTTAAAAATGAGACATCTTTTATATAAATGTACAGCGTGTGTGCTGTGGCGGATCTCGGAAGCGTTTGAATTCCTCTGGGGATTTTTCGAACTGGCGGGCAACTGGTTTGAGGATTGGATCTGGACTGCGGACGGTCCCGATTTAAACGGGTTCCGGTGGTTGTTCACCAGCGGGAAAACCTACCGGAATTTTGATGCAGATGAAGCGGCCACCGGCACTTATAAAACCCATTGCCAAGGGTGCAAGGAAAAACTCAAACCCGGAGAAGGATTCAGCTACGACACCGGCGGCCTGTTCTGCGACCAGTGTGTTAAAGAAATCGAAGACGATACGGAGGAATGATGAATCGGGATGAGTTTTACTCTTTACAGGATATTAAAACCATTATTGAGATGGTGTCTGATGAACGCTCCAAGTATTTGGAATGGCATGAGGAGGACGTTATGAAGCGATTTATAGAAGACCTCATCGCTGAATTCGAATCCCGGCAAAAGTTGGCGGACTTAAGGAAGTTAATGTGAAGCCATCGGATGACGATCGGAACCCTAGGGAAACCTATTACGCTGTTAATGCCCCACTTAGGGGTGGTGGTGAGTTTAGCAAACAGCGTGGATATGGTGCTGAGAAAATGGTTGCCGATTCATTATCAGGCTTAAAGGAAAAAGGCTGGATTCTTGATTTTGAATGGGTAGAACAGCATTCCCATTTTGATCACCTTGGAATCGATTTCTTTATAAGGACTATTGAGGGTTTCAGGATTCCATTGCAAGTCAAGGCTTCAAAAAAACTAGCACAGCAGTTCAAAAAGAAGAACGGACACAAGATTCCAGTCATTGTCCCTTATGTTTCTAAAGATCTTGACTGGGAACTACTGCAAATTACCCATAAATACAGACCCTATTACCGGGATGGATACGCTGAACGGATGGGGTATATGACCTAATAGGATTAAAAACATTACGAAAGATTAAGCCCTGGCTTTGGCTGGGGCTTTTTTTATTGTCTGAAAAGCGCCTAAATCCTACAATAGATAAAGAGAAGAGAAAACGGAGGCGAGAAGAGAATGGCGACAACTCCCGTAAAAAAGATTACCTGTCAGGATTTGGCGAACGCATTAATGGACAAGATTCCCATTATTAACGACGATATGATTCGGAATAACCTGGTGTATACCGGGATTCTGCCGTACTGGCGGGTGGGTAACGGCCCTTATTATCTGAAGCCAGAGGGGTTTCGTTATCCCCAGTTTATGAAATACCTCAACATCACCCTCGCTGACGTTCAGGATTTGGAGCGTCGTCTGGGCGTAAATTTTAAGCAGATTGGCCGCAACGTTCAGGTGGCTTAAGACAAGTTTCTCCTGATGAAATCAATAATCCGCCCAGTTTCGGGCGGTTTTTTTGTGCCCGTTTTTGTGAACTTGTGCAGGTGTGCTCCCGTCAGGCTCAGATATTGTGATAGTCCGTTTTTGTGGGGTTGTGGGGTTCTGAAATAGCGCACACAACGGGACTTTCTAAAGATATGATTAAGCTGTTGATTGTTAAATCACCCTTCAGGGAACTGATCCTCGGGCAGTATTGCTGAGGTAAACGGATGACACGATTCATCCACCGCTGGTCCCGTCGGACCCGGCCAAAGTCGACCCCGATTGTACAGGACGGTCGGCCAATGAGAAGAGAAGTAAAATGAACTTAGCCAAAGAGTTTATGGAACTCATCAACAATTACCCCGGGCCAATCGTCACAATTTCGATAATATTTGCTTTTATTTGGCTGTTTTTTATGCTCTGCCTTTTAATTCTAGTCAGTGTTGTACTGAACCACTGAGACAATGCAAGGTCGCTGCCCGGATTGCCGGAATTATAAAACCAATAACCAGGACGCTCGGTATCTGAGCCAACAGGCCCTGAAATCGATTGACGGGCTCAAGGATGTCGACACTGCTCACGCCCAAGTTTATCCCTTTCATTGTCAACGGTTTCCCACCTGCGGCAAATTCTGGGTGATTCTATTTTTCCATAAGGATGACCCCACCAAATCTCAGAAGATAACGATCCAAAGTCCCCTCGCCTGGTCCCTGGCCCAACCCACAAAACCCGGTCAAGAGCCGTACACAACAACGTTCTGCGAATGGACGGAGGAGGTCTCTGGTGATACTGGGAATATTTATCATTCTGTTTTGCGTCGTGAGCGCAAGTTTGCAGCCGATAATCCACCCGGAACCTATATCAAGGAGGCACAGGCTAATCGTAAGCGCCTCCGACGATTACGACACGAAGTTCTGCGTGGGGTCTGAGCTGATGGCGTGGCATCGCCGAGGCTATCTGGACCGGTTGACCGATGAGCAGAAAACCGGCCTGATTAGATGGATTCAAGCCGCATGTGTTAGAACGAAGAAGAGAAGGTGACCCTGATGAAAGCCTATAGAATGAAAGTCGAATGCTCTGCGCCCGAACAGCCGTTTCGGTTTATTGTCCCTACAAAAACCCTTCGCCGGGATGATACGTTTAATATTCAGGAATTCGACCGCTATTTCAATAATCGGGACTATTTTACCCGGTTCACCCCTGATAGAGTCGAGTTTTATGACGAGCCGGTTGCCCTGGGTGAGCATCGACAGTACTTCGACCCACTCGTGATCAAGATTGTTTAAAGTGTATATCATTCAAGAAACTGCCTTGAGTTGAACAAATCGCTGGAATGCGGATGGATTCTTAAACAGGGCAGTATATCAAAAACCAGATATTTCCATATTTTATCTGGGTTTGGGTTAAACGATAGATTTCACAAGGCCAAACGCATCTTAGCCAATCTCATCATTATCTGGAAACGGGGTAAAACCCGTGTGTCACAAGAGGGTTTATGAAAGGCTGCCGCCCGTTAAAAGCGGATGAAATTAAAAAGGCGGAAAACGCCATCCGTGGCCGGTTCTCTTTGAGGAACAAGGCCCTGTTTTCGCTGGGGCTGATGTCCGGGTTTCGGATTGCCGAACTCCTCAGCCTGAAGATCAAGGATGTCTGGCAGCACGGCGGCCTCGTACCTGAAGTCTACGTCCAGCGGGACAATATGAAAGGGAAGATCGAGGGACGAAAGGTCCCGCTTCATCCCGATGCCAAGCCGGACCTTCGGCGTTGGATTCAGTACCTCAAGCAATGTGACGACCTCGACCCGAATTATTACCTGTTTCACCCGCAGAGTAAGCCGATGTTTGCCCTGAGCTACAAACAAGCCTGGGAAATCCTGACCACCGCTTTTCGTCGTGCCTGCCTGCCCGGCAAGATTGGAACTCACGGGATGCGTAAGACCTTCGCTTTCAAGATGTACCCGCTGGTCAATTACAACCTGAAGGCGATGCAGGAGCTTCTCGGACACAAGAGCATCACCAGCACCGCCGCCTACTTGGGACTAAACCAGAAGATGACCAGCGAGGCGTGGCGACGCTTCAGCAAGTACGAGGATTTCGAGTAGATGGGCAAGGTTGTTCCCCTTCACCGGCGCAACGTGAGCCGGACGGTTCAGTGGATTCGTCGCTATGCCTGGTATCGTCGGATGCAGCGTCATTACGATAACCTCGTCTATTTCGGTGTGATCGATGCCGAGTAAACCCAAGGTCCACCGCCCGGCGTGGCACAAGACGCGTCAGGAGTGGGACAAGCAACGCCCCAATGCAACCGACCGGGGGTACAACTACCGCTGGCAGGAAGCCCGCCGGGTCTATCTGGCCCAGCATCCCCTGTGTGTTCACTGCCAGGCCGAGGGTATCATCAAGGCCGCCAACGAGGTGGATCACATCATCCCGCACAAGGGCGACCCGCAGTTGTTCTGGGATGTCAGCAACTGGCAACCCCTGTGCAAGAGTCATCATTCAAGTAAGACCGCTACAGAGAGAGGTTGATTAACTGAAGCCGTTGGTTCCCAGTTGCCCGACATGGAACATCTGGCCTGCCAGCCGTGGAGTCCTCCCAGGCAGGGAATAAATGAGGACCTAGGGGCAACGGCTTCAGTTAATAGCTACAGAGAGAGGCTGAAATGGGTTCTAAATTATCCGAACATTTACCCAAGGTTTCCATCACCCAGCAGGAATACAGTAATGCCAAGCTGGTGATTGATGGCGTGGATTTAAGTAAAGGACTTGTTTCCTATTCCATCGAGGGCGCTGTAGGGAAAATACCCACCGTCAAGCTGGAATTACTGGCCTCCCTGGATGAGTGTGACGGGACGCTTGAAGTCGAGTACAAATGAACCCGGTTGTTATTGGCAACGCCACCCTTTACCTCGGCGATTGCATGGAGATTCTACCCACCTTCAAGGAGAAGTCCTTCGACCTCTGCCTCACCGACCCGCCTTATGGGTTAGGTGTTCTAAGTAAAGGCCCTTTCGGTAGTAACGCAAAGCGATTCGAACTGAGTGATTGGGATGATCAGGGATTATCCAGAGAACAGTTTGAAGCAATAAAGCGTGTTTCCAACTGGATGATAGTCTGGGGTTATAATCACTTGGCTGATATCCTCGGTCCTTGTACACGTGCATTGGTATGGGATAAGTGGTGTAAGAATGACTGCCAACTATCCTTTGCTGATTGCGAACTCGCCTACTCCAACCTCAAGGGACCAGCCCGCACCTTCCATCATCGCTGGATGGGTGGAGGTAGAGACAGTGAGACTAACAAGGATTACAGATATCATCCAACCCAAAAGCCAATAGCAGTAATGAACTGGTGCCTCTCTCTTTCGGGGGGGGTAGTGCAGTCAGTGATTGATCCCTTTATGGGTAGCGGCAGCGCCGGTGTGGCGGCTGTGCAGTCGGGCCTTAGCTTTGTGGGGATTGAGCGTGAGCCGGAGTTCTTCGACGCAGCGTGCCTGCGTATCGAGGAGGCTCAGTTACAAACCAAGCTGGATTTACGTTGTGCTGAAGCCTAATCATAGTGCGGGTTGTGGCTGTCGTCTCGACGGCTGAAACGCTGATGGGGAGGGGGGATCAAATCTCTACCGCTTTCCCCACCAAGAC
>Ga0196963_10000263_pt1 | contig 49345 bp, 44 predicted proteins | sample S1_5metaG_FD_148600 | JGI IMG/M metagenome (GOLD analysis project Ga0196963, IMG submission 148600) | Soil microbial communities from Anza Borrego desert, Southern California, United States - S1_5 | ecosystem: Environmental > Terrestrial > Soil > Desert | place: USA: California | collected... | reverse complement strand
AGCCCGCGGCCGCAACAAGCGAATACGGCTGGTGGCATCGGCCACCAGGCAAGGCGGCAAGGTACGAGCCCGCGTCGAACCGGAGGTCCTCGACCACCAGGATCCGCTGGCGCAGCTCGTCGATCTCAACAACGCGTTGTACCTGACGACCGATTTGCTCGGCGAAATCGGCATCGTCCAGCGCTCGGGCAGCCTGACGCAGACGGCGTATGCGCTGCTGAGCGACGTCACACGCATTTCGCAACGACTGAAAGAGCTCTGATGTCCGGACCGCTTACTGGTTTTACCGTCGTCGATCTGACACGCGTGTTGTCAGGCCCGTACTGCACGATGATCCTGTCCGACCTGGGCGCGCGCGTGATCAAGGTCGAACACCCTGACAAAGGCGACGACACGCGCCACTGGGGACCGCCGTTCCTGGGCACCGAGAGCGCCTATTTTCTCAGCATCAATCGCAACAAGGAAAGCGTCACCTGCGACTTCAAGCCGAAGGAGGGCCGCGAGATTCTCGATCGCCTGATCGCGACGGCCGACGTGTTCATCGAAAATTTCCGGCCCGGCACCATCGAGCGCGCCGGCTTCGGCTGGGAGGCGATGCACGCGAAATATCCGCGGCTCGTCTACGCGTCGATTGCCGGGTACGGCCAGACCGGGCCACGAAAACACGAGGCCGGGTACGACGCGATCATGCAGGCGGAGGGCGGATTGATGAGCGTGACCGGCGACCCGGATCGTCCCGGCTACCGCCTGGGCGTGGCGATCACGGACATGGTCGCGGGGTTGTACTGCGCGCAGGGCATCACGGCCGCGCTACTGGCGCGCGAGCGCAGCGGACACGGGCAGCGCGTCGACATCGGCATGCTGGATACCACCGCTGCACTGCTCACATATCAGGCCGCGAACTGGTTCGCCAACGGCAAGATTCCGCCACGCCAGGGCAACCGGCATGCCACCATCGCGCCCTACGAAACGTTCACGACCAAAGACAGCGACATCGTGATTGCCGTCGGCAACGACGACACGTGGCGGCGTTTCTGTCCGGCGGTCGGCCTGCCGGAGCTTGCCGACGACCCGCGCTTTGCCACGAACAAGGATCGCATGGAGCATTACGAGGCGATGCGCGAACCGATCGATCGCATGTTTCGAACGAAGACCTGCGCTGAATGGATCGAGATTCTCAATGCCGCCGGCGTCGCCAATGGCGAGGTTCGCAACATCGGGCAGATGCTGAACGATCCGCAGCTCGAAGCGCGCGACATGATCCAAACGATGATGCATCCGACGGTGGGCGCGACGAGAGTGATTGGCGCGCCGATCAAACTGTCGGACACGCCGGCCTCGCTGCGGACGCCGCCGCCGGTGCTTGGCCAGCACACCGACGCGGTGCTGGCTGAAATCGGATATGACGAGGCGACGATCGCCAGTCTGCGCGCGCGAAAGATTATTTAGGGCGGCGCAGTACGGTGTCGGCCCCGTTAGCTGAGCCAGGGCCGCAGTTCTTCGAGCAGCATCTCGATCACGTCATCCTCGCCGAGCTGCACGAGCGGATTGCTGCCTTTGATCGACCGGTCGGTTTGAATCACGCGGCTGCCGCGCGAGCGCGTCACCGTCACCAGAGGCTGGGGCGGATCGGCGGACGTATCCAACTCGATCTCAATCGCATCGTCGCGGTTTCGCTCCGACTGCAAGCGCACGCCGTCGGCGGGCGTCATCACCTCGAAGTGCAGCCCTTCGGCCTTGAGAATGTTCGCGAACATCCTGAACACGGGGATCGCCGCGGTTTCCAGGAACGCGTCGTAGTTTTTGCGCGCCTCGGCGACCCGCGTCCGCCGCTCGGCCTGATCACGACGCGCCTGTTGAATCGCGCTCTGCACCCGCTTGCGGACAACCGCCAAGTCAGCCATCCGTTGATTGTACCGGGAACCGGGAACCGGGAACCGGGAGCCGGGAACCGCTGCTGCCTGCCTGCCTGCCTGCCTGTCTGCCTGTCCGCCTGTCTAGGCCAGCCTTTCCACCGCAGACGTATCGATACCGTCGCGTTTCAGCGTATCGAGCAGTTTGGCGCGATCGGGCGTCTTGCGGAAGGCTTCACGGACGTCGACAGCGCCGCTGCGCACGAAACCTGCCAGCGCATCGGCGATCGACACCATGCCGTGTTTGCGGCCGCCTTCGAGCGCGAGCGGCAGCTGCGCCAGCTGGCCTTCGCCAATCAGGCGTGTTACGGGTGCCGTGGCGAGCAGGATCTCGCGGGCCGCAATCTGCCCCCCGCCCGATTTCTTCACGAGCACCTGGGCGACCGCGCCGCGGAACGACTCCGCCATGTGCGCCTGGACGTCCTTGCGCGCCTCGCCCGGCGTCATCTCGATGAAACGCTGCACGGCGTCACACGCCGACGGGGCCGCCAGCGACACGATCACCAGCAAACCTTCAGAGGCGGCGGCCAACAACAGCGGCACCATTTGCGGCGAGACCATGTCGTCGATGACGAGAACGTCCGGGGACTCCCGCAACGCGGCGCGCGCCGCCTTCAGCGCCGCCTCCGCGCCGCCGCGAATTTCACGCTGGCTGATCAGCGCCGCCTTGTTGTCATGAACGAGACGGATCTCGCGTTCGATGGTGACAACGAATTCCGCGCGCTGGCGGTTGACGAGATCGACGAGCGCGGAGAGCAGCGTCGACTTGCCGCTGCGGCGCGGACCGCCGACCAGCACCAGCCCTTGCGGTTCGGTGGCCAGCGCCTGCACCTCGCGCGGCAGGCCGAGCTGATCGGCGGTCGCGGCGCGCGTCGCGATGATTCGAAGCAGCAGGCCCGGTCCGCGATAATCGACGAACGTCGTGCACCGCAGGCGGCCGACGTCTTCGAACTCCGCAATCCATTCGCGGGGTTCGCCGGGAGGCGACGCATAGCCGCCATCGGGGGCGATTTCGAGAATCGCGCCTTCCACATCGGCGCGCGACAACGGGGGCTCGGTCTCGAGCTGGCGCATGTCCCCTTCGACGCGGATGAACGGGCGCACATCGGACGTCAGGAACAACGCCGATGCGCCGCGGGCGGCGGCGACGTGCAGCAGCCGATCGACCATGGTCGTCGCGCGCGTCGACGAAGACATCGCGGGCACTTCGATGCGCACGGTGCGCGTCATCGGCACGACCACCGCCGGGTCGGTGTGGCGCGCGAATTCCGGATCGGACTCCGCACCAGGCGCTGACGCCGTTGCGCGTGGCCGGTCGATGTCAACGTCGACACTCACCGTGGTCCCGAACACCTCGGAAGGCTCCGGAACGGGCTCGCGTTGCTCGATGGGGTCAACCGCGGATCCCGCCTGCGGCTCGATGTGCGGGACACGGTGAACGCCTTCGTCTAGGTGATCCGCGCGAACCGGGTGCCGGCCGGTGGCATCGGGGCGGCGGCGCCTGATCTCGACCCAGATGTCGTCGGCACCGCGGGCGGCGACGACCTTGAAGCGATCGTCGCCGCGACGCGACAGTTCATGTTCCGCCGCGCCGAATTCGTTGAGCTGCCGCTGCGCGTCGGGCGGCAGCAGCTGCATCAACATGCCGGTCATCGCATCGACGTTCAAGGGGTGTGTCGAAATATGCGTCGGCTGGGTGCCGACGACCACATAGGGCCGTTCGCCGACGTGCATGACCAGCGCGTCGCCATCCGCCCGGACAATCGCCGCAAGTAAAGATTCGACTAGAGCCAATTCAGGTGCCTTGGTCCTTCGGGGTGCCTACGTTGCCTGTATCGTGCGTTGCATGCCGCGCGCCACCGCTTCGCGGAAGTGGCCGTCACTGCGCAGGCTTGCACAGATCGTGCTCGCACTCGATTGATTCATCGGCCAAAACCCCGGCCGGCGTTATCGTGCGCGGCGCGCGATATGGAGCGACATCAAACCACACAGCAGCGGCACCACGGTCACGCGCTCGAAGCCGCGTGCCGACAGCCGAGCGGCCACGGCCTGTGCACCTGGATAGCGGCGAATCGAGGCAGGAATGTAGCGGTAGGTGTCCGGATCGCGGTGCAGGATCGCGCCAAGCGCCGATCCGACCACCGTGAGGTATGACAGGTACGCGGTGCGCACCACGACGTTTTCGGGGTTGTTGAAGTCCAGCGACAGCAGGCGGCCGCCTGGCTTCAACACCCGCGCGATCTCGTCGATCGCGGCGTCGAGATCGGGAACGTTTCGGAGCCCGTATCCCGTCGTCACCAGATCGAACGCCGCGCTCGTGAACGGCAGCGCGATCATGTCGCCGTTGATCAGGTCGATGGCCGCACCGCGGCGGCGGGCCAGTTGCAACATGCGATGCGTGATGTCGAGGCCGATGGTCTTCGCACCGAGGGCCGCTGTGGCGAACCCGATGTCGCCCGTGCCGGTGGCCAGATCGAGCGCGCGTTCGCCAGGCTGCACGTTGGCAAGCGCGACCAGCCGCGTCTTCCAGCGCGCGTCCTGGCCGTACGACAGTACAGACGTGATGACATCGTAGCGATCGGCGATGGTCGAAAACAGCCGGCGCACATATCGCCGCTTCGCGTCAGGCGACGCGAACGCCTCATTCAGCCTAGAGCCAGCCGCCAACCGTCTGAATCAACAACCACGCGTTGAGGGAAGCGATGATCACCGCGACGGTCCACGACAGCGCGATCAACCACCGAGGATTGACGAACGGTCCCATCCGCGTCGCATCGCTGGTGAAAATCACCAGCGGAATCACCGCGAACGACAGTTGCAGGCTCAGCACCACCTGGCTGAGCACGAGCAGCCATCCGGTACTGTCCTCGCCGAACCAGACGATGGTCAGCAGCGCGGGGATCAGGGCCAGCAGTCGCGTCACCAGCCGGCGCAGCCAGGCCGGCAGCCGAATGTGCAGGAAGCCCTCCATCACAATCTGGCCGGCCAGCGTCGCCGTGAGTGTGGAGGCCTGTCCCGACGCGAGCAGCGCCAGCGCGAACAGCGTGCTCGCGAACGACACACCTAATAGCGGCGACAACAGCAGGTAGGCGTCGCGAATGTCGGCGACGTCGTGCAATCCGCCGCGATAAAACACCGCCGCAGCGACGACCATGATCGCGGCGTTGACGAAGAACGCCATCGACAGTGCGGCGGACGAGTCGATCGTCGCGTACTTGATCGCCTCGCGCTTGTCGGCGACGCTCAGGTTCCAGGCCCGCGTCTGCACGATCGACGAATGCAAGTAGAGGTTGTGCGGCATCACGGTGGCGCCGAGGATGCCCATCGCGATATACAGCATCTCCGGGTTCCGCAATACCTCCGGCGTCGGCACCAGGCCGCCGGCGACGCCCAGCCACTCCGGCCGCGACACGAACACCTGAATCGCGAAGCAGACGCCGATCGTCGCGACCAGCGTAACGACAATCGCCTCCGTATAACGAAAGCCCTTGGTCTGCAGCCACAACAGCACCAGCACGTCGAGCGTCGTCAGACACACGCCGACCGCCATCGGAATGCCGAACAGCAGATTCAGCGCGAGCGCGCTGCCGAGCAACTCGGCGAGATCGCAGGCGACGATGGCGATTTCACACAGCACCCAGAGCGCGATCGCGACGGGCTTCGAGTAATAGTCGCGACACGCCTGCGCGAGATCGCGTCCGGTGCCGACGCCGAGCCGCACGCACAGCGACTGCAGCAGAATCGCCATGACGTTCGAGATCAGAATGACGCTGAGCAGGGTGTAGCCGAACTTCGATCCGCCGGCGATGTCGGTGGCCCAGTTGCCGGGATCCATGTAACCGACCGACACGAGATAGCCGGGACCGAGGAACGCGAGAAAACGGCGCCACGCCTGGCCGCCACTCGGCACCTTGATCGACCGGTAGACCTCGGGGAGCGACGGCACCTTGACGGCTGCGGGTGGAGGAGATGGGGTTGTGTCCGTCACGGTAATTTTGATTAGTCAAAAACATAATCTACTGCCCCGCAAACAATCAACTCCTATCTTCCTGAACGTTTGCTAAGATGTTGCAGCCGCGATGCTTCCGTCGAGTACCGTCGAGAATTATCTGAAGGCGATCTACGTCGGCGAGACGCATTTGGTCGGAGGCCAGAAGCTCGTACCGATGGGGCAACTGGCGGCCGCGCTCGGCATTGCGCCCGGCACGGCCACGACGATGGTCAAGGCGTTGTCGGAGGCCGGGCTGGTGACCTACGAGCCGTACAACGGCGTGCGGCTGACCGGCGCCGGCGAAAAGCTCGCCGCGCGCGTCCTGCGACGGCATCGCTTGATCGAGTTATTCCTCGTCCAAGTGCTTCACATGAGTTGGGACGAGGTGCATGAGGACGCCGAACAGATGGAGCACGTCGTGTCCGATCGACTGATCGAGCGCATCGACGAAATGCTGGGCCGGCCGGCGTTCGATCCGCACGGTGACCCGATCCCCGACGCCGAAGGGCAACTTGCGCACCGTGCGCTGGAAACGCTGCTGACCTGCCCGCTCAATACGCCGGTCACCGTCGCGCGCGTCACCGATCAGGACGCCGCGTTTCTGCGCTTCATCGAGAGCCATCATCTCAAGCCTGGACAGACGATTGAAGTCGAAGCACGTGACGAGGTCTCCGACAGCGTGCGATTGAAGGGCAAAGACGACCAGCGCATGACGATCGGCGCGCGCGCCGCCTCGAAGCTGCTGGTAATCTGCTGACGGGTGCGCCGGGAAGATCAGCCGCCGCGACCCTGGTGGTCGGCATCCATCCGCCGGGCGATTGCATCGAGCACGCGACCGAGCTCTCGCGCGTGGTCGATCACATAGGGCGTGTCAGGCGGCGACGCGCCGAACTTCGACGCGCCGAATCCATAACGCGCAAATACGAACGGCACGGCCGCCGCGGCGGCCGTTTTCCAGTCGGCCGGCGAATCGCCCACCATCACGAGTTGATCGCCAGGGCACAGCGGCTGCAGCGAAAGCAGACCCTTGGGATCGGGCTTGCGGCTGTACTCACCGTCACCGCCGATGATGCGCGTGAAGAATCCGCGCAGGCGGAGCGCCTCGAGGATGCCGATCGACGGCCCGAGCGGCTTGTTCGTCAACACCGCGAGCGGTCCGCGCCGCACCGCCATCGCGAGCACCTCGCCAATACCGGCATAGGGCGCGGTATGGTCCATCAACCGCCGGTCGTAGATGTCGAGGAAGCGGCTCAGCGCTTCATCCGGCGCTGGCCGCACGCCGGCGCGGGCCATCGCGCGATTTACCAGCAGTGGCGCGCCGTCGCCGACCATCTCCAGCACGTCGTCCACGGGGAGCGCCGCGGCGCCGTAGCTCTCGAGCATCTCGCCAACCGATGCGGCGAGATCGCGCGCCGAATCGATCAACGTGCCGTCCAGGTCGAAGACAATGATCAACGGTAGACAAGAGTCTAAACTGGCCGCTCACCTTGAGGCGTGACACGTGAACGTCGCACAACGCTCGGCCGTGGTGCTGCTGTCCGGCGGGCTGGACAGCGCGGTGCTGGCCGCGCACGAAGCGCAAACCTCGCGAGTGCTGCCCGTCTACGTCAGCGTTGGCCTGGCCTGGGAACCCGCTGAAATCGCGATGGTCGAACGGTTGCTGGCCGCCGACGCGTTCGCGGCTCGCGTCGACGCATTGCAGCGCGTCGCGTTCACGATGCGTGACGTCTACGCCGACACGCATTGGGCGGTTCGCGGCGTACCCCCGGGGTATGACACGCCGGACGAAGACGTTTACCTCGCCGGGCGGAATCTCGTGTTGTTGACGAAAGCCGGGGTGCTTGCCGCTCGCGCCGGGGCGCCTCGCATCGTGCTCGGGCCGCTGGCGGGCAATCCGTTCCCGGACGCCCGACCCGAATTCTTCGCGGCGATGTCGAAGGCACTTTCGCTCGGCCTCGATCACCCAATCGAGATCGCGACGCCGTTCCTATCATGGAACAAACACGACGTCATCGCACGCGGCGTTGCGCTGAGGGTGCCGCTCGAGCTCACCTTGTCGTGCATGAACCCCATCGCGGCTTCCCTATCGGCGCCCCAGGGACTGCCGGTTCTGCATTGCGGCCTCTGCAGCAAGTGCCGCGAGCGGCGAGACGCCTTTGCAGCGGCGGGCGTCTCAGACCCGAGCGTTTACGCCAACAAATCTCCCAGGTAACAGCGGCGCGAACATTTTCGGGTCACGAATAATCGCCGCGCCAAGCAGACACACGGCGGCGCCGGCGATTGACATCACGGTGACATGCTCGTGACGCACCACCACGCCGAGCAGCAACGCCACTACGGGAATCAGGAACGCGGTGGCTGACGCCGTCGTCGCGCCCATGCGTCCGGCCGCGGTCGCGGTGAGGATATTCGCGATGGCGGTGCCGCCGGCGCCAAGACCCAACATTGCCAGCGCGGCGCGTGGGTGCCACTGCGCATTCAGCAGATCCGGCAGACCGAGCGGCGCCGTCAGTAGCAGCGCGACGCCGAGCGCGCGCCAGATCACCGGGATCGCACCGTTGCGCTGCTGCAACGGCCGCGCCACGTTCAGTGCGAGGCCGTACGACACGAGCGCCGCGCAAATCAAGCCGACGCCAACCGCGCTGCTCGATCCGCCCAACGCCGGCAACGCCATGATCACCGCGCCGCCGAAACCGATAATCAATCCAGCCATGGTTCCGCGCGACGGCAGCCGATGCGCGATGACGCTCGCCACGGCCGCGACGAACAACGGCGTTGCGCCGTTCAACATGCCGGTCAACGCGGACGACACCCGCTGCTCGGCAAATGGGAACATGCTGAGCGGGAACGCCAGCCAGAGCACGCCGAGCGCCGCCGTTCCTGCCCAATCGGACCGAGCCACCGGCTTGCGGGCCGATGGGAACAGGGACAGCGTCAGAAAGCCAATCGCGATGCGCGTAAAGGTCACGCCGTTGGGCGCCATCGCCGTCAACCCCTCGGCGATGAAGAGAAAGGAGGCTCCCCAAATCGCCCCGGGCACCACCAGCAGCGCAACGTCGACCAGGCCTTTCATCGTCCTACGATCCGCCTTCTGTTCATTAAGGACAAGTGAAATATTCTTCGGTGTTATGTTTAGATAGACTTCAGGTTAGGATTGCCTCATGCTCAACCTCGATCGCCTGCGCGCGCTTCACGCGGTGTCGGCCCACGGTTCGATCATCGCGGCCGCCGAGACGTTGAACGTGACGACCTCCGCGGTGTCGCAGCAGCTCGCCAAGCTCGAAGCCGAGACCGGCCAGCAATTGCTCGAACGGCACGGCCGGGGCGTCCGTTTGACGGATGCGGCGAACGTCCTGGTGTCGCGCACCCAGCGCGTGCTGTCGCTGCTCGAAGAGGCCGAAGCCGAGCTCGAGACCACGGACACGGCCGTCGCCGGGCGCGTCACGATCGCCGCGTTCGCGACCGCGGCGCGCGGTCTCGCGCCCCCGGCGCTGCGCAGCCTGCGGCGCGCTTATCCCGCCCTGTCGATCACGTTTCATGAGCAGGAACCGCACGAATCCATACCGCGCCTGCTGCGCCGCGACGTTGACGTGATCATCATCAACGATTGGGAAAACGCGCCGATCGCGCTGCCCGACGGCGTCACCAGGACGCCGCTGTTCGACGATGTGGCGGACCTGGCGCTGCCGCCCGGTCACCGACTCGCCAAGGCGAAGACCGTCAAACTCAGCGAGTTGAGCGGCGAAGACTGGATCGTCTGGCCGTCCGGATCGATCTGCCACGACTTCCTGATGCACACGCTTCGCAAGCAAGGCCGCGAGCCGAAGATCGCCCACACCGCCGGCGAATATCAGACGCAACTGGCACTGGTGTCCGCCGGCCTCGGCCTCTGCGTCCTGCCGCGGCTCGGTCGCGGCGAGGTGCCGAAAGGCGTCACCGTCGTGCAGTCACAGCCGGCGCTGCGGCGGCACGTCTACGCGGCGTGGCGCACGCACGCCACTCGCCGCCATGTGATCCAGGCGGTGGTGGAGCAATTTCAGCTTGCCGGACGCGAGCTTGCGGCGCACAAGAAATGAGGAGGGTCCTCGCGGATGCCGGTGCCGTTCAGACAGCGCACTCACCATCCATCGTCTGCGGGCGGAACGGCGCGGTTTCCGCAAGGTCGATGTAGTCCTCGGGCGTGGCGGTGCCAGTCGTCAGGACTTCGAGATCGGCCAGCAACGCCTTCACGCGCGCCGGCTCGAGACGCCGGAAGAACGACAGCGGTGTGTCGTCCTGGTGCTTTTCAGCCCCATACAAGCGGACCAGTCGTTCGAGCGCGCGCGGGACTCTGCGTGCCGGCAGTTTGGCCACCAGCCGGCCGAACGTCGTTCGCTCCGCATCGATGCCGCCGCCGATCTGCAGGAAGTATTGCGGCACGGCGCGGCCCTCGACCTTGCGCAGACTGCCCTGGAAGCCAATCGTGGCAACGTGATGCTGGCCGCAACCATTCGGACAGCCGCTGACCTTGATGTCGAGTTCCCGCGCCATGTCGATCAGCGCGGGGTTGGCACGCAGATGCTGCTCGATGGCCTGCCCGAGTCCGCGCGATTGCGTTACGGCGAGCTTGCAGGACTCGGCACCGGGGCAACTGGTGACGTCAGCGATCGACTCCGCATCCGGCAGCGCGAGCCCGGCAGCCTGGAGGGATGCGTGCAACAGCGGCAGATCCTCACGGCGCACCCATCGGAACACCAGATCCTGCATCGCCGTCATTCGCACGGTAGCGTCTCCGAATGCCGAGGCGAGATCGGCTGCGACCCGATATTGCGCGCCGGTCAAATCGCCCAGCGGCACCGTGACGATGGCGCTGGCATAGCCGGGATGTTTCTGCGGACGCACGTTGGTGCGAACCCAGCGTTGGAACGCCGTCGCATCGTTGCGATATTCCGTTCTCCGCTCCGGCAATATTCCGGGACCGCTGACGGCGGCGGCGCCGACGCGGCGCGCGAGCTCGTCGAGCGGAGGCGGGGCCGGACGAACGCCCGCCGGCGGCGGCTCTGCAGCGGGCGGCTCGACGTCGAACGCCAACGGCCGGCCGCCGTCGGCGCGCACCGCGGCCAGCGCGGTGTCACATGCGATCCGAAACTGCTCCCAGCCGATCGACTTGATCAGGAATTTCATCCGGTTACGCTGCCGGTGCTGATAGTCGCCGCGCTCGTGGAAGACGCGGACGATGGCTTCTGCGACGTTGAGAATTTCTTCCGCCGGCAGAAACTCGAACAACACCGTCGACGCGGTGGTCATGGTCGCGGTGCCGCCGCCGACGTAGACACGAAAGCCGCGGCGGCCGTTCTGAATTTGCGCGCGCCAGCCGACGTCGTTGATGGGCAGCTTGATGTGATCGTGCGCGCATCCCTCGAATGCAATCTTGAACTTGCGCGGTAGCGCCGAGCTCAGCGGATGACGGAGAAGAAACCGCGTCAGCGCTTCGGCGTAAGGCGTCACATCGAACGGCTCGTCAGCGGCGACGCCGGCATACTGGCACGCGGTAATAGTTCGCACGGAGTTGCCGCACGCTTCGCGCGTCGTCAGCCCAGCCTGGGCGAGACGACGCATCGCCGCCTCGACGTCATGCAGCCTGACGAAATGAAACTGGACGTTCTGTCTCGTCGTAATGTGCCCGAAGCCACGTGAGTATTGCTCGGCGACGTCGGCCAGCGCGTGCAGCTGATTGGCCGTTAATACACCCTGCGGAATCTTGACTCGTAGCATCTGCGCGTCGGCGTCCTGCCGCTGCCCGTACGCGCCGCGCAACAGCCGGAATTTCCGCCACTCGTCAGGCGACAGCTGTCCCTGCTCGAACTGCGCGAGCTTGTCCGCGAACTCGTCGATGTCCGCTTCGTCCGCGAACGACAACCGGGCGCGTCCGAATGTATCGGCGCCGATCACGAGAGCACCTCCGTCTGCGACTGGACACCGTTGCAAAGGCGCAGCGGCAACCCCGCCACCGCACCGATGACGAGCGTCCCGGGCAGGGCGTCCGCCGATACGGGCGGCTCCGCGTCCGCCAGTCCTGCGAGCGTGCCTCGCCACGTGAACTCGTCGCCGGTTGATGCGCCGAGCACCATCGCCGCGGGCGTGGAGGCGGGCCAACCGCTGTCGAGCAGAATGTCGGCGATGACATCGCGAACGCGCAGACCCATCAACACGACGACAGTGCACGATCCTGGCGTGACGGTCGCGGTGATCCCGCGGAAGTCGGCCGGATCGGTGCCCGACACCACCAGGACGGCCGAAGACACACCTCGGTGGGTGACCGGAATGCCGCCCCAGCGCCGGCGCCGCGATGGCTGCCGACACGCCCGGCACGATCTCGTACGGGATGCCCTGCCGCTCGAGGGCAAGCGCTTCCTCGCCGCCCCGGCCGAACACGAACGCATCGCCACCCTTCAGGCGGACGACGCGCAGACCGCGCCGTGACGCGGCGACCATGGCGGCCTCGATCACTTCCTGCGGCGTGCTGTCGCGGCCGGCACGTTTACCGACGTCAACCCATTCGGCGTGCGCGGCAAACTCGAGTACCGCGCGGCTGACCAGCGCGTCATGAAACACGATGTCGGCGGCGCGCAAGCATCGCCGCCCTTTCAACGTGAGGTAGTCGGGATGACCGGGCCCGGCACCAACGAGCGACACGAGGCCTGGCGCGACCGCGCTCATCGACGGACCTCCTGTCGCTCACGTGATTCATATAGCTGATTCAGTGCGGCGAGCAACTGCGGGCGGCGAGCGGTGATTGGCACAGCCTCGCGGCGCTGCTGCACGCTGAGCTCGTGCGCACGCTCCGCCCAACGATCGATATCCGCGGGAAGCAGCGCATCAAAACCCTCGCGCAGAAGACCGGCAAGCGCGGGCGCACGTCCGGCGGTCGAAAAGGCGACGGTCACGCCGCCGCGAGTAATCGTGCCACCGAGATACGCGGTCGCGTTGGCCGGATCGTCGACGGCATTGACAAACACACCGCGTGATTCGGCCGCCTCGCGGACCGCGCGATTGACATCGGGCGTCGCCGCCGCGGTGACGAACCACGCGCCGTCAAGGTCGCTCGGCGCAAATTCGCGTTCGACAATCTCGACGCCGTAGGCGCGGATCGCCGGACTGATGGAGGGGGCAACGACCTCGATGCGCGCGCCTGCCGCCAGCAGCGCCGGAATTTTTGCCGCAGCCATCGCGCCGGCACCGACCACCACGACCCGCCGATTATCGAAGCGCAGAAACACCGGCAAGCGCGGCGGCGTGGTGAGCGTTCCGCCGTTCGATCGCGATCGCCATAACCATGCGGCCAGGGCGCCGATCGTCAGCGCCGCCGCGTAACCGAGGACGCGCGGCTCCCACTGGGCAAGCACGGCCAGCGCGATCGTGACCAGCACCGCGACCGTGACGCGCCAGCGTTCCGGCTCGGTATCGACAAACGGTTCCACGTAATCAGGTAGCTGCATGACTCCGCCGAAAAAGAAAAAGCCCGGAAAGCTGAACGCCTTCCGGGCCTGAGGTCTTGGAAACTGCGCGCGAAAAAATTTTAGATGCGCATCATCGGTGAAGACACCACGCGGCCGTCGGAGGCTGATGCCCCGTGACAACAACACGCGCAGGTCATGACCGTGAACACGAGAGAATCGTTATCCCACTTCCGCCAACACGCTGTCAAGCCGCCGGCTCACCGCTCGATGCGGATCGTTCCATCGCCGGTTCGAATGCGGAACATCTTGCCGCCGTCACCGAGCGTCGAGCGCAGGGTCCGGCGCCGCCGCGACTCGCGATCTTCGCCGCCGCGATCGTCCGCAATCAGCGGGTGGTTCGTGCGCACCGCGCCATCGCTGGTTTCGGCATCGAGCTCCGCATTGAATTGCGCCGGCAGCGTCACGGTAATGGTGCCGTCGCTCGTCGTCAGATCCCAGTGATCCGCCATCACGGTATCGGTCTCGATGTTGGCCCGGATCGATCCGTCGCCGGTGCGCGCCTTGAGTACCGTGGGTTTGGCTTCGAGACCGATGCTGCCGTCAGTGGTTTCGAGATCGAGTTTGCCGGTCGCCCGCTCGACGCGAATCGACCCGTCGCCGGAACGAATTTCCACGTCGCCGCCGATGCGGCTGGCGGTCACGCTGCCGTCGCTCGTCTGCAGGACGATGCGGCCTTCGATGGCCTCGGCGCGAATCGACCCATCGCCGCTCGTCGCCGAGACATTGGCGTGGCGCGGGACGACGACGCGGACACGGGCGGTCGGCGAGATGTGCGTCCCGATCGTGACGTTGCGGTGCTGCGGGCGTTGCGGACCGGTGATCTTGATGGTGATCTTGTCGCCGTCCTGCCGCGCGTCGACCCGGATCTCTTCGATCAGGACCTGCTCCATCGCGCGCTTTTCGATCTCCACTTCAACTTCGTTGCGGTCCCACGAGTGCAGCTCGATCGAGCCGTCGAAGGTGTCGACGGTAAGCTCCGGTCGACCGGCCACCGTGTACGCCTTGACCTCGCGAGCGGAAACGCCTTCGGTGTTGAGGTTGACCTCGCAGCCGGCCAGGATCAGCGACGACGCGACGACGATAGTTGCGGCCTTGATGTGCACCATTTTCCCCCGAGAACCGCGCTGAACGGCTTGGCGCTCCGTCTGGCGAAGGAGTCGCCCGCACTCCGTAGCCGTGGCGAAGGAGTCGCCTGCACTCCGTAGCCTTGGCGAAGGAGTGTCACGACATAAGACGGCCCGCCACGTAGGTTTGTTTCACTCGGCCATCCCGGCTCATCACGACCAGATCGGCATGGTTCCCGGCCGCGATGGCGCCGACGCCGACCAGCCGCAGTGCGTCGGCCGGTGTACCCGAACACATGCGCGAGGCTTCAGGAAGCGTCAGACCAAGAGACACCAGCATTCGAAATGCGCCGTCCATGGTCAGCACGCTCCCTGCCAGCGTGCCGTCCTCGAGCAGCGCCGTACGATTGCCGGCGATGATCGTCTGATCGCCGAGGCGGCTTCGCGAACCAACCGGCAATCCGGCCGCGGCCGTGCCGTCGGTGATTGCCATCAGGCGCGCGATCGACTTCGCGCGAATCGCGACGGTAATCAGCGATGGGTGCACGTGATGGCCGTCGCAGATCACTTCGGCGAAGACGTCAGTGGATTCGAGCACCGCGCCGACGACCCCCGGCGACCGCGCCGACATCGTGGACATGCGATTGAACAAGTGTGTGGCGTGGCGCGCGCCGGCGTCGATCGCGGCCTTCGCTTCGTCATAGGTCGCTCCGCTATGACCGAGCGATACACGGATTCCCAACCGCGAGAGCCATCGCACCAGCTCCAACCCTCCGGGTAGCTCCGGGGCCACGGTCACAATCCCCACGTTTTCGCGGTGCTGTTCGATCACCCGCAGCACGTCGCGGGCGGAGAATGGCTCGGGTGCGCGCGACGGGGCCGCAGCGCCGGGCGGACCGAAGGCACCGTCGGCCGTGCGCAGACACGCGGCGGGTTGCGCGCCATTCCACGCCGGATTGATGAAATTGCTTTCAAGATGCGCCGCCAACACACGCGCGCCTGACGGCGCAGCCGCTCGTGCCGCCGCGATCGCCCGGAGCAGCGTCGTCAATCGCTGCGGCGAACATGCGACGGACGTCGGGCAGAATCCCGTGACCCCGTACCTGGTCAGCCTCGCCGCGACGCTGGCAACCGCATCCAGACCATCGAGCACGTCGACGTCCTCGATGCCATGAACGTGCACGTCGATGAAGCCTGGAAGGATGACCTGTCCTGCAACATCGATCGTCTCCGGCGAATCCGGGCGGCGCTGCGGCAGCACCTCCTCGATGACGCCGTCACGAATGACGATCGATGCTGCCGGAAGAATGCGGTCGTGAAGAACGACGTCGGCGCCGGACAGGATGGTCATGCGCCGGCGCTGAGCGCGCGCGCCGCGCCAAGCGCGACGGCATCATCGCCAAGCGTCGACAGCTCGACGCGCAGGCGCTCGGCCTGCTGCGGCATCAGCCGCCGGGTCGTCTCGGTACGAATCGCCTCGAGCATGATGTCGCCGGACGAGGCGATGATGCCGCCGAGCACGACCACCTCGGGATCGAACACCGTCGCCAGGTTCGCGACGGCCATGCCGATGTACTTTGCCGTGTCGCGCACTACCGAAATCGCGACGCCGTCGCCGGCGCGTGCGCCCTGCAGAATGTCGGCGGCCGCGATTTTCGAGAAGTCGCCATTGACCTGATCGGCGACACGCGATCGATCGCCGGACTTGATGCGCCAGACAAACCGGCGCACGATGCCCGCCGACGCCACCTCGGCCTCGAGGCCGCCCAGACGGCGGTAGTCTTCGCGCTCGACCGGATTCATCGCCAGCCACCCGACCGAGGCCGCCAGGCCGTGCGCGCCGCGCCAGGGCTTGCCCGCGATCAGCACCCCCGCCGTGACGTGCTCGGCGATCGAAAACGCCACGAGCTGCTGCACGCCGCGCGCGCTGCCACGCCAGTGTTCGGCAACGGCGGCGGCCGTGCCGGCGGCGATCGCGGTCGGCACGACTTTGACGATCGGCGCCAAAGCGTCGGTCAACTCGGCGGGAATCGCCTCGGCGGCCGACGGCAACGCGATCGCCACACCGCAAACCTTCCCTTTCGCAGCGCCAATCGCTTTCTTTGCCGCGTCGGCGATCGCCGCTGCGCGGTTGGCGGCGACCACGCCTTGCGTGACGATCGCGCCATCGCCGCCGACCATCGCGAGCCGGGCGATCGCATCCGATGCATCAACACCAAGCGTCAGCTGACTCATTCTGCTTTCTGTGCCTTCTGCGGCCCTGGTTTTTGTTCTTCTGCGCCTTCTGCGGCCCTGGTTTTTGTTCTTCTGCGCCTTCTGCGGTCCTGGTTTCTGTTCCTCTGCGCCTTCTGCGGCCCTGGTATCTATTCCGGGCCCCAATCAGAGTGCGCGTGCAGCTTGCGTCCGTCAAGTGGCAGCATGTCCGCCGCGAACAACTGGCGGTTCAGACGGGCCAACAATGCCGAGAGCCCGCGCTCGTTCGCGGACGCGACCACGAGGACGCCCGCACCCTGATCCGGCGGGAACTTGCGATCGTCGAGATAGTCGCGATCGAGAGTGATCAGCGTCCGCCGCAGTTGCCTGGCAAGCCGGTAATGCTCGCTGTCGCGCGCGCGGCGCAGGTCGGGATGATCCATCACCGACAGCACATCCCATTTCAGCGTGTCGCGCATGAACGCGACGACCCCCGCGGGCACGTTGGCGTCGGCGTAGACGCGCGGGCGGTCGCTGACGGCATCGGCGACCGGCCCCAGTTCGGACCATAGGGAACCCACGATCAGCCTCGCTTGATCTTCTTGCGAGCTTCGCGCTCGAGATCGGCCAGCAGCTCGGCGCGTTTACCGAGCAGCGCCTTGCGTTTGCGCCGGCCGTTCTTGTGGCCGACGGCGTACTCACAGAACAACGGGAAGGCGATTGTCGAATCGCAGTACGCCACCGCGGTGTCCGGCAGCACGCTTGGGTTGACCTTGCCCCAGCTCACCGCTTCCGCGGGTGTCGCCCCGGACAAGCCGCCCCACACCACCGAATCCGTGGTGATCTGAATGAAGTAGTCGTTGCCGCCCTTGAGGATGCCGTAGACCTCCCACAGCGTCGGCTGCCCCTGCAGGTAGAAATTTTTCGGCGAGCCGCCGCCGAGGATGATGCAGCCGTTCTTTTCGGCGGCGCGAATGATCGCACACACTTCGTTGACGTCCTGATTCGGGTCGACCTGCAGCGTGCTGCGGTTGATCAATTCGTGGTAGGCGATGTTCATGCCGATCGAGCTGTCGCCCGGTGACGACGTGTAGATCGGCACGCCGAGTTTGGCGGCGGCGGCAACAACCGAGTACTGCGCGCAGCCGGGCCGCACTTTCAACAGATGGCGGCCGAGCGCTTCATGCAGCGCCGCCGACGACATCGGACCCTGCAACCTGCTCTTCACCAGGAAGTCGCGAATGAAGGTGTCGGTGTCGAGCAGCACCTGCGCCGGAAACAGCACGTCGTAGATGCGAATCACCCCCTCTTTGTAGAGGACGCGATCGTCGAGAAACGGCGAGCCGCGCCGCAACGTGAAGTTCAGCGCGTAATGCAGATCGTGATAGAGATTCGCGCCGGTGCTGATCACGAAATCGATCAGGCCGCGCTCCATCAGCGCAATCACGCAGCCGCCGAGCCCGGCCGGCGTCATCGCGCCGGCGATCGTCAACGCGATCGTGGTGTCATGCTGCTTCGCCAGCATCTTGTCGCCGTAGATGCGGCAGGCCTCACCGAGGCGTGCGGCGTTGAAGGCCTGGAAGCCTTCATCGATCAACTGCCGCACCGCCGCGCTCCCCTTCGGGCGGTAGTAACGGATCGGTTTGCCTTGGAGAAACGTCTTGGCGCCTTTCGGAGCGCCGGGCGAGCGATACGGCATTGGGTAAGCGTAACTCACTCGCACTGCCAGTTGGGCGCGCGGCCTCTCACGTCACGCCGTCCCCTCATATGCGCGCACTGCGCACGTCAGGCCGGCTGCACAATCTGTGCTCAATCTGTGTTTAATCTGTGGCTTGGGGTAGCATCTGGACGTGGCCGATGGCCTGTGGATTCCCGCGGCGGGCGTGGCGGCTGCTCTCGTCATCGCGCTGGTATTGCTCTTCTGGTGGAAGGGCCAGCCGTTTGCGGCCGGCCAGGTGTTCCGCGCCAGCCGATGGTCGCGCGGCAACCGGTTGTTTCCCACGCAAGTCTTGATTACCCCCACGTCAGTGGTGCACTACACGCCGGAGCTGTTCGGTCGCAAGGAGCACTCGATCCATATTGTTCACGTGGCCTCCGTCAGCATCGACACCAATCTGTTGTTCTCCGACGTGATTATCGAAACCACCGGCGGCGCCACGCCGGTGGTGTGCCACGGCCACCGCAAGGGCGACGCCGTGCGCATGAAGCAGCTCGTCGAACAGTACCAGACGGCGATCTACCAGTCGCCGCGCGCCGAGGCCGAGGCCGCCGCCCGTGGATGACGTCACGTTCGCGGCGCGCCGCGCCACCGCCGGGACCCACCGCGGCGAGCAGCCGGATCTCGATACGCGGTTCAAGACGCTGGTGCAGTCGCCGCTGCGCGCCGGCATCCTGCGGTTCCTGAGCGCGCGCCCCGGCGAGAGCTTCGACACCGACGCGATCATGCAGGCGTTCGGGCGGATGCGGCTCGACGTCGACAATTGCGTCAACGAACTCGTCGAATTCGGCGTCGTCCAGAAAATTCAAGGCGAGCCGCCTCGTTATTCGGCGACGACGCCGGCTCAGGAACCGGTCGCCAAGCTCCTCGAGATCTTCCTCGAAGGCCGCGCCAACCTCGGCGTCGAGGAATCCTCGCCGTCGGTGCAGCGCTTCCGCGAAATGATCGGCCGCGACGAGAAGATGCTGGCCATCTTCGAATGGATTCGCACCGCGGCGAAGTCCGACATCTCGGTGTTGATCCTCGGACCGACCGGCGCCGGCAAGGAAGTCGTCGCGCGGATGATTCACGAGCTGTCGCGGCGCAGCGCGGAAAACTTCCAGGCGGTCAATTGCGCGGCGCTGCCCGACAGCCTGTTCGAATCGGAGATCTTCGGTTACGAGAAAGGCGCATTTACGGGCGCGCACGATCGCAAGCCCGGACGGCTCGAGCTCGCCAACGGCGGCACGCTGTTCCTCGACGAAGTCGGCGACATGTCGCTGATGGCGCAGGCCAAACTGCTGCGCGTCCTCGAGGAGCGCCGCTTCGAGCGGCTCGGCGGCAACCGGTCCATTCACGTCGACTTCCGGTTGATCTCCGCGACCAACCGTCCGCTCGACATGTTCGTGCGCGAAAGCCGCTTTCGTGAAGACCTCTATTACCGTATCAACGCGTTTGCGATCCGCCTGCCGTCGCTGCGCGAGCGCGCCGTCGACATCCCGGTGCTGGCCAATCGGTTTCTCGCGCGCTATTGCGCCGCGAATGGGCTGCCGCTCGACGCGAAACAATTCACGGCGGAAGCGCAGGAGCTGCTCGCCTCTTACCATTGGCCGGGTAACATCCGCGAACTGGAAAGCACCGTCTCCCGCGCCGCGTTGTCGGCACCCGGGCGCGCCATCCGCGCCGCGGACATCGAGTTTCTGCACGGCCACGCGATGCCGCGCCCGGACGAGAGCTCGGCGCGGCTGCCGTCGCTGCGCGACGCCGAGCGTGCGCACATCATCCGCGTCCTCGAAGCGACCGAATGGAACAAACTCGAGGCGGCCAAAATCCTCGACATCAGCCGCGGCACGCTGTACCGGAAGATCGAAGAGTACGGACTCGAACCATCGCCGGGGGTGGCGCGACGCAGGGGACGGGCACCGGGATAGCCAAGAGGTCTACCGAGTCCGTTAGTGTCCGCTGCTACCCCGTCATTAAGCGCGCTCCAATCCTACTGAATCGGTCTGAATTTACTAACCTAAACAACTGACATTGCTGGTGTTAGAGGCCGTTGTCACTAAATGTATGTCCCCATGTTTAATTTTCCGTTGCATGGGACTCTTTGGTCATATATTCTCGCGCTCGCGTCCCCCAGCGCCGTTCGCTAAGGCGGTGAGGGGCTCAGAGCGACACTCAGCGCACATGCGCTCACTGCCGATCCCCGCCCGCGTGTACGTCGGATCCACGATTGCGATTGGCGCGATCCTGGTGGTCACGCTCGGGCCTCGCTCAGAATTCGCTCATCCCGTCCTCTTGGCCGCGCTGCTGCTGACGGCGGTCGTCATCTCCGCGTTCAAAGTCAGGCTGCCGCTCGCCAAGAGTGGTTCCACGATGTCGGTGGCCTACGCCGTCGACTTCGCGGCGCTGCTGCTGCTCGGCCCCAACGAAGCCATGTTCGTCGCGATCACCAGCGCGTGGAGTCAGTGCACGCTTCTGATGACGACACGGAATCCGATTCATCAAACGATGTTCAGCATGGCCTCGCTCGCCATCACCGTGCAGGCGGCTGGCTTCGTGTATGAGGCGCTCGGCGGCATCCCGGGCAGCGGTGGCGGTAACCTGCCCGGCGCGCGCCCGCTGGTCGCCGCCGCTACCACCTACTTCATTTTCAATACGTGGCTGGTCGCCATCGCCGTGTCGCTCTCGACCAGGCAGTCGTTCGTGCACGTCTGGAACCAGAATTTCCTGTGGAGCGCGCCGAATTATTTCGTCGGCGCCGGCGTCGCGGCGATTGCGGCGTGGGCGGTCGTGACGTCAAACGCGTGGCTGGCATTGCTGGGCGCGGCGCCGTTGTACCTGACCTATCGCACCTACAAGGTGTACCTCGGACGCATCGACGACGAGCGTCGTCATGGCACGGAGATGGCCGACCTGCACCTTGCGACGATTGAGGCGCTGGCACTGGCTATCGACGCGAAGGACCAGACCACGCAATCACATATCCGCCGCGTCCAGGTCTATGCGACCAATGTCGCACGCGGCCTCGGCATGTCCGACACGGAAATCCAGGGAGTCAAGACCGCCGCGCTGCTCCATGACATCGGCAAGCTGGCGGTGCCCGAGCACATTCTGTCGAAGCCCGGCCCGCTGACGCAGGAAGAATTTCAGAAAATCCGCGTGCATCCCCAGGTCGGCGCCGAGATCATCAGCGCCGTGCCATTCCCGTATCCGGTCGCGCCATTGATCCTCAGTCATCACGAGCGCTGGGACGGCAAGGGCTATCCGCATGGCCTGAAAGGCGACCAGATTCCGCTTGGCGCGCGCATCCTGTCGGTCGTCGACTATTACGATGCGCTGACTTCGGATCGCCCGTACCACAAGGCGATGACGTCCGAAGCGGCGCTGGCGCTGCTGCAGCAGGAAGCCGGACGCGCGCTCGACCCGGCCGTCGTCGAGATGTTCGTGAAGATGGCCGCGCAAATGGAGGCCGCCGCGCACACCATCGAGACGGAGACGCCGCGACGGCTGCCGCTCGAACCGACCAGCGACCGCGGCCGGCCCGCGGTCGGCTTCCAGCCGGAAGGCACCAAGAGCAGCAGCGTGTTCGAAGACATCGCGTTGGCCCATCGCGAGATTTACGCGCTCTACGAAATTGCGCAGACCATGGGGACCAGCCTCGGCGTCGCCGACACGATGGCGCTGATCTCATCCAAACTGTCGAACCTCGTGCCGTTCTCGGCGTGCGGGTTGTTCCTGTTCGATGAAGAAGCCGATACGCTGCGCTGCCGCTTCGCCACCGGCACCGAATCCGACACCATCGGAACCATGACGGTCCGCGCCGGCCACGGCCTCGCCGGATGGGTGGCGCGCAACCGCCGTCCGCTCGTCAACGCGCGGCCGAGCGCCGAGTTCGAAGCCGCGGGGTTGTCCAAAGCCACCACGCTCCAGTCGGCGCTGGTCGCGCCGCTCGTGTTCAGCGAGCGCCTGATTGGCACGCTCGCTGTCTACTCGACGCACCCGAACTTCTACACCGACGATCATCGACGGTTGCTGGATCGGGTCAGCGAACAGGCCTCCGCCGTGATCCACAATTCGATTGTGTTCGAGCAGACGCAGGAAGACTCGCTGACCGATCCACTCACCGGCCTGCCGAACACGCGCTTCATGTTCATGCATCTGACGCGCGAGCTCGCGCGCGCCGAGCGTCTGAAGTCCGAGGTCGCGTTGCTGGTGATGGATCTCGACAATTTCAAGGAGATCAACGACGGACACGGCCACCACATTGGCGACCGTGCCCTGCGCGAGGTCGCGGCCGTGCTGCGTTCCGGAATCCGTCCGTACGATATCTGCGTGCGATACGCGGGCGACGAGTTCATCGTGGTGCTATCGGGCTGCAGCACGGACGAGGCGGAGCGCAAGCGCCTCGAACTGCAGCGCACCGTCGACGAAATGCTGTTCGAAGCGCGGCCCGGCCGGCGGTTGCCGCTGGCCATCAGCGTCGGCGCCGCGATCTATCCACAGGACGGTGACTCCTACGAAGCGCTGCTCGCCACTGCCGACAGCCGGATGTACCGCGACAAGAGCCGGCGCAAGCAGCGCGTGCAGGTGCAGCCGGCGGCGACCGGCACGGACGGCCTGCCGGTGGTCGCCGTCCCGCTGCAACAGCCCCAGGAAATTACCGAGATTGAAATCCAGCGCGCCGGGTTCGGGGTGTTGTAGAGCCTTCGGCGTTCAGCCTTCAGCCTTCAGTCCATATAAGATCCTCTGGTCGTGCCAACGATCACGGTGCCTGTGCGGCAGGTAATGCCTGCCACGCCCCGGACGCGAATCATCAGCCTCGATTTGACGCAGGAGCAGCTGGCCTTCACTGCCGGTCAGGCCGTCATGCTCGGTCTGCACGGATCGCCATTGCGTAAGCCGTATTCGATCGCCTCGGCACCTTGGGAGGTGATGAAAACCGGCTGGCTGCAGGTGCTGGCGCAGGTCGAAGACGGCGGTGGCCCTGACCCGCACCTCGAGCTCGCGGCGCCAGGTACGATGCTCGACCTCGAGGGTCCATTCGGCACGTTCGGCGTGCCGGCAGGCGTCGATGCGGCGTTGCTGTTTGTCGCCGGCGGCACCGGAATAGCGCCACTGCGGTCGATGCTGATGGAACGTCTGGCACGCGCGGCGCGCGACCCGATTGTCCTGGTCTACAGCGCGCGGTCGTCAGACGAATTCGCTTTTCGCACGGAACTGGCGGCGCTGGCCGCCGCACAGCGGTTGACCGTGCACTTCACGGTGACTCGCGGTGATTCTCCTGGCTGGACAGGGCGGCGAGGCCGGATCGATCAGCATCTGTTGCGACAGGCCTTGCCGTCTGCAGATGCGATCTGCCTGGTGTGCGGCCCGCCGAAACTTGTCAGCGAGACGACCGAAGCATTACGCCAGCTGGGCGTGGCGGAAGAACGAATCTTGATCGAACGCTTTTAGCCGACGGCCGAAGGCTGACTACATCCCGAGAATGTGAAATCCCGCGTCGACCATCAGCACTTCTCCGGTGACGCCGCGACTCGCGTCGCTCAGCAGGAATGCCGCGGCGTCGCCGACTTCGGAGGTTTCGATCGCCCGCCGTAGCGGCGCTTTCTCCCGGACGACGCCGAGGATTGACGAGAAGCCGCCAATCCCTGCCGCCGCCAGCGTCTTCACGGGGCCTGCGGAAATGGCGTTGACGCGGATGTTCTCGGGCCCGAGGTCGGCAGCGAGATACCGCACCGTCGATTCAAGCGCCGCTTTCGCGACGCCCATCACGTTGTAATTCGGAAACACGCGATCGCTGCCGAGAAACGTCAGCGTCAGCACGCTGCCGCCGCCGCGCCCGGCCATCAGCGGTTGCGCGCCGCGCGCCAGCGCGATCAGCGAATACGCGCTGATGTCGAGTGCCTGCTTGAAGCCGTCGCGTGACGTGTTCAGAAAACGGCCGGTGATCTCCTCGCGCGACGCGAACGCCGCGCCGTGCACGATGAAATCCAGACCACCGTGCATCTCCTGGATTTTCGAGTAGACCGCCGCGATCTGTTCGTCGCTGGTGACATCGAGCGGCAGCACCGTCGCCGGCGGCGTCAGCGTTGCGGCAAGCTCGCCGACGTGCTCTTCGAACCGGCCCTGATAGGTGAGGATGAGCGAGGCACCGAGCTTCGCGGTCGACTGTGCGATCGCCCACGACAGCGAGCGATGATTGGCGACGCCGACGATCAGCCCGACTTTCCCGGAGAAATCCATCAACGGTTTTTCTTGCCGCCGCGTCTGCGGCGCCCGCCGCCTTGTCCCTGACCTTGCCCCTGACCCTGGCCGTGGCCGTTGTCGCGGAATCGCATCGGACCCACGTTGTCGAATCCGCCGCCGGCGGGACGGCGCCGGCGCTGATTCGGCCGCTGATTGTTCCGGCGATTGTGCAGCGATTGCAGCGTGAATTCGGGAGCGGTGCGTTGTGGCGGCGCCTGGCCTTCCGGGCGTGGGAACGTTGCCCGTATCAACGAGCGGCGGAAGCCGCCTTCTTCGCGCGGCTCATCGTGAGTATCGCCGTTGTCCCCGTTGCCGTCGTCCGCGATGGCGGCGACCGGGACCGCGATCGGCTTGGGTTCCGGCGCCGGCACCTCGTCCGCCGACATCCCGGCGTCTTCATCTTCGATGACGCCGTCCTCGACGTCCGCGATCGCCACAGCCGTCGCCGGCGGTTGAGGTCGTGGCGTGGTTCCGTTCAGGTTTTCGAGGACTTGAGTGAAGAGCCCGGGCGGCTGGGTCTTGCGGCGCGGCGCCGGGACTTTGCCTTCCTTGTACTCGTGCTCGGCGTCGCAACTTCCGCAACGCGTCCGTCTGATTTCATCATCGATCATGGCGACGATGGCGTGATCGGTGATGCGGCGCTCGCGCGGACAATAGTCGTCCAACACGTCGCCGGGCCGATACCGGCGCTCTTGCATGCAACTCCCCCGAAAACCGTTCGACCTCCCGCAGGCCGGATCGGTATTGATTTTCTACTGCTTCGTACCGTGGTCCAAAGGCCGCACGTTCACACGATGTAATTCAGCGGCCGAGGGTCGTGTTGATTGCGGGAAGCGCTTGTTGGGTTGACGAACCCAGAGGCGCAGGGCAAGCCGGAATATATCAGACGCTTGAGCTGTGGGCAAGCCACGTCCGCAATTCGGTCAGGGCGGCCTTGACGGCCTCAGGATGCGTCGATTGCGGGGTCTTCCTGACTCGCACCGACGCCGCGGCGGTCACGTGCTCCTTGACGTCGTCGCCTATCAGATCGCTGACGGCGCGCCATTCCGGCAGCGACAGCGACTCAAAATCACGACCCTGCGTGAGGAGTTGCCGGACCAGCGCTCCCACCACTTCATGCGCCTGCCGGAACGGCATGCCCCGGGACACGAGGTAGTCGGCGACGTCCGTCGCGAGTAGCAATCCCGAGGCAGCCCGGCCGGTCCGCTCCGGATGCAATGTCAAGTTGCGCACCACCGCCGCGGTCGCGTCGAGCGAGACGGCCAGCGTGTCCTCGGCGTCGAACAGCGGCTCTTTGTCTTCCTGCAGGTCCTTGTTGTATCCGGTCGGCAGGCCTTTCAGCGTCACGAGGAAGCCGGTGAGATGCCCGATTGCGCGCCCAGCCTTGCCGCGAACGAGCTCGAGCGGATCCGGGTTCTTCTTCTGCGGCATCATACTGCTGCCGGTGGCCGACGAATCAGCCAACTCGAAGAAGCCGAATTCCTCGCCCGTCATCAGAATGAAGTCTTCCGCGATGCGCGACAGATGGACCATCGACAGCGACACCGCGTGCAGAAACGCCGCGGCGAAATCGCGATCGGACGATGCGTCCATGCTGTTGGCGACGACGCGGCTGAAGCCAAGCCGTGCGGCGAGGAACGCCGTATCGATCGCGTAGCCGGTACCGGCAATCGCGCCGCTGCCGAGCGGCAGCGCGTTGGCTTCTTCGCGAGCGGCATCCAGGCGGGCGTGATCGCGCCGCAACGCGGCGGCATGGCTCAACAGAAAATGCGAGACCAGCACCGGCATGGCGCGGCGCAGGTGCGTGTATGAGGGCATCAACGCATCGCCCGCCTGCTCCGCTTGATCCGCGAACGCGGCGATCGCCTGCCGCAGCTTCGACTGCAACAGCGGAATGCGCCGCCGCAGGTACAGCCGCAGATCGACGGAGACCTGTTCGTTCCGCGAGCGGCCGGTATGCAGGCGGCGGCCGGCGTCGCCGATGCGCTCGACGAGTTGACGCTCGACGAACGAATGCACGTCCTCGTCGTCACCGCTGACCCAGGCGGGATTGGTCCTGCCCTGCTCGAGGATTGCCTGCAGGGCACCGGCGATCGCTGTCGCGTCGCTCGCGGTCAGCACCCCGGCACGCGCCAGGGCTTCGGCCCAGGCGAGGCTACCGGTGACGTCATCCTCGAAGAGCCGGCGATCGAACGGGAACGACACGCCGAAATCGAAGGCGGCGGGATCGGGTGCGGCATCGAACCGGCCGGACCAGAGGGGTTTCGACATTACTTGCTGATCTTCCTTCCAACGACCTGCGCGGCGCCTTTGAACAGACGGACCCGAATCGTGCCCGTCATCTGCTGCGAAGTCGCATCGACGTAGGCATCGATGCCGGTGCGAACCGGGTCGAACCATTCTCCGCGATCGATCGCTTCCACGTACGACGCGGACACGGCGACGTCGAAGCGCTGCTGCGACTCAGACGAGACGTAGCGCCATAACTCGGCGTGCGCGAGATGCAGCACCACCGCGGCTGGCGCTTCGTACAGCGCTCGCGTGCGTGTGCCGTCGGGCCGCACCTTGATGCGATCGAGCCGGCCGACGCCGTGCTCGCCGGCGATCGTCGAGAGACTGTCGATCAGCTCGGGAAACGTCATGGTGACGCCGCTGTGCCCCGACGGCGCGCCACGCTCGAAGAGAATGTCGACGTACGCCGGAATCGATGGGGTCTCGTCGAGTGACTTGGTCAGCTTGAATACGGACTCCGGCGGCGGGCTCGATCCGTCGTCATCGCGGCGGCCGATGGTGCGTCCCCAGACATTCGCGTCGACGCGATCGCGCGCGGCGTCGACCTCGGGGTGACGAAAGTCGGGCTCGTCGGCAACCGCCAGGGGCTGAATATCCGGCGCAATCGTCTTCAGGGCCTTGGTCATGCGCGCTGCGTCCCGACCGGTGCAGCCATGCCCGACAATCGTCGCGCCTTCGATGCGCGCGATCTCGACGAGCTTTTTCGCGATGATCGGGCGCGTCAACGCCGTCGACATCGGATAGCGGCCGTCCGAAAGCGCGCCGGCCTTCAATGAAGGCAGCACCACATCCTTGACGAACTCGTCGCGCACGTCGATGACGTGCGCGCGCGCCGCGCCATCCGCCAGCGCGCGCTCGCGGATGTCAGCGAGTTCCTTGATTTCGCCGAGGTCGAGCGTGACGGTGACGACGTCGCTGCGATAGCGATCTGCGAGCCACGAGACGGCGGCCGCCGAACGGGCGCCGCCTGAATAGGCGAGAACAACGGTCTTTTTCAACTTGCCAGGTCCTTTAGCTGCGTCGCCACCGCATGAGCCGCTTTGGCGTCGCGGGCGATGATCAAAATGGTGTCATCACCGGCGAGTGTGCCGGCCACCTCGGGCAGCCGCGCCCGATCGACGGCAAGCGCCAGCAGCTGCGCCTGGCCGGCGCCGGTCTTCAGGACGACGAGCTGTTGGACCGGTTCGACGGTGACGAGATATTCAGTGAGCGCGCGACCCAGGGTATCGAGCGCGCCGGCATGCGGTGCTTCCGCGCCGGCCGGCTGGTAGGCGCCGTCCGACGAACGCTTGAGCAGTCCGAGCTCCTTGATGTCGCGCGACAGCGTTGCCTGCGTGACGTCGAAGCCGCGCGCAGCCAGCCGCTGCCGGAGTTGCTCCTGGCTGCGCACCGGCTCGTGCTCCACGACTTCGAGAATGGCTGATTGCCGTCGTGCCTTCATATTTATGCGGTCAAGTGAATCAGTATACACAGTAACGCCGGCAAACATCTCAATTTAGTGTTGACACTCGGAAAATTATACATGTATAACTATTCCTCTGGGCGCATAGTTTTACACCGCTCAGTGAGGTTGCAAACGGTCAGATGCGTACGCAGGTGATCAACGACGTCGAAACACAGCGGCCGACTCCGCCGGGGAACGTGCGCGTGGCGGTCGCAGGCGCCAGCGGTTTTGCCGGTCAGGAATTGATCCGCCTGCTCGCACGTCATCCGAGCGTCACTATCACGATGGCGACCGGATCGCAGGCGACCAGCGCCCCGCGGCGGTTGACGGCGCTCTCCAAGATCTGGGACGGCACGGTCGTACCGCTCGACGCCACGGCTCTCGATGCCGATGCCGTCTTCCTGGCGCTGCCGGAAGCGGCCTCTGCCGAGTTGGCGCCATCGTTGCTCGCGAAGGGAATGCGCGTCATCGATCTGTCGGGTGCCTTCCGGCTTCGCGACGCGGCGGCGCGAACCAAGTGGTATCCCGCGACGTCGGCGTTGCCGGAGGGAGTCGCGTATGGCCTGACGGAGTTCGAGCTCGACGCGATCGAGCGGGCGCGGCTGGTGGCGAACCCGGGCTGCTACCCCACCGCATCGCTACTCGGCTTGCTGCCGCTCCAGCGCGCCGGCCTGCTGCAGCCCGAGACGGATGTGATCATCGACGCCAAGTCCGGCCTCTCCGGTGCGGGCAAAGCGGCGACGGAGCGCACGCACTTTTCGGAGAATCATGGCAGCGTCGCCGCCTACAACGCGTTCGGCCACCGCCATACGCCGGAGATGGAGCAGGCGCTGGGCCGTCCGGTGACGTTCGTGCCGCACCTGGTGCCGCTCGATCGCGGCATTCTGTCGAGCATGTACGCGCGACTTGTGCCCGGCACCAGCGCCAGCGCGGTGGCGCAGGCCTTCGAGCGCGCCTATGCCGACGCACCGTTCGTGCGGGTGACCGGCGAAACGCTGCCGGAGATCAAGCACGTCGCGCACACGAATTTCTGCGACGTGGGCTGGAAGGTCGATGAGGGCGCGGGCCGGGTGTTCGTCGTCAGCGTCATCGACAACCTCGTCAAAGGCGCGTCGGGCCAGGCGATCCAGAACTTCAACGTGATGTACGGATTCGATCAGAAGGCCGGTCTGCTGTGAAGCACGTGGCGGTATTGAAAATCGGCGGCGAGCTCTTGGAAGGCGATCAGCGGCTGACGGCGCTTGGCAAGGCCATCAAGAGCGCGGCGAAAAACATCCGCCTGGTGGTGGTGCACGGCGGCGGACGCGAGATCGATGCGGCGCTGGCGCAAGTCGGCATCCCGAAGCGCCAGGTCGACGGCTTGCGCGTCACCGACGGCGAAACGCTGAACATCGTCGTGTCGGTGCTGGCCGGCTCGATCAATACGAAACTCGTCGCCGCCATCAACGCCGCCGGCGGCAAAGCCGTGGGCTTGACGGGCGCCGACGCGGGCGTGGCTCCGGTCGAGAAAGCGGCGCCGCACAAGGCCACCAATGGCGAAACGGTCGACCTCGGTATGGTCGGCATGCCGATCAAAGCCAAGGCGCCGGCGCTGATTGCGGCGTTGCTGAAGGGCGGCTACATCCCGGTTGTGGCCTGCATCGGCGCCTCGAAGAAAGGCAAGTTGTTCAACGTCAACGCCGATACGTTGGCGGGGAGCCTGGCGGCGCGCCTCAAGGCGCGGCGGCTGGTGATTGCCGGAACGACGCCCGGCGTCCTCGACAAGAAGAACCAGACGATTGCGCGGCTCGACAAGGACCGCATCGAGAAGCTGGTGAAATCGGGCACCGCGAATGCGGGCATGGTCGCCAAGCTGGCAGCCTGCCAGACGGCGTTGAAAGGCGGCGCCAAGAGCGTCGCGGTGGTCGACGGACGAAGCCCGGCGCGACTCGTCAAAGCGCTCAACGGCGACAAGACCTCGGCGACGACGAAAGTCGTCAACTAGCAATCGTGTGACTGATAACTGATTACTGAATGATGAGCAACGTCCCGGCACTCGAAGCGCAACACGTGCTGCAGACCTACAAGCGGCAGCCCGTGGTGTTCGTCCGCGGTGAGGGCTCACGGCTGTTCGACGAGGACGGGCGCAGCTACCTCGATTTCATCTCGGGCATTGGCGTCTGCGTGCTCGGTCACGCGCATCCCGGGCTCGCGGCGGTACTCGCCGAGCAGGCTGCGACGTTGATTCATACGTCGAACCTGTACTTCCACCCGCTGCAAGGACAGCTCGCCGCGAAGCTCGCGGCGATGTCCGGCCTGCAGCGCGCGTTTTTCTGTAACAGCGGCACCGAGGCGGTGGAGGCGTGCCTGAAGTTCGCTCGCCGCTACTGGTACTCGAAGGGGATCACCGATCGAACGCAGTACGTCGCCCTCGAGCACGGGTTCTCGGGCCGGACGATGGGCGCGCTGTCGGTGACTGCGAACGCGCACTACCGCGATCCGTTCGGGCCGTTGATTCCCGGAGTGACATTTATCGCGCCGGGCGACATCAAAGGATTGGAAGCGGCGGTCACCGATCGCACGGCCGCGATTATCGCGGAACCGATCCAGGGTGAAGGCGGTGTGCGTCCGCTGCCGGCGGATTTTGCCGCCGCGGTTGCGCGGGTCACCAAGCAGACGGGCACGCTGCTGATCGCCGACGAGATCCAATGCGGACTCGGGCGCACCGGCCGCACCTTTTACTTTCAGTCGTTCGGCTGGACGCCGGACCTGGTGACGGTCGGCAAAGCGATCGGGTCGGGTGTGCCGATCGGCGCGGCGCTCGTCGCCGAGCACGTCGCGAAGGAAATCTTCGCCGGCGATCACGGCACGACCTACGGCGGCAACGTGCTCTCGACGCGCGCGGCGTTGTTCGTGCTCGAGGAGCTCGATCGCCTGGCGCCGCACATCGCCGAGATGGGCGCGCTGTTCGAGACGAAGCTGCTGGCGCTGCAGCAACAGCACCCGGTGATCACCGCGGTGCGCGGCGCCGGGCTGATGCGCGGGCTCGAGCTGGCGGTCGACGCGCAACCGGTAATCGAGGCGGCGTTGCAGGCGGGGTTGCTGGTCAACCGCACCGCCGAAAAAGTTGTGAGGATGCTGCCGCCGCTGATCGTGACGGCGGCGGACATCGATGAGGCGGCGGCGATTCTCGACGGCGCGCTCCGGTCGGTCACAGCGGGTACAGAAAGCAAGGAGCGCTTTCCGGGGCCGGTAGCAGAGGTGAAAGCGTAAGCCCATGACGATGCGTGTTGTTGTTGACAACGGACCGGGACGAAAGCGCCGCACGGCGTCCGCAGGGACGCTCAAATCGGCGCGCCCGGAGATCTCGCTTCGGGCCGGTACGGCGGCAGACGCGCCCGCACTGCACGCGCTGATTACCGCGCATCTCGAAGAGGGCAAACTGCTGCCGCGCACGCTCGAGGAGCTCACCGTTCACGCGGGGCGCTTCGTCGTCGCGGTCGCCTCGTCGCCATCCGGCGATCGCATCGTCGGGTGCGCCGAATTGGCGCCGCTGTCGGCCGATGTCGCCGAAGTCCGGTCGCTCGTCGTCGGTGCCGAGGCTCGTCGTCTCGGCGTCGGGGTCCGGATGGTTGAAGCGTTGAACGCCCGCGCCCGTGTCGAAGGCTACCGCCGGCTGTGCGCCTTCGCGCACGATCCGGTGTTCTTCGTCCACCGCGGCTTCTCGATCGTCCCGCATACGTGGGTGCCCGAGAAGATCGCGCACGACTGCTATATCTGCCCGATGTTTCGCAACTGCGGCCAGTACGCGATCGTCCTGGACCTCGACAAGGCGAGCGTGCCGGCAAGCGTGCGCGCGGCCGCACGCACATGAACGAGGGCAGCCACGAGGGTTCGGGCGAACGGTCGACCATTCGTCCGAACGTTCGCCCGATTGCCGGCGGCGTGACGGCTCCTGCCGGGTACCGCGCCTCCGGCGTGCACTGCGGCATCAAGGCCAGCGGCAAGCCGGACCTGTCGCTGGTCGTCAGCGACACACCGGCGGCTGCAGCCGCCCTGTTCACCACCAATCTCGCGAAGGCGGCGCCACTGTTCCTGTGCGAGGACCACCTCGCATCGACGGCGGGGCGCGCCCGCGCCATCGTCACGAACAGCGGCTGCGCGAACGCCTGCACCGGCCCGCAGGGCATGATCGACGCGCGCGAAATGGCGCAGTTGCTGGCCACACAACTCCGGTGCAGCGCCGATCAGGTGCTGGTGGCATCGACCGGAGTGATCGGCGTCAACCTGAAGATGGACAAGATCCGGTCCGGCATTCCCGCAGCGGTCGCGGCACTGCGCGCCGACGGCGGTGCCGCGGCGGCGCGCGCCATCATGACGACGGATCCCTTTCCGAAGGAACATGCCGTCGAGGTCGCGACGGCGTCCGGCAGCTTTCGCGTCGGCGGCATGGCGAAAGGCTCGGGCATGATCGAGCCACGCATGGCGACGATGCTGGGCTACCTCACGACCGATGCCGATGCCGATCCGCAAGTGTTGTCGCGGGCGCTCGCCGAAGCGACGCGATTTACCTTCAACGCCATCACGGTGGACGGCGAGCCGTCGACCAACGATTGCGTCTTTGCGCTGGCCAACGGCGCGAGCGGCGTCACCATCAACGACGATCTCTACCAAGCACTGTTCGAAGGTTTGCGTGCTGTCGCGCACGAGCTGGCGCTCGGCATCGTTCGGGGCGGCGAAGGCGCGACCAAGCTGATTGCGATCACGGTGACCGGCGCGGAGACAGATAGCGACGCGTGGATGGCGGCACGCGCGATCGCCAATTCACCGCTCGTCAAGACAGCCGTCCATGGCGGCGATCCGAACTGGGGACGTTTAATCGCAGCGGCAGGCCGGTCGGGTGCGCGGTTCGTGCTCGACGGCGCGCGGGTGCAGATCGGATCGCTCGTGCTATTCGAGAATGGCCGACCGTTCGATGAGCTCGCGCCACAGGCCGCGGACTATCTCACCGGCAAGGACCTGCAGATCGAAGTGGGCCTCGGCACCGGCGGCTCGCATCGGGCGACGGTCTGGACCTGCGACCTGTCTGCGGAGTACGTAAAGATCAACGCCGAATATCGGACATGACACAACAGCGGCGGCGCGCGAGCAACGCTGTTCTCGTCACGCGCCGGGTGCGGTGAGCATTACGTGCAAAATTTTCTTTCGATACTGGACCTCGATCCCGATCGCATCGCGAAACTGCTGGAATCGGCAGCGCAGCTGAAGCGGCAACGCGTCAAGGGCATGAAGGCGCCGACGGCGACGGCCCTCAACGGCAAGCACGTCGGCGTGTTGTTCGAAAAACCTTCGCTGCGGACCCGCGTCACCTTCACGATCGGCGTCCGCGAGCTCGGCGGCGACATCGTCGAGATTCCCGCCGACGTGATGCACGCGGATCGTGAACCGATCAACGACGTCGCCCGCAATCTCGAACGCTGGGTCGATGCGGTCGTCATCCGCACGTTCGGCCAGGAGCGGTTGCAGCAGATCGCGGAGATCACACCGAAGCTGCACGTCATCAACGCGCTCAGCAACGAGGAGCATCCCTGCCAGGCGCTGGCCGACATGGAAACACTGATCGAGCGCTGGGGCACGCTGGCGGGCAAGCGCATCGCATTCGTCGGAGACGGCAACAACGTGTGCACGTCGCTGGTGCACGCGGCGATGATGCTCGGCATGCACGTGCATGTCGCCACGCCGAAGGGATTCGAACTGCCGGACGAAGTCGTCGATCAGGCGGCCGAAGTCTCGCAGCACGGCGCGGGACTGACGGAGTTCACCGATCCCAAGGCGGCGGTGCGGGACGTCGATGCCATCTACACCGACGTGTGGACGTCGATGGGCCAGGAAGTCGAATACGCCGAGCGCAAGCGCACGTTCCGGCGCTACCAGGTCAACGAAGCGATGATGGCGATGGCCAAGCCGGGCGCGCTGTTCATGCACTGCCTCCCGGCCCACCGCGGCGAGGAGGTCACCGACGAAGTCATCGAATCACCCGTGTCGGTCGTGTTCGATCAGGCGGAAAACCGTCTGCACGCGCAAAAGGCACTGCTCATTGCGATGTTGAAGTAGCGGGGTTCGGCTTCAGGTACTTGTCGTACCACGCGACGATCCGGTTCTCGAAGTCGATGCTCTCGGCCACGCTGTTGGGCGGGCGATGGCCGCCGTTCACGTAGCGAACCCACTCCACGGTCTTGCCCAGGCGCCGCAAGGCGTAATACAACTCCCGCGACTGACTTGCCGGCACGTTCGGATCCTGATCGCCGCTGATCGTCAACAGCGGCGTCTTGACGCGATCGAGACGGAATATCGCCGAATGCTCGATGTAGCGTTCCGGATATTCCCAGAGCGTTCCGCCGATGCGATCCTGGCTCTTCTCCGGCGCGTGCGTATTGCGGACACCGAGGCGTTCGCTGTCGGTGTAAAAGCTGATCATGTCGACCTTGCCGGAGACATTCACCGCCGCCTTGAACCGATCGGTTTCGGTCAACAACAGTACGGTGGCATAGCCGCCGTAGCTGGTGCCGTGAACGCCGAGCCGATCGGGGTCCGCGATGCCCATGTCGATCAACTTGTTGGCGGCGGCGGTGACGCCTTTCGCCCATGACTCGCCGGGCCGGCCGACAACGAGATTCACCGATGGGTGGAACACGGCATAGCCCTGACCCGCCAGCAGTGCGGCGCGCCCGTTGAAGCCGTTGTCGAAGAACGTTTCGTAGATCTCGAACACCGTGGGATAGCGCCGGCCCTTCTCGTAACCGATCGGATAGCGCAGCACACCGTAAAGGACCTTGCCGTCCGCATCCCGGTACGACACCAGTTCGGACGCCGGTAACGCCTTCTTTGCCAGCCATGGATTCAGGTCTGTGAGCTTGCGGACGTTGGTGAATGCGGCATCCGCCGCGTACAAGTCGGCGGGACGCGTGCCGTCCGACTTCTGGAAAATGATTGTGCTGCCGTCGCGGGACAGGCGGAACCCCTGATAGACGGCAGAATCACGCACCAGTGCGGTCATCGATTTGGTCGTGAGGTCGAGGCGCGACAACCCGCGATCCCACTTGTCCGGCTCGCCGTACTGCACGAGCACAGCGTTGCCGCCCGGCATCCAATCAACGGCCGTCACTTTCGGATTCTTTTCCTCGTTCTTGTCGTCGAGCGTCAGCACGCGTTCGCGCGTGCCGTCTGCGACCGACGCCACGTACCAGCCCTTCTTGCTCGACAGCAGCAGCCGGCCGCCATCACGCGAGAACGACAGCACCGAGAATGCTTCGCTTTCTTCCTCGTTGGTCCCGGCCGTCGCGGCCGCGTCGCGAGCCGGTTTGGGCGTGATCGATCGAGGCTTGGCATCCTCGATCCGCTGCACGAACACTTCGCCGCGTTCGGCATACGCAAACGTTCGGTGATCGTCGGACCACCGCGGCGTTGCCGTTTTCAGCGTTTTCGCGTCGAGCACAGTCTTCGGCTGCGCGCCGCGCGCCTGCATCCGCACGGCGTTGTCGGTGCCAAAAATCACGTCGTAATTCGTCTTTTCAGTGGCGTCTTCCAGCCATGCGACGTGCGCGCCGTCGCGAGCAAGCTGATAGTTGGTGATCGTCGCCGGCGCGACGACGACAGTTGCGGCGCCGGTTGCCGGATCGAGCTCCGCCAACGAACGGCGGCGGTTGGCACGGCTCATCGCGTCCCAGTCGAGCAGCGGCTTCGACGACTGAACGACAACCGGACCTGAGACCAGCGTCTTGAACGACTGCTGCGCCGCGGCGTCGTCCGCGGGGCTGCGAAGCGCAACGAACAACTTGCCTTCGCCGGTCCACGACAGCTCGGAGTTCGCCGCAACTTCGGCGCCGCGCTGGCGCGGCACCTCGAGGAGCGTTTTCCGAGCCACGTCGTAGATCCACACCGTCGTCGCCGGTAGACCATCGGCGGTCTCGGCCGCGGTCAGCACGGCCAGCTTGCTCGCGTCACGCGCGAACGCAGCCTGGCGGATGTTCAGCAGTCCCTTACCGACTTTGTCGGTGGTCCCACTGGCGGTGTCGATCACCTGCAATTCGACCATTGACGGCGCGAAGTACGTCGGATCGCCATAGCGCCGATGATTCGTCTCGGCGTTGTCGTAGAGGCGACGCGCGCCGATCGCCACGAGCCGTCCATCCTCGCTGAAGTCCAGGACTTGTGCGGTGGTGACCTTCAGAAGGTCCTCCGCGGTCACCGGATCGAGCGATTGCGCATCGGGCGAGACCAGCGTGACGGTGAGCAGAGCGACGGCGGCGAAGGTTCTGTTCATATCGTTCCTGCCTCTATCGGGCGACGCGACGCGCGCGAATCAACACTTGAATCTCGTCATTGCGGTTGTTTTCGAAATACAACCGCTGGCGGCCGTCGGGATCCTCGGAGATCACCGCCGGAATGGCGCTCGCGACGACGGTCCACCCGGCGGGCAGCACGACGGTGTTTCGCGGCCGTCCGAAGGCGCGATCCCATACGAGCTCGTCGCCATCCAGCCGATAACGCGCCGCATCGGTGTAGGTCTCCGTGATCCGGAGGCGCGCGGACTGACCGGGCTTGATCGCATCGAAACTGATCACCACGATCTGCGTGGTCTCGCTGACCGGCTCGCCGGCGTCGAGGTTGCGCTTCTTCAGCTCCAGACCGCTGATCGTCTCGACCTTCAACGGCTCACCGGTGTCGAGCAGCATCGCCGAAGGATTGGAGACACTGCTGCCGGCGCGCACGACGTTGAAGTAGTGAGCGACGCCGGGACGGGATTCCGTGTAGTCGTGGTACAGGTCGAATGAGTGCGTGGCCGGGTCGTTCGGGAAATAGACGATTTCTCGATCCTGATGCGCCCGATCGGCCAGGCGCGCCGCTTCCGAGGCCAGTGTGACGGTGGATTGCGGACCGCGCGTGACCGGCAGCTTCGGGGTGAACGGCGCGAGTCCGGCTTTGGCGCGAATCACGAGTGGCGCGGCCGCCGCGCTGCTGTTCATGAAGGTGATCATGACGCGGCCATCCGCGGTCGCCATCACTTGCGATGGCACGTTGCAACTAATCAGACGATACCCCGCCGGCAGCACGACGGCATTGCGGCGGATTCCCAACGAGCGATCGAACACGATCGCGTCGCCGTCGCGGAAATAGCTTTTGGGATCTTTGTACGTCTTGTCGATCAGCACCCGCGCTTCGCCGCCCTTGGGGACGGGCCTGGCCAGGTGCACCTTAAGCCATTCGGTTTCGAGATCTGCCGTCGGATGCCCCTCGCTGCGGGCCTGCGCACCGCTGACGATCTCCCACTTCAGCGGCTGCCCCGTCATCATGTCGGTGACGCGCTCGTCTGTGGCGATGCTGCCTTTGCGAATGGCGTTGAAGAAAAACCGCGCGCCAGCCGTCGTCCCGGTGACTTCGTAGAGGATGCGGAATTGCGCGGTGTCGGGACCGAGCAGCTCGTAGCGCGTGTAGTCGTCTTCCTGCGTCTGACGAACCGGCCCTTGCGCAAGCGCCGGAGAGGCAACAACGACAGCGGTGAGGAGTGCGGCGAGATGGCGCCCAATCATGCGGCGCCATCATAGCGTGTCAGCGCACGCTGGCGAGCACCCATGCGGTGATGCGGTCGTCGGGCATCAGTGCCTGGGTCGTCATCGTATATTCGAGCCCTTCGAGGCGCTTTCGGATGCCCTGCTCGATGCCGCCGAAGGACATCAGATGCGGGACGATCAGCACACGGCGCCCTGCGGCTGTCTGCGCCTGGACCTTCTCGCGCAGTTCCTTTGTTGCAGCCTCCCGCATCGCCGGTCCGGCGTCATCGCGCACGGTCATGTAATCCACCGATGCGTAGGGCGCAGACCTCCTGGTCTGTTCAGCGAGCACCGCCATATCGGCAAGCCAGCGCTGGTTATCGTCGTCCGGTACCGGACCATGCGCGACGATGATCACGGCTTCCTTGGTGGGATCGGTGCTGATGGATTTCGCGCGGTCGGCGACGATCGCGCCAATCAACGGGTGGCGGTTGAGCGCGTCGGTCATGCGGATGGGCACGGTCGAGGTCACCGGTGACATCGGATCCGCGGGCGCGGCCCCATGACTGCTGTGATCGCCGTCCGGCGCACCGTGGGAGCGGTGATCCATCTTCGCGAAGATGGCGAGATCCTTGGGCGCGACGGGACGCAGGCCCAACAGGTACTCGGTCGAGGTGATCACCGAGCTGTGCGACGACACGAATAAGGGCACGGCGATGATCTGTTTGACGCCGCGCGCCTGCAGCTTGTCGACGGCCTGCTGAATCGACGCGCGTGACGCCATGCCGAAGGCGACTTCCGTCGGCTGGGCGGCATCGACGGTCTTCACGACGTCGAGCACCCGTTGATTCCATTCGGGCTTGCCGCCATGCGCCAGCAGCAACACGCCGGTACCCGGCACAGATTGCGCAGCAGCCATCGAGGCAACCGACATCAACGCGACAACAGCAAACAACCGAATCATCTGTTTAACCCCGATGAGAAATAGGAACTAGGAAATAGGAAAACGAACTAGGCATCCGCGACTATCTGGTCCATGACCAGCGCATGCCGAACCGGGCGGTGCGGCCGGCATCGGGACGATAAATCGCGAGCGGCGCTCCCGTGGCCGACAGCCGGCCGACGTTCGGATCCTGTCCATCGGTGAAGTTATCGACGGCCACGAACAGGTTGATGCCGCGCACTACCCGCTGTGACGCGTAAAAATCCCACAGCCCGTACCCCGGCGCGCGGGTGTCTTGCGGCTGACCGTTGACGGTCGCGCGGGCGGCAATCCAGTCGCTGACGAACATGCCCCGCACGTTCGCGACGAAGCCAACGCTTTGCTGCCGCCAGGTCGCGCGCACCGTGCCGCTGTGGGCGTTACGGCCGGTCAGCGGCAGGCCCGTCGCATCGTCGCGCGCGTCCATATAGGTATAGGCGCCAGCCAACGCGAGCGCCGGCGTGAGCGCAAATTCTCCGTCCAGCTCGAGTCCTTCGGTCACCGCGTCGTTGACGTTCTTGTAGGTCAGCAGCAACCGGCCCGCAACCGGACGGAACGACATATCGAGCCCTTCGCGCGTCATGATCGCCGCCACCTGCGCGGGTGTCGCCGCGAAGCCGAGATTCACCGATTCGATGAGGTCGCGCACGTTGTTTCTGAACAGATTCACGCCGAATCGGGCGCGGCGGCCGGGCGTCGCATATTCGCCGCCAATCTGCAACGAGTTCGCGTACTCGGGCTGCAGGTTCATGTTGCCGAGGACCTGATAGATGCTCGACGGGTTGAGGAAGCGGTAATACAGCTGGCCGATATCGGGCGCACGGAAGCCGCGTCCGTAGGAGGCGCGCGCCGACACGCCGCCGCCGAGCCGCGCGTTGGCGGCGATCTTCGGCGACACCGCGCTGCCGAACTCGGAATGCGAATCCGTGCGCACGCCCAGCGTCGTCGTCAGCCGATCGGCGATGCTCATGCGATGCTGCAGCCACGCCGTGCCGATGCTCGCCTGCTCGCCGGCGTCACGGCGGAGCCGGTTGATGCCGGTGTATTCATCGCGCCAGTACTCGGCGCCCCCCTGCAGCTGCTGAGAGCCGCCGAGAATCTGCGAGAACGAGGCGTCGATCTTGAGCAGCCGCTCGTCGAGCGCCCCCGGCTCGAGCACCGTCGATGCCGGTGGTGCCAGGGTCGCGCGGGAGCTCTCATCGAAACGCGCGACATACGCGCGCGCCTGGATGGCCGTGCTCGCGCGCGGCAGCCATTCGGCCTGGACGTTGGTGTTGAACGTGGCCTCGTCGATGTCGTCTTCTTGCGGGCCGAGCTCGCCGTTCGAACGGCCGGTCGTGCGATTGTCGTAGCCGGTCGTCAGCACGCCCACTGAGAACGTCGTCGTGGGCATCACGCGCACGCGGCCCATGAAATCCACGCGCTCGAATGGGGCACCCGTCGTGTCGAATGTCGTCGGCGTCAGGTCAAATCCGTCGTTCTGATGACGCTCGACATTGAACAGACCCGACCACCGATTGCGACGGAACCCCGCGGCCGCAACGGCGTTCATCTCTCCCAGGCTGCCGCCCGACAGCTCACCGGTAGTGTCGAACGGCGCGGTAGCGTCACGCGTGATGATGTTGATGACGCCGCCGATCGCATCGGACCCATACAGGGCGGACGACGCGCCTTTCACCACCTCGACCTGTTCGAGACGGCCGACCGACTGGCGATCGAGGTTGATCACACCGCCACGCTTGACGCCCCGGGCGCCGGCCAGCGGCTGCCCGTCGAGCAGCACCAGCACCTGGCGTGAGTCGATGCCCTGAATCTGCTCGCCAGCCGCACCCGCGGTCTCCGAACCGCGCCGTGACATCACGCCCGGCACTTCGCGGAGCAACTCCGCGACCGTCTGCGAGCCGCTTTCTTCGATCTGCCGGCGCGACACCACGTTGACGTTGGTATTCAGCGTTTCCCGCAGTTCGTCCTGACGCGACGCGGAAATGACCTGGACGGCCTCGATCACCGCCGCCGGAGTGAGCGCGATCTCGACTGGCTGCGCCAGCGGCACTCGCGCGGTGGCCGTCGCGATCGCGAACCCTGGCGCGATCACCTCGATTGAGAACTCGCCCTCGGCAATCGGCGCGACACTGAACCGGCCATCGCGTCCGCTTTCGACGATGCGCTCGAAGGCGTCTCCTTCCTGCCGGACGATAACCGTGCTGCCGGGCACGACGGCACCGCTGCCATCGCGGACGATGCCGGCCAGCGACTGCTGCGCGGCGGCAGCGGTCGCAAACGAGAGACCGACGAGGAGAGTCACGACGCGAACGAACATGACGCAACGAACCTTTCGACGAATCACTGCGGTCAACGTGAAGTAGATACCCACAGCGGGAGGCTAGGATTGACGAGCATCTGCTGCCCGTAGGTGAGCGCGACACCGGTGACGGACATAATGAGGATGACCACGCCGGCGGCGGCGCCGCAGGACAGGTGGGCCCAGAACAAAACGTTGCGGACACTCTTCATGGATTTGGTGTTGAGAACTGGTCTCAACTTTGGAACCCAGCGTATTGCCGACCAAAAAGGTCGGTCAAGTACAAAATGAGAATTGATCTCAATTCCGACCTCGGCGAGTCCTTCGGACCCTGGCCCATGGGTCAGGACGATGCCTTGATGGACAGTATTTCCTCGGCAAACGTCGCCTGCGGCTTCCATGCGGGTGACCCCGCTACGATGCGCAGGACCGTCGAACTGGCGCGGAAAAAAGGCGTCGCCATCGGGGCGCATCCGGGGTTTCCCGACCTGGTCGGCTTCGGCCGCCGCGAACTCAACGCGTCAGCCGCGGAGGTCGAGGATCTCGTCCTCTATCAGGTCGCGGCGCTGGCAGGGATTGCGGCCGCGCAGGGCGTCCGCCTGCAGCACGTCAAGCCGCACGGGGCGCTGTACAACATGGCGTGCAAAAGCCGCTCGCTCGCCGATGCCATCGCCAAGGCCGTCGCGGCTCTCGACCGCTCGCTCATCCTGTTCGGGTTGCCGAATTCGGAGTTGCTGCGCGCGGGCGAGGCAGCCGGCTTACCCGTCGCGGCGGAAGTCTTTGCCGACCGCGCCTACGATCCGGACGGCACGCTGACGGCACGGGCGAAACCGGGCAGCGTCATCCACGACACGCCGCTCGTCGTCGCCCGCGCCGTGCGCATGGTGAAGGACGGTGAAGTCATCGCGATCGATGGGTCGATCGTCCACCTGAAGGCCGACACGATTTGCCTGCATGGAGACACGCCCGGCGCCGCGGAACACGCACGCGCGGTGAGACGTGGACTCGAAGCCGCGGGAATTTCAGTTCAGAGCCTGACGCCAACACTGAAAGCTGATCGCTGATCGCTATTCATACCGCATCGCGTCGACGGGCTGCAGCGCCGCGGCTTTCATCGCCGGATACAAGCCGAACACCAGCCCGACGAGGAACGACACGACGAATCCAAGCCCGATCGCCGTCGGCGAGACGTGTGTGGCCCACCCCGCATACGCCGAAATGCCGAAGGACACTACGGCGCCGATGGCAATACCGGCAATGCCGCCGCCAACGGTCATCAGCAGCGTCTCGATCAGAAACTGCATCGTCACATCGCGCTTGCGCGCGCCGGCGGTTCGACGTACGCCGATCTCCCGTGTGCGTTCGACGACGGAGGTCAACATGATGTTCATGATGCCGATGCCGCCGACCAGCAGGGCCAGTGCGGCAACGCTGCCGACTACAACGCTGAAAGTGCGTTGTGTGCGATACCGCTGCGCAAGCAGCTCGCGCGGCACGACGATGTGGAATTCGTCCGCCTCCCGTGTCTGGAGCATCAAGCGGCGAAGTACTTCGCCGAGCTCGACTGACCGCTCGGCGTCCTTGACCTGCACCCAGACCTCGTCGACCGGCTGATTCGGCGCGACCTCCAGCGTCTTGCCGGTGATCGACGGCAGCGGTGCGATCGCCGCGCGATTGACGTTGTGCCACGCCATGGTCGTGCCGGCCTGGGGATCGCCGCCCTGTTCTCTCAGCACGCCTACGACGCGGTAGTGATCCTCGCCAATGCGGATCGTTTCACCCACCGGATCGCGATACCCGAACAGCTGCTGCGCCAGCAACGCGCCGATGACACAGACCCGCGCGGCGGTGTCCTGGTCGGTCTGTGCGAGTAGACGCCCGCGCTCAGCATGCAGGCGCAGAATGTATTGAAACGCCGGCGGTGCCGCGAGCACCTGGTGCGGGTTCACGCGATCGGCTCGGCCGATGCGCACGTATCGGGACACGACCGGCGCCGCGATGGTCGCCGACGGCACCATCTCCAACGCGCGCTGCGCGTCATTCGCGGTCAGCCCGCGACGCAGCGTGCCGCGCGCGTTCAACCCGCCCGCGCTCTGCACGACGATGTTGTCCAGGCCGAGGGCGTCGACCTGCGCAAGCGCTTCGCGGGCTGCGCCCTCGCTGACCGACATCATGGCAATCACCGCGGCGACGCCAAGGACCACGCCGAGAACACTCAACGCCGTCCGCAGCCGGTAGCGGCCGAGCGCTTCGACGGCGATGCGCAGGTATTCGCCCAGCTCAGCGAGGCTGAAGTGCATTGGGTCGAGCCGCCGGCGCCGGCGAGGTTGCCAGCGCGGGTGGGAGTAGTGACAGGCGGTCGCCTTCATTCAGGCCGGCCAGGATCTCGACCATGCGGTCGTTGGACTCGCCGAGGTCGACGCGGCGCATCTCGGTTCGGCCGGTCGGTCCGACGACGTAGGCGACGCGCGTGCCCTGGTTGTTGAAGATCGCCGTGACCGGCGCCATCAGGACGTCTGTGCGGGAACCGACGACGACGTCGGCGCGAATGCTCATCTCGGGACGGAGGTCGACGCTGGTCGGATCAAGCGTGATGATCAGATCGAAGCGTTTGTCGTCGAACGGCCGCGTCGCCGAGGCACTCGCCAGCGTGCCGACGCGTGTGACCTTTCCGGTCAAGGTCACGTCTGGAAACGCTTCGACCCGCACTTCCGCCGCCTGCCCGGGGCGCACCCGATGCACTTCGCTCTCGCTGACCGACGCTTCCACCTGCATCCGGTTGACTTCGGGAATGGTGATGATGCCCTGGGTCGCGAACACGCGGTCGCCGATGCGCAGCTTGCGTCGTGGATTGGCGCTGAGATTTTCCTCGTAGACCACCAGGCCGGGCGTGCGGGCGCGAATCGTGCAGCCTTCAATCAGCGCCATCAACGTGTTGACCCGCAGCTCGAGCTCCGCCACGCGCTGGCGGGCGTGGCCGAGCTGCGCCGTTTTCTGCGCCAGGGCCAGCGCCGCGCGCTTCTGTTCGCGCGGATGCGACAACTGCACGACGATGTCGGTGCGACGCCGTGCCAGCACGAGCTCTTCTTCCGCCTCTTCGAGCTGATCCTCGGTGCGCGCCAGCTCGTCGCGCGTGATGTAGCCCTTCTCGAGCAACGGTTTCAGATGGTCGTATTCCTGGCGCAACCGCTCCGTCTTCTTCTGCGCACGCTGCAAGGCGGAACGGGCTTCCTCGACGGTCAGCGCGCCTTCGCCTTCCGTGACCTGTTTCACCTCGGCGCCGGCTTCGTCCCATTCCCCGGCCGCGACCTGCAAGTCCATTTGCGACTGGCGAAGCTCGTTTCTGACGCGTGCCAGCTCGAGCTCGAGGTCGGTGGTATCGAGGCGGACCACGACATCTCCGGCATTGACTCGCGAGCCTTCGGGCGCGAGATCCCGAATCTCGACGTCGCGCCCGGGAACCGGTGATCGGTAGGTGATGGACTGCAGTGGCTTCAAGGTACCGCTCGACGTCAGGCGCGCCACCAGCTCGCCGCGCGACACGGTCGCGATCATCGAGTCATCGCCGCCGGCGCGCGCCCAATAGGCAAACCCGGTCGTCGCGCATACAACTGCGCTCGCCGCGATCAGCGTCCGTCGCGAGTGCATCAAGGACGGTAACCAGCGTGTGACGTTCATTGCGCCAATGCCGCAGGCGACGACAGCACGGCCGCCGGTCCAGACATGTCCAGCCGCGGGTTGAACACGCCGAGCACCGCACGCAGGCGCAGGCTCGACACCACCGAATCGGCGAGCGCCTGGATGCGGCGGCTCTCGGCCTGCAGCAGCCCGGCCTCCGCCGTCACGACGTCGAGATTGTTCGAGAGGCCGTTCTGATATCGCAGCTGCGCGACCTCGACCTCCCGCTTGCTCAGCTCGACGCTGGTCTCCGCTGCCAGCACACCGCGCAGCAACCGATCGCGCTCGCGAATGATTTGCTTCACGTTGTCGGCGATCTGGCGCTCGAGCGTGTCCGCCTCACGGCGGCGCCGCGCGCGATCGATCAACGCGCCCTGATATTCGACCTGTTGCGCGGTGCGGTCCACTGGCATGGCGATGGTGAAGAACGTAGCGAACTTGTAGCCGTCGAGTCCGAAGCTGTCGCGGAAAGTCGGCGCGGTTTCCCGGCGCGTCAACGCCAGATTGACGTCGACTTGCGGCAACAGCTGGTTTCGCGAAAACCGAATCTGGTTGTCGGCGTCGTCGCGCGCCGCGATGCGACTCTTCAAGTCGACGCGATTGGCCAGCGCGATTTTTGTCGCCGACGCCACGTCGATGGGCTCGGTGCTCGGACGCGGAATCGCCGCCTCCACTTCGAATGGCTCGGTGGTAGGCCGCCCCATCAAGAACGTCAGTTGATCGCGCGCATCGTCGACGGCCGACTGCGAATCAAACAGCTGCATTTCGGCCTGCGCGACGAGCTGTTGCGACCGCAGGACATCGAGCTGCGAAACCAGGCCCGCATCGAGCTTTGCCTCAGACGCATCGCGCAGCCGCCGTGCCCGAAGCAGGCTCTGCCGCGCCACCTCGACGAAGGCCTGCTGCGACACGACGCGGTAGTACGCGGCGGCGACGTCGACGGCGACTTGTTGTTCGGAGAGCGATTGCAGACGTTCGGCATCCTCACGCCGCAACTCCGCGGAGTTCAGCGATCGCCGGGCGACGCCACGCCCGAATCCGCGCAGCAGCGGCTGCGTCAGCGTCAACGTCGTGTCGGCGTTGTAGAAGAACACGTCGGTCGACGACTCGCCGAGTTGGCCGGGAATCTGTGCGGACGCGGTACCGGTCGATAACCGCAGCTCCGTGCCGGTGACCAGCTTCTGCGAGACGTCGATGCGATAGGTCTGGCTGCTGACGTCGGTGCGGCCGAACGACCCGAACATGTTCGGCGTGACCTTGGGCTTGAACGTGTTGCGCGCAAGCCGCAAACCGAGTTCCGCTTGCGCGATGGTGTCGGCCTGATTGACGATGCGCTCGTTTTTCGCGAGCGCCTCGCCGACGGCGTCGGCGAGCGTCAGCCGCGGCGGCGCCTGGGCGGCGGCGTTTGCCGCCGCGGCCACGGCGCCCGTTACCAGGACGATTCGTAGGAGTCGATGCATTGCTAATACCTCATCGCAGCGTGACAGGGAAAGCGCCCGACATGTTGCCGCGCATGGTCAACCCCTGACCGCCCATCGTGAACTGCCCGCTGTAGGTGACCGTGCCGATGATGCTCGAGCCCGACAGCGTGCCGACGAACGTGAACGCATCTGAAAATGTCCAGTTGAAACCTTCGGCGGCACCCGACTGGCGCGCTTCGTAGGTAAAGCGCATCGCCCCGCCGCTCGACGTGCCGGTCAACGGCGCGCTGAAGGCCACCGTTTGCGGCACCACACCGGTCAGCGGGATGTTGCCAATGCCGTCACACCGTTCCGACGTCAGCAGCTGCGTGCCGTTGATGTCGGCCATGCCGCTGACGACGCCAGTACTGGCGGTTTGCATCGTCACTCGCAGCGTTTCGTTTCGGCGGATGGTCGCGACGCAATTGAGCGTCACGCCATCCGATGTGCTGCTCCAATTGAAGTTGATGTTGCCGTCGAGCGGTCCTGAGTAGGTCGCGCTGCTCGATGTCGATGGCGGCGTCGTCCCCGGTGGCGCCGGAGCAGCGGTTGACGGCGTGGTGGGCGTCGATGCCGTCGCGCTTGTCGCAGTGCCCGGACCGGCTGAAGTCGTCGCCGGCGAATCGCCACCGCCACCGGCCGCGGCCGCTAGGCCGCCGGCTCCGGCAGCCGCTACGCCGCCGATGATCCCCAGTGTCATGCCTGACATTCCGGCGCTGCCACCCACAGCAGCGCTCGATGTCGACGGCGTCGTGGCACCGCTGCCGGTGTTTGCTGTGGTACTCGCACCCGCTCCAGCCGCCTCGGCGGCCGTCATCACGTTCGACTGCACGATTGTGGCGGCCACCGTCTGTCCCTGGAACGTCGCCGTCGTCGAGATGTTCACGACGCCACTGCTGATCGGCGTCAGCCCCGTCGCGGTCGCCTGGCCGGCCGCGTTGGTCACGACCGTCAACGATGGGGCGCCGCCGAAGGATGCACCCTGGCCGCCAATCGAAAAGGTCACCGTCGCGCCCGGCACGGGCAGGTTGTTGCGGTCGCGGATCTCGACGATCGGGGCGACCGCGGTTTTCTGCTGAATGATGTTGACGGCATCTTCACCTTGGATCACGACGATCTTCAGGCCGGCATTGTTTTGCGCGTACACGACGGAATTGCAGAGCAACGCAGCCACACAAACCAGGGTGCGAGTCGTTCTCATAACGCCTCGGGGGATATCCGGCGGTTGCCGCCCGACGGATGAGGTGCGAGCATATCGCGGCGCGTGCGGGCTGTCATTAACCCCGTTGGCGGTACGCCGTTACTGGGTTTTCGTCAGCGTCATCGGAAAACTCGCCGACGACGACGTGTCGAAAATGACCCCGTCGGGTGACGTGGACGTGCCCTGGCTGTCGAAGCTGAAGGTGCCTACGATGGTGTCGCCGCTGCGGGCGCCTTCAAACGTCGTGATCAGAGTGTTCTGAACGGCGTGGCCATTCGGCGCCGTACCGGTGAACAGGTGCTGTTCGCGTCCGCGGATCGACGAGTCTGTGCCACTGAACAAAACCCCGTACTGCCTCGGCTGGTCCGAGGTGTCCCCACCCGTGCAGGTGCTTGAGACAAACCGTTCAGTTCCGTTTATTTCCATGTGCCCTTCGACCCTGTCACCGCGCGGGTCGTCGATTTCGAAGTGGACAGTGCCGGTAAACATGCGCGTCGTCGTACAACGCAGACCGTTCGTGCGATTGACGCTGGTGAAGAAAGTCTGACCGCTGACGGTCCCCGTGAAGATTTCGTCAGCGTCGACGTTCTCAGCGACCTTCACCGCGGCCAGCGCGCCGCCAGCGACGGCGGCACCGGCCACGGCGAGTGTCGTTCCGGACAAGCCGCCACCACCGCCGGCCGCCCCGCCGCTGCTGCCTGCGGACGAACCGGATGTCCCTCCGCTGGCCGCACCGGCAGCCGCCGCTTGCGCGGCGGTCATTACGTTCGTCTGCGCGATGGTCGCGGTCGCGACCTGGCCCTGAAACGCTGCCGAGACCTGGATCTGAAACGCGCCCGCCGCTGACGGCGTAAGGCTTGAAACCGCGGCTTGGCCCGCGGCATTGGTCGCGACGGTCAGGGTCGAGGCGCCGCCGAACGACGCGGTGCCGCCTTCGATCGAAAAGGTGACGATCGCGCCGGAGACCGGCAGGTTGTTGCGATCGCGCACTTCGACGATCGGCCGCACGGCGGTTTTCTGCTGAATGATGTTGACGCCGTCTTCGCCCTGGACGACGACGATTCTCAATGGCGTGGCCGGCGATTGTCCGCTGGTTTCAACGCCGGCAAGTACTGCCGCCAGCAGCAATGTGCAGATAGTTCTCATGATCGCGTCAAAGTCACGGGGAAGGTTCCGGACGCTTTCTGATCGACCGGCCCCCCGCCTCCGCCGGTCGCCACGCTGACTTCCTCGTATCGCATCGTGCCGGTGATGGTGTTGCCGATAAGAGACCCGTCGAAAGCAAATGTCAGGGTGGCGTTGATGGTCTCTCCGCCGGCCTGCGTGCGTGAGTCATTCCTGGTGTCGCTGCCGCGAATCGCCGCGGGGGTGCCGCTCAGCGCCGCGGTGCGATCGAACTGCGTCGGCGGATTGGCGGGTGTCACGCACGTCGCGCTCGCAATCGTGTCGCTGCCAGTTACTTCGAGCCGTCCGCTGACAGCGGACGTCGTGTTGACGTCGAGTGCCACTTTGGCGGTCCCGGTGATGACGCGCGTGATCGTACAGGTGTTACCGGACACGCGGCTCACGATGGTGCTGACAAGGCTGCCGCTGAACGGGCCGGTGAACGCATTACCAGGTCCCCCGTTTGCGCCTTCGTCGCCGCCGGCGGCCTTCGTGGCTGCCAGCGCGCCGCCCGCGATGCCGGCGCCAACAACGGCGACGGTCGTTGCCGACAGGCCGCCACCGGCGCCGCCTGCCGCGCCTGCGAAACCACCGGCGCTGCCGGATCCGGCACCACCGGATCCTCCGGCGGCACTTGCGGCAGCCGCCTGCGCGGCTGTCATCACATTGGTTTGCGCGATCGTCGCGGAC
>Ga0196963_10000262_pt1 | contig 49408 bp, 37 predicted proteins | sample S1_5metaG_FD_148600 | JGI IMG/M metagenome (GOLD analysis project Ga0196963, IMG submission 148600) | Soil microbial communities from Anza Borrego desert, Southern California, United States - S1_5 | ecosystem: Environmental > Terrestrial > Soil > Desert | place: USA: California | collected... | reverse complement strand
AACGCTAACGCGCGAGCAGTTGGTCCGCGCCTGGACGCCATGGCTGCTGTTGAGCGTGCTCGTGTTTATTTGGGGATTGAAGCCGCTCAAGGAGCAGGCCAATGCGATTTACAAAAAGCACGTTCCCGTTCCCGGGCTGCATCAGGTGGTGACACGCGGGCCCGAAGTCAGCGCTGATCGCAAGCCTGAGGATGCGGTTTACAAATTCGAAATCCTCGCAGGCACAGGAACAGGCATTTTCGTGGCGGCCATCATCGCGGGGTTGATCATGGGCTACCGGCCCGCGGAGATGGCGCGCTTATACGGGCGGACGGTTTGGAAAGTCCGTTACTCGCTGGTGACTATTGCGGGCATGCTCTCGCTCGGCTACGTGACGAAGTATTCAGGCGCGGACGCCACGCTGGGCCTGGCGTTGGCAAAGACCGGGCCAATGTATCCATTCTTTGGGACGTTGCTCGGCTGGCTCGGTGTGGCTTTAACAGGCTCAGACACCGCGTCCAACGTGCTTTTCGGCAGCTTGCAAACGATCACCGCCGAGAAGGTTGGGGTGAGCCCGACGCTCATGGCCGCCGCGAACAGCACCGGAGGGGTGATGGGCAAGATGGTGGATGCGCAAAGCATCGTCGTGGCCAGCACCGCGACCAACTGGTACGGGCATGAAGGGCAGATCCTGCGGTACGTCTTCTTCCACAGCATCGCTTTGGCCGCGATGGTTGGAATTGTGGTGACGCTTCAGGCTTACGTGCCGCCCTTTACACAGATGGTTGTGGAGCCTCCGCCCGTTGTCGGCAAGTAAGACGCAGCTTCAGGGCAAGCGGTGGCCAACTGCCGCTTCCATGAGCCGATACCATTCTTCACGGCTGAGTTGAAGTGACACGGCTTTGGTGGTCTCGCAGATGTGTTCGGGATTTGTTGTCCCGACGATGGGCACGATGCCGCTGGGGTGCATCAGCAGCCAGGCCAGGGCCACCGCAGCCCGGTTCACATTGTGGTGGCGGGCGATGTGGTCCAGCTCTTCCTTCAGCTTCAGACGCTTCGCGTGGATTGGATCGTGCAAATCGACGGGGTGCGCATAAGATAACCTGCCGCCTCCGAGCGGGCTCCAGGCCAGTGGCGTGATGCCCTCGAGCATGCATTGATCGAGCGTGCCGTCGTGGAAGCAATCGAGCTTCATCAGGCTGATTTCAACCTGGTTGACCACGAGCTGCATTGGGCAGAACCGTTGGAAAACCGCGACGAGTGTTGGGCGCGCGTTGCTGATGCCGAACTCCTTCACCTTGCCCGATTGCTTCAAGCGTGTGAATGCGTCCGCAACTTCAATTGGATTGGCGAGGTAATCGGGCCGATGCAGTTGGTAGAGATCAATGACGTCCGTTCCCATGCGGCGGAGCGACTTCTCCGCGGACTCGATGATGTGCTTCGAGGTGAAATCGTAACGATACGGCGCGTGTTGGTCCGGGTCGCCTTGCTTGCGGATGCCGCACTTGGTGGAGATCACGACGCGATCGCGCATGCCAGGGATCTGCCGCAAGGCGTGGCCAAACAACTCCTCGGCATGGCCATCGCTGTAAACGTCCGCGAGGTCGAACATGGTGAAGCCGCAGTCGAGCGCGGTGGAGATTGCCTTGACTGCATGCGTTTCGCGCTCCGCGGTTACGGGGGCGTTCTCGACCGGACCAGCGATCCGCCAGCAACCGTAAGCGAGCTGGCTCGACCTGAGCGCGCTCCGACCAAGAGGCACAGTTTTCATAGGGGTAGGCCAATTCTGCCCCAGCGCGGCAGTGAGGAAAAGAAAATTGCGGGGCGGGGCCAAAGGAAAAAGGCCGCATGCCTTTTGGGCGTGCGGCCTGTGCAGATCGATTGCGCTTACTTCGAGGCAGGCGCTTGCTTCGGGAATGCGGGCGCGCTCACCTTCTCAGCGCTCGGCGCCCAAATGCGGACGTTATCGACTTTCCCGGTGTCATCAAAAGAGCCGAAACCTATATGCCCGCTCAGGAATGTTTTATCCTCAGCGACCATAATCGGTTCGGACATATCGTCAAAGTAAACCTTGATGGAGCCTTCAGAAGTGTTCCTTTCCAGGCGAACTTTATGCCAGACATTCAAGCCCCAGTTGGCGCCTTCCGTCGTTTTCTTGGCGATGTTCGTGCGCGGCTTGTCGTTCACAATGAAAACATTGTGGGCGTTGGGATCGGCCTTGGTAGCGATGTGGGTGTAGTAGAACTTCGTGGGCTCTTGGAAGCCGTAGAAGATGCACATGTCGCGGTGGCCGTACTCGCGGCCGGTTTGAATGAACTCCGCTTCCAGCACGAAGTCTTTAAATGCGAGGTCTTTGATCAACGCGATGTTCACTGGCGAGCGAACCGTGGGGACGTATTTGCTCTGCTGCTTCAGCTCGAGCGCGGAACCTTCCTTTCCTTCGCCAATAGTCCAGGCGTTTGGATCGGTCATCTGGAACTCGCCCAATGAGTTCGTGCCGAAGTCCTGCTTGTACACAAGCTTGTAACCCTCAGGCACGCTCACTTTAGCGTCCGCACCCAGAGCCGACCCCGCGCAGCCCAAGGCTGCAGCCAGCGCAATGGTTTCAGTCAATTTCATGTTAGACCTTGTCAGGAACAACGTATGGCTTGCGGTATTCGCGCGTGAGTTGGGTGTTCGCCTCCCGGTTGTTCGTGAACTTCTCTGAAGCTGCATCCATTCGCAGCACCGGCCCGAGGGTGACCATCTCCTTTGAAATGTCCACGTCGTTGGCGGCAAGGTGCTCAGCCATGCGGCCAAAGGATTCTTCAGCGAGTTTGTCGCCCTTGATCTGCTCGCGGATAGCCTCAGGAGAGGCTTTTTTGCCGAGGCGATAAGAGATGTTCCCGGTGTGGCAAAGCGCGCTGGAGAGATGCCCTTCCAGAATGTCGGCGGTGAGCAACTCCCGTTTTCTTTCGCGCACCGCCGTAATGAAGTTTTCGTAGTGGCTCGCCGTCCCGTTGAACTTGCGAGTCTCTTTGCCATCGTTGTCGTAAACGGTGGCGCTGTTGTAGGTCGGAATGCTCACATATCCGCCTTCGCATTGGACGACCACGCCGACACTGGCGCCGCGGTATTTGTCCATCTCCTTGGCATCTGTGCGCGCGGGCAAACCGCGGACCTCGAAAATCAGGGGAGCCTTTTTGTAGTTATGAAACACGATTTGCGTGTTCGGTGTGGTGCCGTCATCGACGTAGCCCAAGCGGCCGCCGACGCTGAAGACTTCCGGTGAGAGCGCGTCTTCCCCTAGAATCCAACGTCCAATGTCCATCTGGTGAATGCCCTGGTTGCCGAGGTCACCGTTGCCGGTTTCCCAAACCCAGTGCCAATCATAATGCAGGTTTTTGCGCATCAACGGCACCATCGGGGAAGGGCCGCACCATAGATCGTAATCGATGTTCTGAGGGATTTGCTGCGGGCCATCGACTTTGCCGATGGATGCGCGGCGTTTGTAGCAGAGGCCGCGAACCCAAAGGATTTTCCCGAGGTTGCCCTGCTGAATAAACTCCACCGCCTCACGCATGCCAGGGTTGCTGCGGCTTTGTGTGCCGGTCTGGACGATGCGATTGTATTTGCGCGCCGCTTCCACCGCTTTGCGGCCTTCGAAGACATTGTGGGAAACCGGCTTCTCAACATAGACATCTTTCCCAGCCTGGCAGGCCCAAATCGTGCCGAGCGCATGCCAATGGTTCGGTGTGCCAATGGTGACCACATCGATGTCCTTGTTGTCGAGCATGCGGCGGATGTCGGTGTAGCCCTGGACGACATTCTGTTTCTGCTCCTGCTTCTGAACTTCGGCGGCAAGAACCTTTTGGTCAGCGTCGCACAATCCAACGAGACGAACGCCTTTAACAGCGGAAAGGCCGCTGATGTGATCCTTCCCACGCCCGTTGAATCCAACGACAGCGACGCGAATATCGCTGTTCGATCCGGGAGCCTGCGCCCACACACGCGCTGGCAGAGCGGTGACGCCCGCGGCCCAGGCCGCCGTCTTCATAAATGAACGACGCGTTACTTTCTTCATAAAATCTCTATTACTTAACTTCTTTGACGTAGGCCTGGTACTGCTCTTCAACACGGCCGGCTTTTTCATCGCCTTCATGAAGGTAGAAGCGGTATTTGAAAGTGACCTTTTCGCCCTTCTTTAGCTTCAGGTCGCCAACACCCTTTTCCTTCTTCTCGAAATCGTGAATGCCGAAAGGGTTCGCGGCGAACAAACCGTAATCGCGCACGTGCCAGTAAGTGGGATGGCGTGGATTGCTTGGGTGGTCGAAAATGGCGGCCCCGACGAGTTGCTCCTTCACTGGGCCGTGATAATCGACCCATTTCGCGCGTTTGCCCCAGGTCGCGCCGTCGCGCACACCCTCGCTGTTTACGATGTGACCTTTGCCAACCTTGCCTTTGAGGCGCATGGTTTCCGCGACGCGCAAGGCCGTTGTGCCTTCTTTCGTGTCACCGAAAACCAGATCTCCCTCGCTGGCAGTGGTCGTGATCTCAAAATCGAAGACTCGGTGTGGCCCGGTGCTATAGATGCGCAGTGTGCGCTCGTCCGTGCAAATCGTCTGGCCCTCTTTGGAGACAAGCTTGTTGCGGCTGCGAATGACCCCTTCCTTTTCGCCCGACTTCACTTCGATGAATCCGTCGTGCACCGTCTTTCCTGCCTTTGCGGATTCGCTCCAAAAATCGTGCCCGTTCACTTCGCCGTGAGCATGCCACCATGAGCGATGATGCGGGTGGTCATGTTCCTCGTTTGGAGCTTCGGCCATCGGCCAATTGCGCGTCATTGGCAGCTCTTTAGGCCCAATGAGCGGATAAAGATAAGGGCGGGAAACATCTTTGTAGTGGTATTCGCTGAAGAGTTCCCCGTTGATTGCGATGCGGAGTTTTCCCTCGGCTTCAGTGATTTGAACGCCACTCTTTTTCTCAGCAGCGAATGAAGCTGAAACAGCCCACGCCAACAATGCGAGCAGCGCGCTCCTCCAAACCTGGGTCATGGTTGGAAATTAGCGAAACAGCGGAACAATGGAAAACACTAAAGTTGCGGGAAAACGAAATATCTGGGGCAAAACGGCCGGAATGCCGCAAACCTCCGTGCCTTTGCGCAAGGTCCAGAAGAACTCTCAGGCTTCTTCCCAAAGCCGACGCAAGACGTCACGGCTGTAGGCGAAGTAATGCCGGTCCTCAGAGAACACTTCCAGAGTGATCGTCTCATTGTAACCCGAGCGCTTCAAGGCTCGGACCTGCCGGGCAACGTCCATTGTCCCCGCGCCCAACGGCAGGTGAAGGTCCGCGTGACCTCCTTTATTGTCATGCAGATGCACGTGCTTCAGCCGATGCGCATAGGTTTGCAGGATGCTTTCGCACGTGTTCTCGGAAACGAGCAGATTGGAGTGGCCGATGTCCAGGTGCAGCCCGACTCCCGGCATCGCCTCCAGAATCTCACCCAACTCCTGCACTGTATTGAAAGCCCCGGGTAGATTTTCGATCATTAAACCCACGCCGTGGCTGCGAGCCATCGGCAGAATCTCCTCAATTGTCCTGATGTTTCGCTCGATAATGAACGACCGCGGGTGAAAGGGCGCGTGGCGGTCTGGATGCAGATTCATCCATTTGGCTCCGACGGTGGCAAACACCTCGATGCACCGCTTGAGCTCATCAACGCACGCGCGGCGGATGCTCTCGAACGGGCAGGCCATTGGCAGGTAAAACGCAGTGTGGCCGACAACACCCAGGCCCACATCCTTGATCGCCCGCGCGAGCGCGTTCGCATCCAGATTCCAAACGGCCGCCTTTGGTGGCTCCAAGGTCAGGTCAATGAAGTCGAGCCGGAGCTTTGCCATCCAGTCCAGTTCGCGGAACACGTCCGCGTCCGGGTTGTTCATTCCGCCTATCTGCATACCCCTTTGACCTCCCCGCGCGACTAGAGCTTCATCGGCCTGTCGTCTGGTTGAAAATCACAGAACCAGCCGCGGCTGTCCAGCAGGCGCACCCTGGTCTCCTGCGCCAAGTCCAGCTCGCTCTTCGACGGTTTGGGAATGCTGAACGTGTCCCGCGCCTCTTTCGAAAGCGCCATGACTTTTGTGGGCGCGAGCCACGCGAAAACCTGCATCAATCCTTGCAGAAGCTGGAGATCCGGCCCGAGGCGGCGAATCACACGATCCCAATCCAGATTCTCAGCCTCCGCGTAAAGCAGGTTCAATAAATCCGGCCAATCGCAGCGGTCACGTTGCATCACGAACAACTTTATGTACAGAAGCTCCTCCGCCGGAAGGGCGGCTAAAAGTTCATCCTTTAGTTGAACGGGCGTCTGGTGTTGGAACCATTCGTCATCCACTTCAGTGACACGGTTTGGGGTGCCCCAGATGACGTCCACCAACACGTCGTCTCTAACGGCGCGGTAAATCCATCCGCGGTCATAAGCAAGGCGCGGATAATAATCCTCAAAGCCGATTTTGAGGAGAGCCTCGACCACGCGGTCCTTGTCCGAAGGTTTAACAAAGAAATCCATATCCTTCGTGTTGCGCCATTTGCCCGTGTAGGTCGCCAGGCCAAAGGCGCCGCCCAGCACAAACGGAATTTTCAGCGGACGAACCGCGCCGATGGCGTCCTTGTAAACGGCCCACTCATTCTCTGGAACTAGCTTCCCCCAATCTCCCCGTTCCTGTGGCGTCTTTGTGTTTTTCATGACACTCCTCAAGGGCTTCCAATGTTCCGGGCTGCCCTACGAAAACGTCCCACGTCTCGGAGTGAACGCAACCGTGGAAAAGGGCAGCGGGGGAACTCCGATTCGCGCGCAGGGCCGGCGCAATTACCTAGCCCGCAGGGTGGCCAGGTAGGAGATGAGGTCCGCGAATTGTTCAGTCGTCAGGCCGGCATGGAGACCTTCGGGCATAAGCGACAACTCGCTGTTGCGGCGGACGCGAACTTTCTCTCGAGGAATGGTGTGCGACCTGCCCGAGCCATCCACTAACGTGAGTTCCTTCGCCGTCTCTGACTTTATGAGGCCGCTCATCTCCTCTTCGTCGCCAAGCTCGAGAACGATCTGCTGGTAACCTTCACGAACGGCTTTGCTTGGGTGGATGATGCTCTCCGCCAAGGCCTTTGCGTCGAATTGCTGGCCGGCATTCGAGAGATCCGGGCCAATGGTGGATCCAGCGCCTCCAACCCGATGGCAGCCGATGCAGTTCAAGCCATTCGCATCTATGAAGAGTTTTTCGCCCTTTGCGGGATCGCCCTTCCCGCTAAGCGCGGCAGCGAGGTAGTCGTCTGCCTTGGGCTGCTCGATCGTTGCGGCGAAGATGGGCCCTTTCTCCGCCACCGGGTCGCCCGCATAAATCTGCCGCAGCTCAGTCAGGGCGGACTTTGGAAGGCTTGGCGCTTGTTGCTCGATTTCAGCACGGACCTGCGGCGCAAGGTTCCGAACGGCAAGGTGGGCCATGTCCCGTTGCGCCGGGTTTATCGAGGTCAGCTCGCGGAGATAAATCCCAAGCGCGCGTTTATCTGGTGAACTTGCCAGCCCGCGAAAGGCTTCGCTGCGCAACGCCTCAACTCCATAAGCCTGCATCAAGCCTGGAATGGCGCGTGGCGATTTGAGCCGCCCCAGCGCCCTCACTGCTTCTAGGGAAGTGTCCGTGTCGGCAGATATGAGAGCGGATTCCAGTTCGGGGATGGACGTCTCCCCACTAAGCGCAGCATGAGCAATCAAAGCGCGGCGGCGGAGTTCGGGTTCGTGTGATCGAACCAACTCCTTTGCTAACGGAGCGGCGGGCGCATGCTTGAGGCTGCCCAGCGTCGAGATGGCGGCGGCGCGCAAGGAAGTGTTCGTTGCGCGTTCTTGCGCGTAGCGGAGCAGAGCTGACTTGAGTTCCTCGGTTTTGATGATTTCCGCCGCCGCTATGGCGGCGAAGGCCATCGGTTGTGACGAAGGGGTGGAAAGTTCTGCAAGCGCCCACTGGCCAGCGCTTGCATCCGAAGCCGCTGCCAGCGCGCGCAAAATAAGCGCGCGACTCTCCGCGGACTGCTCCGACTCAAAAGCCGACCGGAGAGCCGCTACAGCACGTTCGTCTCGCGCAGCCGCGATCGCTTGAATGCATATCGCGCGTATTTCATTTTCCTTGCTTCGCGAGCCCTCGATCAAGGCCTGCAAAATGGTTTCAGTCCCCGCCCAGCGCGTCTCCCGCTTTGGTGGCGGTTGAAGGGCGGGATGATATCCCCACCACTCGCCGCTCCACGGGGCGGGCTGATGCAGCGTCGAAGCAAGGGCCCGCGCGGCAAGCAAGCGGCCTGCAACTGTATGGTTCGTCGCAGACAGGAAATGGCTCAGCTCTCGGGCCAATTGCACGTCGTAAGTGTCACGAATTGCGAAGGAAACACCTTCCCGCACTGCTGGATCACTGCTGTGCAGGGCCGACACGATCTGCCTCCACGCGGAAGGTGTGTTCGTGCCGATGCGGTTGAGCGCGGTGAACACAGCGTAGTTGGCGAAGAGATCGCCTTTGCCGATTTGACCGAGCAACGGCTCCACGGCGCGCGGATCCCCAAGGCGGCCCAGCGCGGTGGCAGCCGCGAAGCGAGTGGTGAAATTCGTGCTGCCGAGCAATGGTGTGAGCAGCGAAGCAGCGTTGGTCCCGCCACTCAGCGCAAGGGCGCGAATGGCTTGCTGCTGAACCCGAGGGTTCGAGTTTTTGGCCTCCCGGGCCGCGGCGGACACGCTCCCGCTGTTGGCCAACGCCCAGATCGCATGAATCCGCGCATGAGCAGGCGCTTCGGGGTTGCCGGCCAGTGAGGTGATGCTCTCCCGGGCTGTTGGAATCTTTTCCAACGCACGCTGGGCGGTCAGCCGCACGTCATGGGACGGATGCGAAAGAGCGTCAATGAATTGCTCCGCTGGAACATTGCGCGGTTGGCCGCTCGCAACCGCTGCATGCCAGCCCGGCTTTGGTTTGCTCTGGTCTTCTCCCGTCCAGGTGAGTTTGAGGAGGCGGCCGACAGTGACTTTCGCCTTCTCGTCGCGATGCTGCCAATCGCAGATGTAAATGCTTTTTCCATCAGGGCCGAGCGTGATTCCAACCGGCCGAAAATCTCCGGGAGGATTGGGGAACAAGTCTTCACGCGAAACCATCTTGTAGGTTGAGCCGCTTCGTTCCAAGGCGAGGCGCATCACCTGTCGTTTGCCAAAGTCGGACAAAAAGATGTTGCCATGATAATTGGCCGGCAGCGCGTCCTCGTTGTAGGCGAAGGCGCCGCACGCAGCTCCTGGACCAAGATCCGCAAGCATCCAGAGCGTGTATGGGCGCTGGGGAATGAAATCATGCGGGTAGCCGTAGAAACCCGCTTCAACCATGTGCGTGACCCGGCCCATCCATTCGTGCTCGTCGGTGTTGTCGTAGCTGAAGATCTCGTCACCACTGTTAAGAGCGACATCGAGTATGTTGCGCACTCCATGTGAGAAAACCTCCAGCCCCGAGCCGTCCGGCTTGATCCGGAACACTCCGCCCGTGAAAAGATCCGCCCGGCGCCCGTCCGTTCCCACCGCCCCGTGAAGCCCTTTGTCTCCCGCCGCGACGTAGAAATAGCCATCCATTCCGAGCTTGAAGTTCGCGGGAATATGGTCGTTCCAATTCAACGCGGAAGGATCGGGCAAAGTTTGCTGGATGAGTTCGCGCCGGTTCCGGCCCACACTGGCGTCATCGTCAAAAACGCTGAAATGTGGGTTGTGCAGCACGTACAGTTTGCCTTCCAAATATTGCAGGCCGAAAACAGCGAATAGTTTATCAGCGAAGACATTTATGCGCCCGTCGGGATGTATGCAAAGGATGCGCCCTTCTGCGGCATTGGCGTTCGGCAGGCTTATGTCCATGGGATCTTCCGACACGAACACCCGACCATCTGGCGCGCAGGCGACCACCGACGGATGCCGCACCGCCGGCGCCTCGGCAACAACTTCGATTTTCCAGGGCGCTATCGGCTGCGGCAATGGGCTTGCCGCTCCGAGACTCAAGGTGGCGGCCGCAAGCAGCAGAAGGATGCGCATCATGGAAGCTCCTTCACGCGCAAGTTGCGGTGGCGAACAGTTTGCCCCTCCTTGTAGTTCTGCAGGCCAATGTAACCCGCCTTGCTGCGGCGCGTGTGATCGGTCCAGGTTGTGACGAGCTTCCCGTTTAAACGGACGGAGTAATCATGCTCGCGGCAAACGATTTCGTATTCATTCCATTCGCCCGGCGGGCGAGAAGCATTTTCCACTCGCGGTTGGAAGGGATAGAGCGCGCCCGTTTTCCACGCTCGCTCGCGCCCTGCAGGATCGTCGCCAATCTCCACTTCGTGCCCTTGTTTGACCGCAACCCACGGGTCGTTTCCTGGCTGCGGGAATCGCACAAACACGCCGGAATCGGCATTTGCCTGCTCCTGCATGAACTCACCGCGAAGCACGAAGTTCGTATAGGGTCGCGCGGAATGCCACCAAAGGCCCATCCCACCCGCGCCTGTCGCCACTCCGTTTTCGACCGTGAACTTGCCCGAGCCCGCTTGCTTCCAATGGTTGAGTTGGGCCGCAGTTAACAGCGGAGTGAACCCATCCTTGCCCACAACGGGAGACAACGCTTCCCGCATGAACTCACGGGGCAGTTCATAAATCGGTTTTACCTCGATGTTCCTGAAGAAGACTTCAGCTGCTTCCGATTGCAGTTGGATTTTGCCCTCGTGCAGCGGACGCCAGGAGTCGCCAACTTTGTGCCGCGGATTCACGACCACAGTGTTCACATGGCCATTCAAAATGTGGATGCAATGCCCGCCCCAATACACCACTTCAACGCGGTTCCAATTCCCGAAAACCTGCTCCACATCAAAGGGCGGCGTGATGCCGTTCGCGGGCGATGCCGTCAGCCTCGGCGCGCCTTTCTTCCACACGATGTTCTGCTCCCCTGGGCCTTCCTTCTTGTAAGGGATGAACAGCTCGTTCGCCGCAGTGATGAACTCACCCTCCACATCAATGATGGCGCCATTGACGCTCCACCATTGGCCCACCCCTTTTTCCATGATGTTATTCTCGACCGACGTCATCCAGCCGGTCCCCGGATTCGGCTGCCCCGTGGCGCAATACAGAATGCCCGTGTCCCGAGCGACCGTGGCGCGAGGCTCCCAACGTTTTTCGCCCCAGCGGAAATCGACGCGAAAATGAAAATTCTCAAATGTCTCCTTGGTGGTAATCGCGCCATAGACTTCCCCGGAGACACGAATCACCGCCTCACCATTTAGATTCGTGATCGTGAAAACATTGCGCGGGTCATCGTTCGGCACGATGGGTGCCGCCCCATTGGGCGTGGAGAGATATTTATCCCACCCGGCAAAATCGCGGCCATTGAAGAGTGTCTTCCACTCGGACTGCGGTGCGCCGGCGGCCGCGTCTGCGCCCTGCGCATGGACCAATGAAAACAGCAGCCCACAAACAGCAAAGAGGCGAATGAGCATGCCCCAAGATTTGCCGCTCACGCAAACCCGCGCGAGCGAAAACATAAGCTCTGGATTTGGTTCCAGTGCGCTCTCACATGAATTTTAGACGATGGGTCGCGTGATCCCTGGAACTCAGATGCCCCGTATGGGTGAGACCTCTAGGATCAGGACCTTACGCGCGTGCGATCTAGGACAGAACAAGCACTGCTTCCGTTGCTGAAGCGAGCGAACGGATTTCTTGTTCGTGTTTGATCAACAGCGCGAAGATTTCGTTGCGTGTGCAGTTGCCGACGCAGATCCAAATGAATTTTGGGGGATCAGTCAGCAGAAAGCTGCGTTGATAAAAATCGGCGTCTTTGGAGACAAGAGTCAACCCGTGCATGCGGGCATAGTCCCACACCTTCTCGTCGGCAGCCCCCTTAAGCCCGCAGTCGCGGACGTGCATGCTTCCGGGAAAGTGCTTCTCAAGAAGGTGCGGCAGTTTTGGCGAGAGATTCTCGTCAAAGAGCAACTTCATGGCATCGCTGGCGCCATCAAGCGACGTTCACGATCAGCCGCAAAAGAGAGGCAGGCCTGGATATCTTGGATTGTTAGATCTGGAAAATCGTCGAGGACTTCGCTGATGCTCATGCCCCCGCCAAGGTAATCAAGAACGTCAGACACAGTGATGCGCGTGCCACGAACGCATGGCTTGCCGCTTCGAACCAGCGGATCAATTACGAGGCGGTCGCGGTAATCCATACCAAAAACGTATGAGTTGAGCGGTCCAAGTCAAGGGCGCGTGCGAAGGCATCCCGAAGCATAATGGTTGCGGATTCTTGTGGTTTGCTTTGCGACGTTAGCGCCAATAAAGATAGCGTGCTTGGGCGTCCGTAGCTCAATTGGATAGAGCTTCTGACTTCGGATCAGAAGGTTGCAGGTTCAAGTCCTGCCGGACGCACCATTACCAAGTCCTTCTTCACCCGCCGCCGCTACTTAGTTCAGCACCTTGTGATACCGCCCCATCCAATAGGGCAGCAGGAATTCATCTCCGGCAAGTTCGATGTGGCCGCCGGACCCGCCGTCCTGAATGAATGGTTGGCCGTTCCATCGGGTCATCCGGCGTTCGTCCGGCGGGAGAAGCTCCGCAATCTCCTGCCGACGAAAGTTCTCGGGCAAGCGCGTGAGATCCTGCCGATGGGAGTTGCGCACGCTCCAATCAATCATATCGAGCGGAAAGTGGCGCAAGGTCCAGAGGGCGTCGTCGAGGCCGTAATCTTTTGCGCCGGTTGAAGCATAAACAAAATTCCAGATCGGGTTGCGCTCCGATTCTTCGGCTTCCCAGTGGTCGCGAATGGCCGCCGCGTATTTGGCCCGCAACTCTTCGGTGAAGGCGGTTCGGTGGAGAACCCAGTACGTGATGAAGGCGAGAAGGTCGTCCGAATGGTTCCATTCCATGGCTATGGTGATGCCGAGATGCGATTGCCCGGGAGTTGCGCCTATCGTGGCCATGGGGGTCAGAATATTGTCGAGGTAGCCGTGTCGCTCGAACAACTCGTACGCTTTCTCTTTGTAGATTGGCTTGCCCGTCACCTTGTGCGCGAATTGCAGGAGGGCAATGATCTGCGCGCTGTTCAATCGGCGGTCGAAAACTGATTTGGGATACCCGTTCAGGTATTCCGGATTCCATCGGCCCCAAAGCGTCGTCTTCCCATCCATATCAATGAGCTGCCAGTTGTTGCGAATGATATGGTCGGCAATCCTGCCAATGAAGGTGGCGATTCGTTGCTTTTCCTCAGGGGTTTTAGCCGTCGTTTCGTAAAGTGTGGCGCAGCCGAAAACGTGCGCCGCGATTTCGTCACTGGAAGTGTGTGCTTTCCAATCCCAGATGCCGTCGCCAACCGGATGCCACCGGTCAACGTCACTGACCTTGAAGCCGACCCGCTCAAACGTGCGGCTGGGAAATCCCTCAAGGGGATTGATTTCCTCGAGCCGCTCTAGCGCTTCAAAGGTTTCCCATGCATTGCGCCGGGCTCTTTCATCGCCGGTGGCGCCGAAGCGAAACGCCTGGCTCGCCATATAGTAATTGCTCCAGGTGCCATCATTGTCCGTGTCGATCATCTCGGCGCTGCCGATGTCGCCGGGAACTTTCAAGCGCAACTCAGCGCAGAACCCGTAGCGGATGTGCCGCTGGCGAATTTTTTCGTCATACCATCGCGCCTTGTCCGCGAGGGTCATCAGCTTGAACTCGATAACATTCACCCCTGTTTCGGTGAGCGCGTAAAGATTCCCCGCTGGATCCAGCGCAATGTCGATGACTGAATCGTCGTCGAGCCAGCGACGCGAGGCAAAGTAACGGAACCCGCCATCTTCTCCCCGGCGCCAGACGCCTTGGGTCGTGCCCGCCCAGAGATTCGTGCCATCCGACGCGAGAGCCCTGATGCCCACCGTCGGCAGCCGTGTCTGCAGCGGCACAATGTTCTGCCCAGTTTTCGGGTCGATGAGCACGAAGCCATTTGTTGTGCCAAGCGCGAGAGCCCCGCGATGGAAGGCTCCGGCTGTTGTGCCATGCACCTTTGCTAACGGTTTGGATGCTATCGGATCGTAGGCTCCATCAGAGGTGATGGCGATGAAGCGGCTCTCGTGCGAAAGCAACTCGATCAGACCTGCCTGCAGCTCGCCCAGAGCTTGTGGTCCGCCCGGTCGCAGCAGCCTCAATGTGCTTTCATGGCTCAGCAGAACCTCGTTTCGAGCGTTCACGGCCGCTTGTTGATATTCCTGGGGGAGCTTGTAAACGAATCTCCCTGCGTCTCGATTGCCAACGATCTCGTCTGAAAACAGGTAAAACAGCCTTCCGCCTTGGAGCGCCAGATCCTTCGCAATCTTCCCTGCCAATGGGCGGTAACTTTGATCCAGGCGGATTTGCCCGTCTATTAAGCGCGCAACACCCGCCTCGGAACGAATGTAAACAATGCCGTCGCGATCAATGCATATTTCTTTAACTTTCCCGCGAAGCTCGATCGGCAGCGGGTGCTTGCGTGAAACAGGCTGTGCGAACGGTTCGTTCACCTGCTGCCCGTTAACTGAACTGGCTATCGCGCAAAGGAGCGCGACCGCCGTGGAATGAAGTCGCGTCAGAGAGAAGAGCTTCGTTCCAAGTTGACCCAGGCGAGCGGGCGCCCCCGGCAGAAAGTGGCTCAAGCGCAGCATGTCCGTTCGAATTCCCATGGATTTAACGGCAATGGACTCCCGCACACGCCCGCAGGTCAATCAGGAAGTGTGCCACGCAAGCGAGCCTTTGCGCCTAAGGGGATAACACGGCGCTACTCAGCCGCTTCATTCCCCAACAACCTCTTTAGCGCCGCTTTCTGTTCAGGCGTGCGGGCGTACGGCTCAAGCTCCGCGGGGCCTCTCGGCTCCTGGTTCGGATGCTCCGCGAAGTAGGCGTCAAAGATCGCGAGCACGTGATCGTCGTCCGGGAACGATGGCTTCGTTGAGAAGGTGGTCTCCTTATTGAAGGTGTGCTTCGCGTCGAACGAGTCCACTGCGGCAACGGCGTCGTTCACCAACAACCTGTCCGGAGGCAATTCGCTCCATTTGCCCGGCTGCGTGTAGGTGTAGCGTTGGAGAACATCATCAGTGATTGGCGTTTTGAAGAATGGCTTGAGCTGCTCAAGGGCAACGGGCGTCTCATCCTGGTTTGCCTTCGCGTACGCTTTAAACGCGGCCCGAAGCTGTTCTCCGAAGCGGTTTCGCGCAGTGTCACGCAAGCCGCCGAGCGCTTTGCGAACGCCGCGCTCCGTTTGCAGGTCAGCTTGCTGTGCGGTCTGGAGCCAGTCACTCTCTGTGAGCAGGGCCATTTCCGGGATGACCTGCTGTGGCCGCTCCTGCACTTTCTTTCGAAGCAACTCCAGCTTCGCTTGCAACACCTGTGCCTCTGTCTCCGCCAGCTCCGCTTCGCTCAATCCAGTGGCGGCCCCGAGGGCTTGCGTGGGCGCGGAAGCAGCGGCGAGAGCCGGCGCCACATTTAGCACGGCTGGCGCGGAGCGGCGTTCATCCACAGGCGCTGGCGCCGCCTCCAGATCCCTTCGTGCGGCGTCCGATTGCTTGGCGTTCCCATCGCCTTCCCGCTCGCGGGCGATCAGCGCGTCTGTGAGCGATCGAATTTGCAATTGCTGAAAAACGATGGTCCCCAGCGCGGTTGCGAGGACCGCCACTATCGCGGCCTTTTGCATGGTAGTCATAACCAGAGTGGTGGCGCTGACCGTGGCCACAGCGGAGGTGGTTGCAAGGACGTGCGCGGAAATTGTGGCGGCGAGCGCCGTGGGTGCAGAGTGAGCCGCGCCTGCGGTTAGAACCGCACCGAGCGCCGCGGTGGACGTTTTGATCCCGGTTTGTTCCAAGGCCTCACGAAGCCTTTCCAACGCGCGCCCGACCCGCATCTTGGCTGCAGCTTCACTAATGCCCAATGCCCGCGCGACCTCCGCGAACGCTTTGCCGTCAAAGTAGCGAAGAATGATGCATTCCCGGTCCGGCTCGTTCAAGGTCGCCAGGCAATCGTCCAGTTGTTCAGGGATTGAGGTTGTTTCCTCGCCGTTGTCAGGCGTGTAGGTCGGGTCTTTTTCCATGGCGTGTTCCCGAGCAAGGCGGCGGTGCTCCGCTTTGAGGACGTTCAAAGCGGTGTAGCGGGTGGTGGCGTGGAGCCAACTCCCCAAATTCTCCCGCCGACTCAATTCCGATGCTTGGTTAGCGAGAAGCAGGAACACCTTCTGCGAAATGTCTTCAGCAACATCGCGCTGGCGGACCAGACGAAGCGCGACTGAATAAACGAGATGAACGCGACGCGAGACCAGCTCGGCAAAAGCGCTTTCCGAGCGGTTTGCCGCGTATTCTCGAAGCAAATCAATTTCGCTGGTTTGGCCCACTAAAGATAAATGTCCAAACCGGGCGAAAAGTAACAGACCATGTCATGGGCTGTTTCGCCCTCGCAACCCAAAATGTTCCACGTGGAACATTCGTAATGTAAAGCGACTCGCCTCGCAAGCCTTAAAGCGATTGTTGGGCCTTGATCCACCGGTGAACCCGGCGTTCCAGCACATCCAAAGGCAGCGAGCCCGCATTTAAGACGAGGTCATGGTACTCGCGGATGTCAAAGCGGCTTCCCAGCGCTTTTTCAGCCCGCGCCCTAAGCTCGGTCATCTTGAGCTGCCCGATCTTGTAGGCGAGCGCCTGGCCAGGATTAGCTATGTAACGATCCACTTCGCGTTCGGCGGACTCGAATCGGCCCGGGTTTTGTTGCAGAAATTCGATGGCTTGCTGGCGAGTCCAACCCTTGTGGTGAATCCCGACATCCACCACGAGCCGCTGCGCGCGGAACATGTCTGCGCCCAGGTAAGTCATCTCCTGAAGCGGATCGGTAAAGCAGCCCAACTCGTAGCCAAGCAGCTCCGAATATAACCCCCAACCTTCAGCATACCCCGTGTAACCCGCAAAGCGGCGGAACCGCGGCCGCTTCGGCTGCTCCATGGCGATTGCGATCTGGAAGTGATGCCCCGGCATCGCCTCGTGCAGATACAAACTTTCCGACACCGACATCGGACCATTCGCAATGGCCGCTGCGTTCACGTAAAAGATCCCAGGCCGCGACCCATCTGGCGCGGGGGACCAGTATTGGGAAGGAGCCGAATTCTCGCGATACTCCTCGACCGTGCGGATTTCGTAAGGAGCTTTCGGGAGCGACTTGAACAAGCGCGGGAGTTGGGGTTCAACTTTCGCGCGGAGATCGTTGTAAGCTTTCAGCAACTCAGGCTTTGTCTTCGCGCCCACCCCCGGTCGGCTTTCCAGATGCTTAACGAACGCCCTCAAATCTCCCGTGAAGCCTTCCTTCTGCTTCAGAGCTTCCATGCGTGCCCGCAAGCGGTTGTATTCGGACTGGCCGATGGTGAAGATCTCGTCCGGTGTGAGGGTGGTAGTCGTTTGGTGCTCAGCCAATTGCGCGTACCATTCGCGGCCATTCGGCAGGGCGGAAAACCCAACCGTGTCACGGCACTTGGGCAAATATTCGTCTTTGAGGAACTGGGTGAGCTTGGTGTAGGCAGGCATCAGCTCCCGTGTGATCAGTTGGGTGTACTGCTCCTTCAGCCGTTGCTGGTCTTGCGGGCTAAAGGACGCGGGGAAGTTGGTGACCGGCCCATAAAAGATGCTTTCCTCGGGCCGAGTGACAATCAGCCGTTGCAGCGAGGTGATCGTCCGCTCTGTGACCGGCTTAGGTTGGACGATCCCGGTCTTAATTCCTTCCCGCATGTTGGCGATTGCCTGATCGACCCAACCTGGGAACTGCCCCGCGCGTTTCAAAAAGTTCTCGTAGTTCTCAACCGTTTTAAATGGCTGCGTGCCGGAGCCGGATCCCAGTAGCGGCAGCCGCATCGGCAGCGAAAAGAGTTGGTTTACCGGCAGGAGGTGAGTGGGAATGTTCAGTGCGGCAAGCTCCCGCTCCATGCGGCCCTCGAACAGCTCGTAAGTCAGTTGGTCCGCTTCCGACAGACGGGATTTGTCGATGGCTCGCACCTTTTGCAGGTAGCGGGTGTGCAGCTCTTTCATGGCCGCCACTGACTTCGGGCTGATGCTGTCGTCGAGCCGGTCATCGAAGCGGTGGTCTGAGATCGCCGTCGCGTAAGTGGGATTATGGGCCAGGTATTCGTCGAAGAACGCTTCGACCACCTTTTCAAGCTCAGGAGAATCTGTGGTGGAATGCTTGCCAGGGCGGTTGGACGCGCAGCCTGCGAGCAGCATCATCGTGACCAGAAAGAGGGCGATTCGTGCCATAATCGTTGGAATTGAGGCACTTGGTATCCTCCACTGCGGCGACAGTCGAGGCGAAATGTTCCACGTGGAACACTCGTCATCCTAAATGTCGGCTGCCGAAGGCGTCGCTTAAGCCAGCCAGGGCTTGATCACCTTGCCCGCGACATCCGTCAGGCGGTAATCGCGGCCTTCAAACCGGTAAGTGAGCGCCTCGTGGTTCAAGCCGAACAGGTGCAGCAGAGTGGCGTGGAAATCGTTCACATGCACGGGATCGCGCACCACATTCATGCCGAGATCATCCGTCTCGCCATAAGTTTGGCCCCCTTTGATCCCGCCCCCAGCCATCCAGATGCTGAATGCGCTCGGTTGATGATCACGTCCAGTGACGGCGGAAGCTCCAATGCGGTTATCGCCCAGCGGAGTGCGTCCAAACTCGGTGCCCCAGACTACCAGTGTGGAATCCAGCAGCCCGCGCTGCTTTAAGTCCTTCACGAGCTGCGCAATCGGCTGATCCACCACCTCGCAATTGTGCTTCAAGCCGTCGTTGATGCCGCCGTGATGATCCCACCCATCCATATAGATGTTCACGAAGCGGACGCCGCGCTCCACCATGCGGCGCGCGAGCAGACAGCTATGGGCAAAGCGTTGCCCCACGCCATCCTTCCGGTTCACACCATAAGCTTCCAGTGTCTCCGGCTTTTCATCAGCCACATCGATGAGGTTCGGCGCGGCGCTCTGCATGCGATAAGCCAGTTCGTAAGAAGCCACCCGGCTCTCGATTTCGGGATCCTTGATGTGCTTAAATCGTTGCTCGTTCAGGCTGGCAATCGTGTCCAGCGTGGCCCGCTGCAATTCCTGAGGCAATCCAGCGGGATTGTTGAGATTCTTTACCGGCTCACCTTTGTTATTGAACAACACGCCAGCATAGGTGGACGGCATGAAGCCGCACGCCCAATTCGTTGCGCCGCCGCGGATGCCAGGCCCCGGCTCCAGCACCACATATCCCGGAAGATCCGCACACTCGCTGCCCAGCCCGTACGTCAGCCACGAACCGAGCGTTGGCCGACCCATGCGCGGGAAGCCGCTGTTCAGCATGATCGTCGCTGGATGATGATTGAACGGCTCGGTATGCATCGAGCGCACCATCAGCAGATCATCCGCGCACGTGGCGATATTCGGCAGGAGGTCCGAGAACTCCATCCCGCACTGCCCATGCTTCTTGAACGTCCGCGGGCTACCCATTACGCGCGCTGAATCCTTCTGAATAAACGCGAAGCGAAGATTCTTGAGGATTGAATCCGGCAGCGGCTGCCCCGCCAACTCATTCAGCTTGGGCTTCGGATCAAACAAATCCACCTGGCTTGTGCCCCCTGAAAGGAAAATGAAGATGCAATTCTTCGCCTTTGGAGCGAAATGCGGCTGACGCGGCGCCAGCGGATTTTTAACCGAGGCGCCAGCTTTCGACTCCTGCGCGAGCAACGCCGCCAACGCCAATCCGCCCACCCCACCGGCAGACGTGGTGAAAAACTCACGCCGCGAAAGCTGCGCATATTTCTCGATCGGGTGCATCCGCCCTCAGTAACACATCACATTGCAGATGGCCAGTGCATCATCCGGCTCCTTTCCCCAAAGCAATGAAGATTGCTTATCCTTACGAACATACAATAATGCAGTCATGAGGCATCCCTTTGGATCGGCGCTGCCCCGCCTTGTTTTAATAGCTTCTGCCTGCCTTATGTCCGGCAGAGTGGCGATCTCTTCGACGGAAACGTTTTCAGTGGCAGTTCCACGCAGTGAATTGCTTGCTCCTGACCCGGATGGACGCACGGCGCGTGGAAGCATGCGATTTGCAGACGGAAGGATGCTCTACTTCGAAAACTACAGCGGCGGCGGTGGGTTGATCCCGCGACCTCCTAACTTGTCGATCCGAGTGCTGAATGTGCAGGCCGAAGTGGAGTGGGCACATCAGGCTGCGGAAAGCTTCGAAACAGTTCGCATCGAGGAAAGCATAGATTTCGGCGTGTTGTGGGTGAAGCTTTCCTCTGTAACATGGTTCGACAGCAACGGCGTCGTGCGGTGGACGACCCCAGTAGATCCCGCCTTTCCAAGCGCTCCAGCTCCATCTATTCCTCCCCGACGAATCAATCCTCCGCCCTCCGTTAACCAAGGGCTGGATGGTTCGGTGTGGCTGGCAGGTATGAGCAGTGGGAAGGTCAGAGTTCAAAAGATTTTAGCAAACGGAACTCTGTCTTGGTCTCAAGCGATCGAGGTCGCGCCAACAACGCTAAACATGCGAGGCCATGCGGACGGCTCCGCTTTATTCTACGGAACTTCAGCGAGCAACACGGATGTCGTAGCTTTTAGCGCTAACGGGGAGAAGCAGTGGCAGAAGGACTTTCCAATCGTAGTTTATGACGCCTTGAAAACAGATGACGGATGGCTATTGGGGCATACCCATGCCAGCCCAACTCCTGGTGTCCCGGTTGCTGAACCATCGCGCGGGGCTGAGGATATCCGTATTCTTAAAATCAACAGCGCAGGCGAGCCTCTGAGAGAGATCTCATTGGGAGGTTCGGGCATCGACACCTTTCGTAGGTTCAAGACAAACCGCTTAGGACAGTGGTTTGTGCTTGGAACCTCAACATCTGACTCGGGCCCGGCAAAAGAAAGTCCTAGGCCGCGAAGCGGCGAGGGCTCCTGGCTGCTAAAGCTCGATGCATCTTTGAAACGGGTCTGGGATTATACCTTTTCGGCAGTGGCGATGGACAAGACGGACTATCGCCATGATCTCCGGGCCCATTTGATCAACGATGCAGACGGTGGCTTCATCTACACAGAACAATCGGCTTTTACGTTTCCTTACCACGTTGAGGTGACACGCCTGAGTGATCGAGGTGAGCTGTCCGCCTACTCTCAGGTGACCGTTCCGCAGAGTTTGTTTCCTTCCTCCTCGACGGGATCAGCCGAGCGGACCATCACAGTCCCTTTGCGCGGGAGTCATGGGGATGTTGTGGCTGCCCTCACATCGCAAGGGACGACCGTGAAACCCGGATCACCCGTGGTGACGTGGGCTGATGAGTTTGGGCCTGATCAAACCCAGTGGAAGGCGATCGTCAAAATCGAGAGCAGCATTCCTACAGCGCGTATTTACTACAGCACGGACGGGTCCATCCCGAGCGCCAATTCTCATCGCTACACAGAGCCATTTCCGCTGTCAGCGGCTGCGAACGTTCACGCAATTGCTATTGCTGATGCGACTCATGTCCTCGGAACTCCGAAACCCGTCTTTGAGCGCGTGGCCATCAAAATCGAGCAGCAAGGAACGTCGTTGCTCATCACATCTCCAAAACGGGCTCGGTACCAGATAGAGCACTGGAACCGACTTGCTTCAGACTGGGAGCCGATCGGTCGAAGCAGAGAAGATGTGCAATTTGAGATCTTCCCATCAGAAAAGTCAGCCTTCTTCCGCCTGCACCAAGTGGAATAACACACGTCAGGAGTAGTCATCCTGTTGATAAGCAGCCAAGCGGCGCTACGTTTAGGCCCCGCTATGGAAATTTCGACCCGACGTCCGTGCTCCGTTGCTGCTTTATGGCTCTTTTTCTGCTTGGGATCAATCGGCGCGCCCACGTTCGGTTTGACCGTCAAAGAAGACTACTTAGTCACTTACCAGGGCTACGAGGGATCGAGTTGGCCGCACGTGCATGCAATTACGCGATTCCCCGATGGCGGCGTTCTTTTCACTTTGGGCGTAAACAGTGGGATATGGGGACCGATGGTGGGGTTCCATAAACGCAATCGTAGAGGCATTTCTCAATGGAGGCACGAGGTCCGCGGGGCTTACTACGACAACACCCCATACACGATCACCAAGGAAGGTGGTCTGCTTTACGCCAGCGGCACGAACTTGGTGCTTTTAAACACGGCAGGAGAGGTTGTTTGGAAACGCCCGACCAAGGGGGGCCTCAATCGTTACGTTGGCGAACCGAGGCTCACGATTTCCCAAGGCCCGGACGGGACGATTTGGCGGACCGGGCTGCTCGGAATAGACACAACTAACTCGACCTCTGGCAAACCTGGTGTGCTAAAGTTTACACCAGACGGAGCTGAACTCTGGACGAAATCCTTCGACCTGCCAGGTGCAGCCTTCGCCGCGATAGGGGGCGCGGATGGATCCGTCCTGGTGCTCGGCCGGCCTTCAGATCCTAAGTCTGAGCCACCCCTGCCCCGAGAAACCTGGGCTGTTCATTTAAGCTCACGAGGTTTGAAGCGATGGGAGAAGCGCTTTCCGATCTGGGTTCAGGATGTTTTCACGGTCAATGATGGGTGGTTATTCGGCCACACCTCCTCGAACGCATATCCGTCACTCCCCGAATCGCCGGCTGGGTACGGCCAATATGACATGCGCGTCCTTCGCGTGGATGCGGCTGGCTTGCCCTCGGAAGAGGCCGTGTTTGGAGGAACCAGCCATGATTGGTTTCATAGATTCGAAACGAATAAACTCGGTGAGTTGTTCGTGATAGGTTCTTCAATTTCTGGAGTCGGCGGCAACAAAACGAGCCCGTTCTTGCGCGCAATAGCCAATACTTGGATCGTGAAGCCAGACAACGCGCTCCGTCCGCAATGGGACGTTTCGTGGCCACCTTACGGCCCACTCTTCTGGAATGCTGACGGTGGCTTTACTCTAGCAGGGTATCCCTTGGCGCTCAATTCATCTGGAGCGTACTCCGTAAACAGTGCCGTGATTGAGGTGCTGCGAATTGGCGCGCAAGGAACCTTGTTGGGCTATGGTTATGAGAACGTTTATTCGGGTATGGAGCTCGAACCTCCAGTCCCTGTTGAACGTGAGGGTGAGACCCTATTGGCCACGCTCCACTCAGGTTTCGGAACTGGTGTTTCCTACCGAACTATCACTCCCGAGAGAAGCGTGACACCTGGTGGAACGCCGATCGTGAGTTGGATCGACGAAAGTGAAGCAGGAAGCACGAACTGGTCAGCGCGGGTCTCAATTAGATCCAGCTTCTCCGATGCCGTGATCCACTACACGCTGGATGGCTCAATTCCCAAAACGAACTCTCCCATTTACGTCGAGCCATTCACCGTCTCGGAAACCACAAGTGTGCACGCTCTCGCGCTCCAAAATGATTCCGGGAAAGCTGAAATTGGCTGGCCGACCGTGATTAAAGCTGGCGCACCGCTGACCGTGAGTGTCGAAATGAAGCACGGGGCTTTGCTGATCACCCCTTCCAAGCCTGGAACCTATCAGCTCGAGCGAACGAGTTCGTTGTCTGCGCCTGACTGGGAGCCGGTCGGGTTGGCAGGCGCCGAAAGGACCATCACCGTTCCTGTAAGCGCTTATCCAGCCTTTTTCAGAGTCAAACGAGTCGAATAATGATATTCCTACCTTCGTTATGGGAGTTTTAAGCGACCCACGCACTGTCCTCGCTGCAACAAGGCGAAACCTGCTCTGGGTGCTGACGCTCCTTAGCTTATTCGACGGTCTATGCTATCCAGCTCGAGCGCACATGTCGGGGAGCTCCGTTGCTATTCCCGCACTGGAGCGAACCTACTTCGACGATTTCAGGACCCACGTTCGGTATCAGCGGCTTTCCGATGGAGGGATGCTTTACGCGCGTTACAACGTCGGCGGCGGAGGCCTCGTGCCGGTCGGTCCATCTGTAACTCTTCGGCGTTTCAACAGGGCCGGGATGCTCCAATGGGAGCGCGAATTCGAGAAGCATGTCGGCGCACTGTTTTTCGATGAGGGGGTGAACGGTTCAATTATCGTGGTTGCTCACGATACTGTCTCGCTCATTAACCCCGTCGGGCAGCTGCAATGGGTCAGTGGCCAAATCGTTGCCTTTGATGAGCACATTTCACTCCAGGCACGCGACCCGCGACGAGCAATTCAAGGGCCTGATGGCGCGGTATGGCTTGCAGGCTTAACAAAAGGCCAGGCCCATCTGCAGCGACTCTCCGCCTCCGGAGTTGTCTCGTGGAGCCGAGATTGGGACGTTCAGGGAACCAACTTCGTGATGGCTCCGGGACTAGACGGCTCGATGTTGTTTGTAATTGGCCACCCAGAGGGCTCTTCTGTTTCGCTGTTGAGCGCGCGCGGCATTCAAAGATGGCAAAAGTCTTTTCCCTTAGCTGTTCAGGACGCGCTTCAGGTAAGTGATGGCATCTTGTTAGGGTATAGCAGCTCGGCTGCAGCTGCCCTGAAACCGCCACTAGCGGACGAGGGCCTAGGAGGTGACGACATCCGCATCCTAAAGCTCGATCGCCTCGGCAACCCTCTTCGTGACGCTGCCTTCGGAGGAGCAGCGAAGGATACCTTCACCAGATTCAAAAACACTTCAGCAGATGGGATCCTCGTTTTGGGAACTTCAGCATCCGGCCCCTCGCCGTCAAAGCTCAGTCCTAAAGCTCGCTTCGATGAAGGCTCCTGGGTGGTGAAGATTGACGAGCAACTCCAGCACGAGTGGGACTTCACTTTTCCGACCGTGGCCACTGAGAGGTTCCCCGTTTACCCACGCAATGGGGCGGCACATTTGCTTATCAAAGCGGATGGGACCCTCGTTCATACCTTGCAACTGCAAACGCTCAACGCGTTCGTAACAAATTCTGCTTTTGGTGTGGAATTAATGGAGGTGCGTCCGCCGGGAAAGATTACGCAGTACGCGCATGTGACCGTTGCGCGAGAAAGCTATCCCTCGCAATTTGCGTCTCCCGAGGAGCAGGCAATTCTTATCCCGAGTGAGCTGACCAATCCCTCTTGGCACATACTGGCAGTCGTCGGTTCGCATTTTAGCGAAGGATTTGACCATGGCCCACTGGTAGACTGGACCGACTCTTTGAACGAGCAGGATCACTGGCAAGCCACTGTAACGCTGGAGTCAGACCCCAGTGCCGGCACAACTTTCTATACGCTGGACGGCTCTATTCCGACCACCAACTCCTTTGTGTACACCGGCCCCTTCAACGTCAGGGAAAGCAAGATGGTTCAGGGACTCACGGTGCTGCATGCTGGTTCATCGAAACAGCTCGGAGCGCCAGTCCTCGTAGCCGAACGGATCATGGTTAAACCCGCTCTTCTCAACGGCAGATTGCTAATCACCACAACCCAACGCGGGCGCTTTCAGTTAGAACAGGCTAGTTCCCTGGTATCCCAACACTGGGAGCCTGTTGGGGCTGCCTCCAGTGCACAAACATTCGAACCGCCCATTGAGGCCCCGCTCATGTTCTACAGGCTACGGCGCCTCTCCGAACCCGCGGTGCCGACTGCGCCCTAGTGGAAGTTGCGCCTGAGAACTCAGCCCTGAGCCGAACCCCGTGTTAAACGTCAGCGCTCCCTGATCTTCCACTTTTCTCGGGACTGTTCACGATGGGTTAATGAAGCTGCCCTGTTATGCCCTGCTTCTTGCTCTCTCGATCTGTAGCGGTTTCGGCATCAGCATTGATCCAGCCTTCTCTAAGGCAATAGGGTGGCGGAGCAATGTTCCGCCTTCCATCTCCCTCGCGCTTCAGCCGGATGGGAAAATTCTGGTGGCCGGATCCTTTGACTCCATTGACGGCCGAGCAAGTCCGGGCGTCGTGCGGTTGAACACCAATGGGCAGGTGGATGCCACGTTTGAGGTGGCGACGAATGGGGTCACTCAGGTGGATGGGGTGACGTTCCAGTCAGATGGGATGATTTATCTGTCGGGCTGGTTCGAAACCCCAAACAAGCCCGTGGCGTTGCTCGCGAGGTTTCGTCACGACGGGAGCCGGGATGACTCGTTTCACGGAAGGGGCTCACTCATTGGGCGTTTCGCAGCATTGCCCGACGGCAAGATGCTCGTCACTGGCGACTTCAGCTCGCTGGGAGGAGTGTCATCTCCCTACCTCGCGCGCTTTCTTCCTGATGGCTCAGTGGATGCATGTTTTCTGCCGCCTACCAAAGTCGACTTCTCTCTTAGCGCTCATTACGCCAACCTGCACTTGCTTGAGGGTGGAAAGTTCCTCGCAGCCGGTTTCCTGGGTGTGACGAACAACGAGGTGTATAACATCCACCGCTTTCATTTCGATGGTCGACTCGACACCACCTTCCTGGCGGATGCTTTGGAGGCTGGCCGGGTGCGGGAGTCCGAGATTATGCCGAACGGCAATATTGTGTTCACCACGTCGCGCGATGATGGCCTGCGGCGGCTCAACCCAGACGGATCGGCCGATCGTGGATTTAAGCAAGGCGCCCCCGGAGGCGGGCAACAACCTTTGCGTTTCACGGTGGCGCCAGACGGCCGCATCATATGTCTTTTGATGCGCGGTCTCGCTGGAGGCCCTTGGCGGCTGCAGCGGCTGATGCCGGACGGAACGCCAGATCCGACGCTCGATGTTGAGATCGGCCCCAGCGATTGGCTTGGCGAATTCCCGTTTGCGACCGACATGGTCACGTTGCCGAACGGCGACGTCGTCATCGCCGGCGCTTTTCGGAAGTTCAACAACGAACCCGCCGGAGGATTGGTGAAGGTGAAAGGCGACCTGCTCACCATGGTCCAGCGCTACCGCACCGCTGGTGAGAGCCTGGAGCTTACGATCGTAGGGAACAACGGATCACCTTATCTGGTCGAGGGGAGCACGAACCTCATCCAGTGGGTTACAGTGGAGCAGGGCACCTTCACCACAAACCAAGTGACTCTGGAACTTCCGACTGCCGCCCCGGCTCAATTCTTCCGCCTGCGCTCAGGATCTCGACCATAGCGGGAAAGTCTAATCATCGAACTAAATCTCTCGGCAGTGGTCAAAGCGGGGTGACGGTGACCTGGTTCGGTGGGAACAGCCGAGGGCTTGGGGCTTTCGGAACAAGTTGCCACTCGGCAGGGGCAACGGTAGATTCCACCTCTTAACGTTGGTTCAATGAGCATACTTACCATTCTTTACGTGGCGGCTGTGGTTCTCCTTATGTTTGGAGCGGCCATTTTTGTCCACGAATGGGGCCATTACTATGTCGCGCGCCGCCGCGGCATGAAGGTCGAGGCGTTCGCCATCGGCTTCGGGCCCAAGATCTTTGGCTGGAAAAAGGACGGCATCGACTACGCCTGGCGCCTCATCCCTGCGGGTGGTTATGTCAAACTGCCGCAGATGGTTACATCCGAAATGCTCGAAGGGGGCAACAAGGATGAGCCACTCCCGCCTGCCTCTCCTTTATCGAAAATCCTCGTGGCCGCTGCCGGGCCGTTTATGAACGTGGTCTTCGCGTTCGCGATTGGGACGGTCATTTACTTTGCCGGTCTCCCGGTGTTGGTGAACCCCTCCTTCGTTGGGTATGTGGCTCCGGAATCGCCGGAGTATGCAATGGGCATCCGGGAAGGTGATCGCATTGTCGAGGTTAACGGTGAGAAGGTGAAGTCGTGGCACGAGGTGCAGATGGCTACCGTGCTCGCGCGCACGAATGTCATTCCGGTCGTCATTGAGCGGAACGGCCAACGCCAGACGCACCAGCTCAAGGCTCAACAGAATGAACTCGTCGGCGGCAAGTTTCTGAACCTGGATCCACGCGATCACCCCGAAGTCCAAGGCTTAACAGCGGGCAGCGCTGCTGAATCCGCTGGCCTGAAGAAGGGCGACGTGATCATGAGCTTTGATGGCGTCCCGATCATGAGCCGTGAGCAATTCATCAAGCTCGTCCAAAAGCGGGCAGGGGAAGCGACTGAAATCAAAGTGAACCGTGGGCAGGAGAAGCTGACCTACACGGTGACGCCGCGCAAAGACCCAACCACCGGCAAAGGCTTTCTCGGCGTGATGCTCGGGAGCAGCGTGAATCATTATGAGATTCAACGCCCAGGCCCGACTCCATGGGCTAACATTTACGACGTTTGGAAGAAGACGGTGGACACACTCAGCGCCTTGATCCACTCCAAGGAAACGGGCGTCGGCGCGAAAGATTTGAGCGGCCCTGTCGGCATTCTGGCTTTGCTCGCGCACCAGGTGACAACGGATTTCCGCCTGGCCTTGAACTTCCTGGTTCTCCTGAACATCAACCTTGCGGTTCTGAACATGCTGCCGATCCCTGTCCTCGACGGCGGGCACATTGTGATGTCGATCATTGAAAAGATCCGCCGCCGCCCGCTGCACCCGCGCATTGTTGAGTATGCGACCACTGCATTCGCACTGGCGTTGATTTCATTCATGCTCTACGTGTCGTTCCATGACGTGAAGCGCTTGCCTTTGTTCCGGGCGATGTTCAATCAGAAGTCGCACATTGAAGAAAAAGGCGCGGCCAAGGACCCGAACGAACCCGCGCCAGCTCCCAAGCTGGAGCAAGCTCCTGCGCAGTAATCCCTCTCCCATGCTCTACACTCAGTCCCCGTTCCGTTATCAACGTCGTTTGACGCGCGAAGTGGTCGTTGGCGACCCCGCCCGCGGCGGCGTCATCATTGGCGGCAAGCATCCTGTCGTGATGCAGTCGATGCTGACCTGCGACACGATGGACACTGCGGCTTGCGTGCAGCAAACGCTGGAATTGGTGGCTGTCGGCTGCCAAATCGTGCGCATCACAGCGCCCACAGTGAAGGACGCCGCCAACCTGGAGAACATCGTCGCTGAGCTGCGCAAGCGCGGCTGCAATGTTCCGATTGTTGCGGACATTCACTTCAAGCCCGAAGCCGCGATGGAAGCAGCGAAGTGGGTGGAGAAGGTGCGCATTAATCCCGGCAATTACGCTGACTCGAAGAAGTTCGCGGTCCGGGAGTACACGGGCGATCAATACGATTTTGAGCTGGAACGAATTCAAGAGAAATTCACGCCGCTCGTGCTCCTCTGCAAACAGCTTGGCCGCGCGATGCGCATCGGCACGAACCACGGTTCGCTGAGTGATCGCATCATGAACCGTTACGGCGACACGCCGCTGGGCATGGTGGAGAGCGCGCTGGAATTCGCACGCATTGCGCGCAAGAACGATTACCACAACTTCGTGTTCTCGATGAAGTCGAGCAACCCTAAGGTGATGATCGAGTGTTACCGTTTGCTGGTCGCGCGCCTGAACGAGTTGGGTTCCGATTGGAATTACCCGATTCACCTCGGCGTCACCGAGGCTGGCGAAGGCGAGGATGGACGCATCAAGAGTTCCATCGGCATCGGCTCGCTGCTCACCGACGGTCTTGGAGACACCATTCGCGTCTCGCTCACGGAGGATTCACCGAACGAAATCGCGGTTTGCCGCGATCTGCTGGCGCAGATTCCGACGTTAACCAACACGACTGCGGCGGTGCCGGAGCTTCCTGTTTCTTACGATCCGTTCGTTTACCACCGGCGTGAAACACCGGAGATTCAGCTCTCTGAGTTCGCTCGCGCTGGCCGCGATCAAACCGTCCGCGTGGTTGTTCCGCGCCACGTTTGGGAGAAGGTTTCGCCACGCATTCATCCGAAGGACGACGTTCGCCCGGAAGCAATTTACGAAGAACTGAATGTTCTCGAGGTCGATCCGCTGTCAGACTTCGACATCAACTGTGACACTCAGTTGATCACGGTTCGCGATGGAGTTCAGCTGCCGGCCATCACTGCGTTTCGTTTGCTCGCGGCGAGGTTGAAGCGGCTGGGTCGGAATAATCCGATTCTCCTGAAGGATTGCCTTACGACACCGGCGGAGCCGTTCACGCCGCAAGTGGCGCTGGTTCGCTCCTCTGTCGTGATCGGCGCGCTGCTCAGTGACGGCATTGGTGACGCGATTCTGATTCGCAATGAGCCTGGCGCAGGCCAATCTCTGCGGCTCGCGTATAACATTCTCCAGGCTGCGGGCTGCCGCACCTTCAAGACGGAATATGTCGCATGCCCTTCCTGCGGGCGCACACTCTTCAATCTCCAATCGGTGACGGCGCGAATTAAAGCGCGCACAGTGCACTTGAAAGGCGTGAAGATTGCCATCATGGGTTGCATCGTGAACGGGCCGGGTGAAATGGCGGATGCCGATTTCGGTTATGTGGGCGGCGCGCCCGGCAAGATCAACCTATATGTCGGGAAGAAAGCGGTGAAGTTCAACATCCCCGAAGCCGAAGCTGTTGATCGCCTCGTTGATCTCATCCGAGAGCATGGCAAGTGGGTTGAGCCAGAGCTCGTCCAGCCCGTCGAAGCCACTGCTGTGGCTTGATTCGTAGCCGCCTTAGATGCCCTTCTTTAGGTCTTTGAGCTTTTGCGCTTCGGGCTTCTCCGCGTAATAACGGTCGAGCGGATAGCACCCGCTGATCAATCCATTGCGCGGAGCAGTGGTGCAATCGCTGAAGGTCCGGCAGATGGCGCGTGGCGCCACTGCGCCATTCGCAATCGCTTCTGACAGAATCGCTGGGTAACTGAGGGCCATACGCCCCAACCCCACCATGTCGGTCCATCCCTCGCGCACGACATATTGCGCAACGTGCGGCAAATACTCCTGCAGGTAAGTGTAAGCGGTGCCGATGAAGATCAATTGCGGCGGCGCCTGGGCTTTGATCTCACGAACCACGTTAAGCTGCCGGGCCACGTCGATGAGTGGGTCGTGCGCTGGTTGGTAGCCGTCTGAAGGCGGATATGCCGCCGGGCGCTGGATGTGCGGGTTGTAATAAGGTGAGCCTGCCGAGAGGTTCAGCATCTTCACACCCAGCTCCGCGCAGAGCTTCACGAACTGAATGGGCTCGCGCAGATCGTAGGTGACTGGGTTCTCTGGGTTCACGCCGAAGCCATACTTGTAGGGAAGGCAGTGCGAGTAATCCTCAGGAATCCCTGGCCCAAGCTTACCCGGTTGGGATAGCGCTGGGTCGGGTTTGAAGGGCACGAAATCAAACGCGCTTAGGCGAACAGCGATATCGATCTTGTTCCCGCTCGCGCGAATGCCGCTGATGATCTCGCGCAGAATGCGTGTGCGGTTCTCAAATGAGCCGCCGTACTTGCCTGGGCGTGTATGCGCACCGAGGAATTCGTGCAGCAAATAACCATGGCAATGCTTGATATCCACGAAGTCAGCCCCCACATCCGCCGCGATTTGCGCGGCTTTAATATAGGCCTGGATTAACTCCTCGATCTCAGTGTCTGTCAGAACAGCGGCATCACTTTCGACCTTGAACTTGCGGTCGAGAATCGGATGCCGATACGCCACCCGCGGCTCCATTTGCTTTTTGTCCCGAGGGCGGCAGAACCTTCCAGAGTGGGTCAGTTGAAAGCCGACGACCAGATCCTCGGTCTTCCCATAAAGTTCCTTGTGCCTGGCAAAGAGCGTTTCACGCAAGCGCGCGATGCCTGCTTTGTTCTGGTCGTTGATGATGATTTGGTTTGGATTCGCGCGACCATCGGGGCGCACGGCCATTGCTTCACCGCCGAAGATCACTTTCGCGCCGCTCTCGCCGAACCGAGACCAACGTCGGAGCATCTCCTCCGTCACACCGCCATCCGTTGTTCCGTCCCAACCCTCCATGGGATGAATGGCAAAGCGATTGCCAATGGTTTTGCCGTTCACCTGCGCTTTGGTGATCGGCTGCGCAAGGGGCGATTCCGACCCAGCCACGATGGCTTCATCACAAGGCAAGTTCAGGCCGAGGCTCTGAACATGCCCGCGGAAATCGCTGACGGATTTCAGCGATGGAATGCGGGTGAGTTTGAAAGGGTGCTGGCTCATGCGCGGGGACGGTCTTTCAACCAGGAAAAGAAGGTGAGATACGGCTCCTGACGAGCTTCACGGAGGATCAAGAGGGCGAGTTCACGCGCGTGGTAATCACCCCACATGGAGCTTTCGCTATTCGGAATCTTTTGGCCGCGCGCTATGTAATCCCAGCCATTGGGCCGGTGATACACCGAATGCAACAGGAGGCCCTGGTGCTTCGCATCCGTGGAGAGGTATTTGTCCGAGAAGAGCGTCTTCGAGACCGTCAGGCCAGCCGCGCGGTATGTTGCGGCGCGACGATCTTTGCGCGCGCCGAGGAAGTTGCCGAGGCGAATGAGGCCTTGAGCGGCGATGGCTGCGGCGGAGCTGTCCACCGGCTCGAAGTCATTGTGCGGGTCGGATGGTTTGTTGAGGTAATCACCCAGTTGCCAGAGATTCGGCGCGCCAGTGTCCCACATCGGAACGCCATCAGCGCAGCTGTTCTCGATATAGAAATCCGCTGTGGCGGTGGCTGCTTTCAGGAACACCTGCTCAATCTTCTCACGGCCTCCGTGCGGCTTCAGCTCGCCGTCGCTGATTGTGCTGAGGAATTCCAGCTCCTCAGCATATCCGCAAAGCGCCCAGGCGAGACCACGCGTCCAGGTTGAGAAGGGTGAGTAGCCTTGCTGTGAGTTTGGGCAGCGATAGTTGCCGTCGTTCAGGTTGAAGACGCTCTCGTGCGCAGTGCGGCCGCGCACGTCATAGCTGTCACGGCCTTCACCATAATACACACCGAATTCTGCGGTGGTGGTTGCGTGTTGAACGAGGCGTTCCAGGAGCGAGATGCGTTTATCACGCTCACCCATGAGCGTGTGGCCGAGTTGATGAGCGACTGCCAAGGATCGTAGTGAGCGAATCGTGTCGATGAACAAGGAGTGCGGGCCGTTGAAGGAATAGATGTAGCCGCTGCCGTTGAAGATCTCCGTCCAGCGCGCCGCTTGCACAGCCCCCGAGACCTTCAAGGCGAGTTCGTAGAACTCACGCTCGCGGGGATTCTCATCCACCTTCCCTTCGGCCATGAGGCGCGCGAGGTTCCCATAGGTGGAGACATTGTTGAACCCATGGTCATGCACGCCGATGTGCGAAACATGGGATGCCATCAACTCAACGGTCTTCTTGCGGCCAAGCTCGAGGAACTCGCGCTCACCGGTGGCGTCGAATTGCAGGAGAGCGGAGCCGAATTGAAAACCTTGCGTCCACTCCGTCCAACCGCAGCTGGTGTATTTGCCTTTGACGGTGAACACCGGTGTGCCGTCGCGGGGGTTCCAGCTCTTTTCGATGCTCCGAATCTTTGCGGCTGAAAGCTCGAAGAGCCGCTCGCTCGCGCGCTGCAAATCTTGCGCGCGCAGTTTCTGGTCAATTTTAATCGCCATGGTTAAAGCCGCCGAAAGTGAAATCCACCATCCACGTTGAAAACTTCGCCTGTGCTGAAAGGGAACAGATCCTGCGCAATGGCCGCGACGGCTTTGCCGACATCCTGCGGCGTGCCCCAACGCGGCACAGGCGTGAGGCCTTGAGCGATGAGGGCGTCGTATTTCTGCTTCACGCCAGCGGTCATATCGGTCTCGATGATTCCCGGACGAATCTCGAAAACGCCGATGCCATGCTCTGCAAGCCTGCTCGCAAAAAGCGGAGTGAGCATGGAGAGAGCTGCTTTCGAGACGCAATAATCACCGCGATTCACAGAAGCTGTGTAGGCGCTGATGGAACTAATGGTGACGATCCTCGGCTTCGCGCCGTTGCGGGCCTGCTCGATCATCCAGCGGGCTGCGGTTTGAGTGAGGAAGTAAGGGCCTTTGACGTTGATATTTAGGAGCCGATCGAAGCTGGCTTCGCTTGCTTCGAGAATGTCCGCGCGAACATCTGGCGCGACGCCCGCGTTATTCACGAGCATGTCCAAACGGCCAAAGCGTTCGCGGGTGAACTCTAGCAGACGTGATCGGTCCGGAGCGATTGCGACATCGCCCTGGCAGAGTTCAACGCGAATGGTGTGGCCGACCTTCTGAGCAGCAGCGAGGCACAGGGCGGCTGCCTCTTCAGCGGCTTGCGCATTACGGGCGTAGTTAATGACGAGATTCCAACCGATCGCGGCGAGTTCGAGAGCAATGCCGCGGCCGATACCGCGCGAGCCGCCTGTGATAAGGGCGACCTGGCTCATAGGTTCGTTCGCGCGAAGCGATGTGCTGTTGGAGTCACGGCCCGCGAGCCTAGAAAAGCGTCATGGGAGCGTCAAAGGCTGTTTTGCGTGATTATGCGGGCAAGCGCACTTTGCGCCGGTCAAACGCAAGAGAGTAGGTGTGAGGTTCGGCTCCTACGGAGCTGGTGGAGGATAGGCGGGCGTCCCACAGGCTGCGCTGGCGCTTGCCTGTGGGCTACTCTGTTCAGGCACTCCGGGCCTCCAAGCCAGCTCACTTTTTGACGCCCAACTCGGATAAGAAGCGCACAAGGTCACGAAACTCGTCGCGGGAGAGCGAGTCGCAGAGGCGTTCAGGCATGATGGAGCCGAGTTGTTTCATTTCCTTGATGTCGCTTCGCGCAATTCGGGTGTCTTCGTTTGTTCCGGGCATGCGCAAGGCGACCTCCTGTGCATTCTGGCGAAGCACATAACCTTGTTGCTCGGAGCCATCCTTGGTCACCACCGTGGTGGAGACGAAGCCTTCCTTCACTTCTTTGTTGGGCTCGAGGATCGCGCCGATGATGAATTCAACGCTCTGGGCGGTGCCGAGCGAAAGAAGGTCGGGGCCGAGCGTCCCGCCGACGCCGCCGATGGCGTGGCAGGCCACACAGCCGAGTTCCTGGCGCTCGTAGATGGCGCGTCCGCGTTCAGCGTTGCCGTTGGAGCGAACTTCAGTTGCGAACGACTTGAGTTCGTCGGGTGACAAATCGCCGAGGGTTTTTGTGCGGCTGAGAGCTTTGTTAAACAGTTCCGTGAGTTGCTCGGCACGCTTGCCGGAAGCAGCCATCAGAGTGAGGCCCGCCTGGGCGGCATTCTTCGAGGGAGCATTCCGCTGGAGTTCCTCAGCTAAAGCAGCGGGGCCGCCTTGTTTGCGCAGGAACGCTGGCAGGAGTTGCTCAACGTCAGCGTTGTCTCCTGCGAATTCCTGCGCGGCGTGACGGGCAGCGGATGGAAGATCCAGTTCCGCGAAGGCTACGATTGACGCTGCTCTCAAGGCGCCGGGTTCAGTTCCGCTGAGAAGCGCCTCAAGAGTGGCTTTATCGCCGAAGAATCCGAGAGCTTCCACTGCGGCGAGCCGCAACGGGCGGGCGTTGGATTTCTGCTGCGCAGTGGCTCGCGTCGTTTCCAAAAAGCTCTGCTCCTTGAGTTGCGCGGCGAGCAGGAGCGCCTGCGCCCGAAGAGTTGCATCGTTGCTTCCGATGAGTTCCTGAAGCGCTGCGCTCACGGCTCCCGCTGGGCGAACCTTCCGAATCTTCACGCTTTCACGAAGAGCTGCGAGGGCAGCAGCCTGCTCTGCAGGGGAAGCAAAGTTGGGGCGTTGGAGAAGCAGTTGCAGGTCTTCTGCAGACCCCACTTCGGCGATGATGCGGGCGTAAGCACGTTTATCGTTCGACTGAACGTCCTTGCTTGTGAAGAGTTGGCGCACGACGCCCAGGGTGTCAGCTGAAGCATCGGTTTTAACCAAGGACTCCAGAGCTTTGGCGGAGAGATCGAGCTGCCGTTGCTTGAATGGCTGCAACCACGCGGGCTTGAGCGTGTGGATGGTTTGCGAAAGTGAATAGTCTATGAAGGTGTCCACCGGCGCACCGAGGGCGCGCAAGGCAATCTCCACAGCCTTGGGATCTTGCACGTAACTGCAGGCGATAATCGCTTCAAGGCGGACGCGTGGGTGCGCGTCAGTAACGAGCTTGCCCAGCCGTTGCAGGGTGTCGGGAATCTGTTGATGAAGATGGCCAATCACGCGTGGAGCGTAAGCGCGCGCGTGGTAATCCTTGGCCTGCATCAGCGCGTCGAGAAGTTGCGGGTCAACGACCGCATGCGTTTGCAGCACGGCGACTGCTTCGAAGATGCTCTGCTCGTAGTTTGGGCCCTGCGGATCGAGTTGGCGCGCCCATGCGGCCACAGCTCCAGTAACTTCCTGCTTCGGGCGATTCGCGAGCGCGCGATTGGCCATCTGGCGGTCCCACCGCTCAGCTGATTTGAGAGCCTCCAGGAGCGCGGGGATGGGAGCGGCTTCGAGATTCCGCCGTGTGGCCAGGGGACGACCCTTGGCGGTGACACGCCAGATGCGGCCATGCTTTTTATCGCGGTCGGGGTGCCGGAAGGACGCCTGGTAATGGCCAATGATAGGGTTGTGCCAATCGCAGAGGTAGAAGGCCCCATCCGGACCAAAGCGGGCATCGACAATGCGGAAGGCAGTGTTGGTGGAGGCGACCAGCGGCGGCAGATCGTTCACGCGAAACCCGGAGCCATCCTCGGTGACTCTGAAGCGATAGACTGAATTGTTGAGGTAGCTGCCGGTGATGAACTGTCCCTGCGCATCTGCGGGAAAATGGCTGTTCTCGACGAAATCGCCGCCGGCGAATTTCCGGCCTGTATTCCAGAGAGACGGGAGCGTGCGCTTCTTCGGGGCGCGAATCATCGCGGGAGTGAGATAGTACATGCCCTGGCCATTGCCAGCGGCCATGATCACGGCGCCCCATCTGTCAAAGGCGATGCCGAAAGGGTTTTGCGGGCCCATCTCCTCGTTAAGGAACGGGTCGAGGCGCAAGGTCCGTGGCCAGAGCCGCCACACGCCAGCGGAGTGTAGTTGCTCAATGCCCCAGGGAGTCTCAACGCGGGAGAGCGCATGCAGTCCCTGGCACATCATCAACTCACCGCCCGGACCCCAGGTGAAGGAGTTGATGGTTTGGTGCGAGTCGCCGGTGCCAAAGCCGCGCAAGACGACGCGGCGCTCGTCGGCTTTGCCGTCAGCGTCGGTGTCACGCAAGTGGAGCAGGGTGGTTCCCTGGCCGATGTAAACGCCGCCATCGCCGAGTTCGATGCCCGTGGGAATCATGAGGCCTTCGGCGAACACTTGCGATTTATCCGCGCGACCGTCGCCGTCAGTGTCTTCAAGCACGACAACTTTGTCGTTGGGAATCTGTCCCGGCTCGATCTGGGGATAGACCACGCTGCCGATGACCCAGAGGCGTCCTGCGGGATCGAAGCGAATCTGGATCGGCTTCACGACGCCTTCGCGTTCAGAGGCGAAGAGGTTGACTTCGTAACCTTCAGCCACCTGCATCGCTGCCAGATCCGCAGCGGGATTGCTCGGCTGCGCTGTGGCGGTGAGGCAGATCCCGCACGCGATGAGAGCGAGGAAAGCCTTCATGGGCGCACCTCGCGGGCGAGTTCTTCGATGCGGCTTTCGCGTTGCTCTATTAGCGGCACAAACTTTTCCAGTTCTGTGGGGAACCAACGGATCGAGGGATCGCGATGGTCGCGGCTGCTGGGTTGCTCGACGCGATCGCCGCCGAGGAACGCCCAATTCATCGGGCGGGAATAATCAAACCAAAGGCGGTTCTTCTCGATGATTTCCAGGCGGAGCTTCTCAAAGTGTGGGTTAGCCCAGCGCCCTTTCTCGTCGGCTGCGCCGTGGGTTGCATTCTCCACGCCAAAAGCGTGAGCGAGTTGTTGCGCCACATATGCGTGGCCGCGGGCACTCAGATGCCAACCGTCACTGGTTAGGCGGAAACGAGCTGGGCGTGCCCGCAAAGCTGAGTGCAAATCGAGCAGGATTGCGCGGTGCTCCCGGGCGACAGCCCGGGTGGCGCTGGCGTAGGCGTCCAGCCGGTCGTTCGCAGGATCAGGATTCTGCAAGGCTCCCGGTCCAAATTCAAAAGGGTGGGGCGTGATCAGGAGCGTGCGCCGCGCTGGGCCGATCGTCTTCAGAAAGCTTGCATAGGCTTGTTTGAAATCCCCGAGCTTCGCGCCGCCGCCGAACGATTCGGCCTGGCCAAACTGGCAAATCACGATGGTGGCTCCGATCTTCTCGAGTTGATTGGTTAAAGGCGGATATTTGAAGTCGCGTGGTTGAGCAAAGACGGTGTCAGCCTCCCAAGCGAGACTACGCACCCGCACCCCGGGGTGGTGGGCCCGAAGGATGGATTCAAAATGCCCTAGTTCCTGCGCCGTGACCAGATCGCTGCCGCCGAGGAAGGTGATCACGTCGTTGGGCTTCAATTCCACAGGGGCGGAACGCGCCATCCACTGCGCCGAAAGGAGCAGCAGCAGAGCCAGGCAATGGCGGAGTCGGGGCATGCGCATATGCTCTCAAAGTGAGGCGGTGATTCAAGGTTGGAAAACGCACTCGTTCCCTAGCCGCGATAGACGCAGCGGGCGGTGCAGGTTTCGGCAACCACGATCTCGGTTAGTTGCGGGAGATTGGGCTTGAGGCGATCCCAAATCCAGACCGCGATATTTTCGCTGGTCGGATTTTCAAGGCCGATGATCTCGTTCAAGTAGTAATGATCGAGCTGTTGCCACAAAGGCCGGAAAAGGTCGGAGATGACCGCGTAATCCATAACCCAGCCGAGCTTTGGATCGACTTCCCCACTGACGACGACCTCGACTTTGAAACTGTGGCCGTGCAGGCGGCGGCACTTGTGGCCGGCAGGCAAATGGGGAAGCAGATGCGCCGCTTCAAACTGAAATGTTTTTCGAAGTTCCATCATGGTTAAGAGACTTCCCAATCGGCCCAGGTGACGAGATCGCCCAGGGCGGGGCGGCCATCGTGGCGCCAGAAGAGGGGTGGGTTTTGCATTTGGCCGAGCGGGCAAATGCGGGTGACGCCCCAGCGGGCGAGTTCGTTGGCAATCTTTTCGGCGCGATCTTCGGGAGCGGCGAGGCCGACAGTGGAAATGCTGCGGCGGAATTCATCAGCGCCCTCGAGCACCTGGCGGAGGGCGGCGACAGGCTTCACGTAAACGAAGCGGTTGCCGCAGGAAACCTGGAAACGGGGATCCTCCTCGTAAACGACGGTCCAGGCAGTGGAGTTCTCGCTGCTCCAGATTTTGGTGGTGCCTGAATAAGCTGCGCGAACTTCGTAAAAGGAACGGCGGCTAACAATGGCGGCTTCCTCCTCCGGACTGAGAGCCCCGCGGGGCTGTTGCTCTTCGAGAGTTTCCAATTCGCGCGCGAGTGACTCCGCGAATTGCATGGGGCCGATTTTGCCGGCGTTCTCCACGTAAACGACATGCGGAGAAAGGCAGCCGTTCTGATCCCAGGCGGTGATGTCGCGAGCGGCGCTGAAGGTAACCTTGTGCGAGGAGAAGCCGGAGAGCATTTCGCTGGCAATGTAGGCGAAGCTCACGCGGTGACCATAACCGACGAAGCGCACACGGCCGGGAGTTTGGGCGCGGATGGCGGTTAAGGTTTCATTGGAGCCGGTGGCGGTGACGCAATCGGCTTGGGAGAACAACTCCTTTTCCAGAGCGGCGTTGCCGCCTTTCCACTCGGCGATCTCGAGGCAAGCGCCGAGCTTTGGCTCAAGACGGTAAAGGGAGTGCGCGAAAAGGCGCGGGATGAAGGAGGTTTGGCTTGCCGCTTTAACGAATTGCGCGGAGCGGATGAGCAGGCCGAAGACCATGCTGGTGAGAGGCGGATTCGGCAGTTGCCCACCGGTGACGTGGACGAGCAGTTCGGGACCGCGCGCGAAGGAGGCGCGATCCCGGCGCAATTCGGCGGGCGTGGCCATAAGGCCTTCCAAGCGCTCAGCATCGCCGAGTTCCTGGGCGAGGAAATCTGAAAGGTTCTTCTCCGTCAGTTGGGCGAAGAAAGGGTCAAGGCCAGCTTTTAAAGTTTGGGTGGAGAAGCCGGTGCGGGCGGGGCCTTCAACGAGGAGCGCGCGGCGAAATGGGAACGCGTCGTCGAGCCAGCTTTCGGCCAGGTTGGCGATGACGCGGATCATCGATTTTGTCGGGCGTGTGGCAAGGAACTGGGTGCGATTGCGGCGCAAAGAATCGCAAGCTTCGCGAACCATTTGCTCCGTCAGCTCCGTTTCGCGGGGGAGATCCGCGAGGAAGTAGTTGGGTAAATCCGCAGTGGTAATCATGCCGTTCGGGTGGCCAGGTGATGCTTTCGCAATGCGCGGAGCAAGGGCAAGCCGCTCAAGGAAAGAAGCATCAAAATGGCTATCAAAGAATATAGCGGATAAAAGGCAGCGGGCGAGTTGGCCGCCGCCCCCATTGCCTTGACGCGGTCGCCGACAAACCAGTGCGCGATGTTCCCAAGGACACCCCCAATAGTGATGAACAAACCAAAGACTCGGCCGCGAATCGCATCGTGGATTGATTCCATTAAGGCGGCTTCGACCATGGGGAAACTGGCGAGGAAGAAGAAGCCGTAGGCAGCAAGCACGAGTGTGCTCCAGGTCGCTGGGACGAACGGGAATACGAAGACGAGAATGGCCGAGAGCACCAGGACCCCGGCGGTCCATGGGAGTCGGTTCTTGTCGCTCAAGTGGCCGAAGAGTGGATTGCTGATTGCGGATGCGAGAAAGATGGAGGCCAAGGCTCCACCCGTGGCGACGGTGGTGAAGCCATGTGCTTTCTGGAGGAATAGGGAGACGAGGCTGGCCATGCTGCTTCCCGCAAAATCGCGCAGCATGAAGGCGAGGGCGGCGAAGCCGAGGATCATGTAAATGGCTTTTGGAATGCCGAGTTTTTGGGCTTCCCGGTGATGGTCGGAGGTGTCGTGCGCGGGGTCGTCCTCAGAGAAGAACCAGAAGAGGATCGCGACAGCGAGCCCGAACAAACCGCATTCGAGAACGGGCGCGCGCCAACCCGCCACCGCGGCGCGCCACCCGGTGTAAATTGGCCCAGCAAAAAAGCCGACGCTGGCGCCAATGCCGATGAAGCCCAGGGCTTTTCCTGTGCCTACAGGAAAGAGTCGAGCAATGAGGGCGGTGGCTGCTGGATGGTAACAACTTCCGCCAAGCCCAGAGATGATCACCGCAGCCAAAGCGGCGGGGTAGGTCTTGGCGAACGAGAGCGCGATGAAACCCAGGGCGTTGATGACCAGCCCCCAGAAGAGAAGCTTCTTTCGATTCCAATGATCCGCGAGGGCTCCGAGCAAGTAGCTCGGGAGGTAATAGGCGATCATCAGAATTGTGACGAGGAAAGTCGCTTTTTCGACGCTCTCCAAGGCGAGGTCGCGCTGGATCAACAGGTAGAGCGGAAGCAGCGCCACGTGATAAAGATGCGTGCAGGCGTGGAGAAGACCCACGCTGAACAATGTTCGACTGTGCGCTCTGATTGAATCCATTTTACAATGCGCTGCTTTGAAGGGAGCAACCGCGCGGCTCCGCAGCTTCCGCGCGGCCGAGCAAAGTGAACCCACTGCCGCCTTCGACCGCAAGGTCTCCCGTTTGAATGGCGACAGCGGAACTGACATTAGCCAGATCAATGATTTCGAGGAGGCCCGGCTTTTCGGGCGTCCGGCTGGGGGTAAAGGAGCCTGCGCCGGCGAGACGGGTGCGAACCCAATGCGGAAACTTGAAGATGGTTTCGCGATCATTGCCAATCTCCGGCTGGTCGTAAGCCTGGGAACTTAACTCGCTCATGCCGTACTCGGAGCGAATGACTGTGATCCCGAGCTGGGTGCGAAGTGCCGCATAGAGGTCTTCCTGGGCGAGAGTGCGGGAGCGGCCTTTGTAGCCGCCGGTTTGAAGGGCGACGGAGCCATGCGGCAGGTGGAGCGACAGCGGGATTGAGGCGAGTGCATCCAACAGATGCACAAAGTTGAAGGCCGTGCCCGCGATGAAAACGGGCAAGGTGGCGCTTCGGAGCCGTTCGATGAGCGGGGGCAGGTTCAGAACCCACCCATCGGCGGTCACGTGGCCGAAAAACTCAGCTTTCGGGTGGCGGTTCGCGAGAGCTGAAAACATGTGCGCGAGGGAGGAATAAGGCGCTTTGCCAGAGGGCGGGGTTAGGAACACCCAATCGAGGCTTTGGATTTCGGGACAAGCATTCGTGAAGGCGCGCGCGAGAGACTCCTCATAAAAGGCGAGAGTTTCGGGTGAATGAAAATGGCGGCTGGGCCTTTGCTCTGTGGTGCCGCTGGAATGAAAAACATTGGTGCGCGCGCTTGCGGGGAGAAGCGTCACATCAACGTCCTTAAACGTGGCTGTAGGGATGGCAGGAAGCTGGCGCCAGTTCAGAGGGTTCGTCGCCCCACGGGCGGCCGCGACTCTGTGATAAATCGCGTTGTTTGATGTCTGGATCGCGTAGAGGCGGAGGGCCAAGCGGTTGAACTCGGCTTCCTGCTCGGCAGGCGCGACGGGAGGACTGTGCATAAATGCAAACAGCTCCTTGCGATAAGCAGTGAGGTCGAGAGTCATTGCGGTTTTTATCGATGGCTGGTGTTCCGCGACAGCCGTGAGGTATCTACAGCCATAGCGGGTGAAGCGCAACTAAATGCCCGATTTGGGCCGGACAGGGACGCGGCGGGAGATCATAAAAAAGTTTGTGATTACGCGGTTTTACGCGGGATTAGCAGGGATTAGCCGGTAATATGTGGAAATAGCCGGTAAGCCTGCATGGGGCACAGCATACATCAGAGGAGGACGCCCGGTCGGGCACCGGGCCTGCCATGGGACGTTCTTGAACAGGTGGTGCTTTCTTCATGTCTAGTCTCGTTTTAAGTTACCTGTAATCCTAAATTCCTTGTATGTCAACTGCCTGCTTGTGGAAGAGGTAAGTGCCGCCCTGAGGGAGTTTTCAGCGGGATGCTGCGCTTCATTTTCGCTCCTGCCGATTGAGAGGCGTAACAAGGCGGACGAGGTTCTGGCCTATGAGACACCAGGTGGACATTGAGCCAGGGGCGGTGGTTGCGGAAGATGCAGAGGAAGGTCTGCTGCAAGCCGCGCGGGATATCTCCTATCTTCGGATCGCGATAGTGAACGTGGTCTTCTACGGCGCGTCGGGCGCCCGCGACTGGGTGTTGATAGATGCGGGCCTTGGGATGGGAACGGGGCGTATCGTGTCGGCAGCAGAGGAGCGGTTTGGGAACGGGGTTCCGCCGAGAGCCATAATCATGACGCATGGGCACTTTGACCACGTCGGCGCGTTAGAAGCTTTGGCTGAGAAGTGGGGATCGCCCATCTACGCGCACACGCTTGAGCTGCCTTACCTGGACGGGCGGTCGGCTTATCCACCACCCGACCCAAGCGTGGGCGGCGGGATGATGGCGCGGCTTTCGCCGATGTATCCAAAGCAGCCGGTGAATGTGAGCCGGTGGTTGGCGCCCTTGCCGAGCGATGGCTCGATTCCGGCGATGCCTGGCTGGCGCTGGGTTCCCACACCGGGACACACGCCGGGGCATGTTTCCCTTTGGCGGGAATCTGACCGGGCGTTGATCGTGGGTGATGCCTTCGTGACGACGAACCAGGAATCTGCGTACGGGGCCTTAACCCAGAAGCCGGAGGTTCACGGTCCGCCGATGTATTTCACACAGGATTGGGGCGCTGCCGCGGCATCTGTTCGCACACTGGCACGGCTGCAACCGGACCTTGTAGTGACGGGGCATGGCCGCGCTCTGCAGGGGAGCGCGATGACGCAGGCGTTAGTGCAATTGGCAGAGCGATTTGAGGAAATCGCAGTGCCTGAGAAGGGCCGTTATGTGAATGCCCCGGCAATTGCGGACGCAACCGGCACGAAGTTCGTTCCACCCAAGCGGTGATTTTGATGTGGCGCATACTGACTGCGTTCTTGTGCGCGGCTGACGCAGGAGCATGCACGGTGTGCAAGGGCAGCGCGGCTGATGAGGTTCGCGCGGGCATTCTGGGACAGAACCTCGCGCTCGCCTCGGCTGCGGTGGCGGTTCCGTTTGCGCTTTCTATCTTGGGCGCCTTGTGTGCGCCAAAGCTTCTTCGAAAACATGAAGCCTCAAAATAGCGGGCCTGTGATTCGCGCGGGGATCTTCCTGGGGATTGGGCTGGGCGGATTTCTTGATGGCATCATCCTTCACCAGATTCTCCAAACGCACAGCATGCTCTCCGGGAAGCTGGGGCTCGACACATTAAGCGCGGTGAAAGTGAGCATGTTTTGGGATGGCCTCTTTCATGCGTTCACATGGCTGATGACGACGATCGGCATTGCGTTACTGTGGCGAGCAGCTCGTGACCCAGCGGCGCTCTGGAGTGGCAAGATGCTGGTGAGCGCGCAGTTGGTTGGCTGGGGCGGATTCAATTTGTTGGAGGGGATTGTGGATCACCACATTCTCCATGCTCATCACGTCGTGGAGCGGCTTGGAGTTTCGATGTTCGACTACGGCTTTCTTCTGCTGAGCGCGTTGATGGTGATGATTGGATGGTTTGGCATCCGGAGCGCTGAAGCGAATTCGGGCGGGGTTCCCGCGAAGGCAAGCGGGAGCACGGTTTAGGTCTCGGCTAGAAGCCGTCTCACAAATACCCAAGCAGCGTCTTCCGGGTCTTTTGGCCGGATGCTTCGTTGCTCCTCAGTCGCAGATCCATGCGGATATGCTCCTTCGTCGCGCCTCGCCTCCGGTCAAAATCCCTCGCAATCCACTTGCTGGTTATTTATGAGACGGCTTCTAGGCTTTCGCCGCTGATTTCAAGGATTCCAACTCTTCCCAACGCGCATAGAGCGTGGCCAAAGTTTCCTTGGCGGCGGCGATGTCCGCATTGATTTCAGCCACGCGATTGCCGTGCTTCCGGTGAAAGTCGGCATCCAGAAACAATGCTTCCAACTCCGCCACTTTCGCCTCTGCGGCTTGAATGGCCGCTTCCATCCCCTCCAGCTCGCGTTGCTCTTTGAAGGAGAGTTTTCGCGCCTTCGGTGATTTATCTGCAGGGACTGGGAGTGGGTTTTTTGACGGGGTTGTATATGAAACAGTGTATTTGCTCCCTCGCGCTTTCTTCTCGAGGTAATATTCGTAGTTCCCTTCGCTGTAGATCACTTTGCCTTCACCTTCGAAAACAATGATCCCGGTGCAAACCCGGTTGAGGAAATAACGGTCGTGACTGACGACGACCACCACCCCCTCGAAGGCGATTAAGGCTTCTTCCAGCACGCGCAGGGTTGGCAGGTCGAGGTCATTGGTTGGCTCGTCGAGAATGAGGAAGTTGCCGCCTTGCTTGAGAATTCGCGCCAGGAGCAAACGGCTGCGCTCACCACCGCTGAGATGCTTCACCTGCGTCGTAATGCGATCGTCGGTGAAGAGAAAGCGTTTCAGGTAAGCGCGCAAGGAGAGGCGGTCGTCCCCGAAGATTACGAACTCGGAGCCGTCACTGATTTCCTCAAGGACGGTTCGATCCTCGTTTAACTGGAGGCGACCCTGGTCCACGTAATTGAACTTCGTGAGTTGCCCGGGCTTGATCGTGCCTTCGGTCGGGTCCATCTGGCCGATGATGAGTTTGAGCAGGGTGCTCTTGCCGAGGCCGTTTCGGCCGAAGATGCCGATCTTCTGGCCTGCGGCGAAGTTGAAGTTAATGCCGGAGAACAGTTGTTTGCCGCCGAGTGTCATGCCGACGTTGACCATTTCCACGATGCGGTTCGCCAATGGCGGCGGAGGTGGAATGACCAGATCGACGTCCTTGTCTATCTCGGGGGGCTTTTCGCCGGCGATTTCGAAGTAACGGTCGAGGCGGCTTTTGGATTTCGTGGTGCGCGCTTTAGGGCCCCGGCGAACCCATTCCAACTCGCGGCGGAGGAACATCTGGCGCTTGTGCTCGTTGACCTCAGCGGTTGCTTCGCGTTCCGCCTTTGAGATTAGGTAGTCGGTGTAGTTCCCGGAATATGGGTAGATTTTGCCATTGGCCAATTCAGCGATGGAGCTTGTCACGCGATCGAGGAAGTAGCGGTCGTGGGTCACGACAAGAAACGCGCCGGGATATTTTTCAAGAAAGTCGCCGAGCCATTCAATGGATTCGGTGTCGAGATGGTTGGTGGGCTCGTCGAGGATTAGCAGGTCGGGCTGGGAAATAAGAGCGCGGCAGAGGGCAACACGACGCTGCTCACCGCCGGACAACGATGTTATGGCGCGACTTGGGGCGGGGCAATTGAGGCGGTCCATCGCGATAGCGAGGCGGTTATCAAGGTTCCAGCCATCATGCATCATGATTTGCTGCTCGATGCCGTGGTGCTTTGGGGAGTCCGCGGGCAGCGTTTCGAAGTCGTGGATGAGTTTCAGGATGTGAGATGCGCCCGCGCGGATGTTCTCCTCCACATTCAGCTCTCGATTCAGCGAAAACTCCTGCGGAAGATAGCCAATCATCAAGTCGCGGGTCTTGGTGATCTCGCCTGAATCCGGGGTTTGCAAGCCGGTCAGGATGCGAAGAAAGGTCGATTTGCCAGAGCCATTGCGGCCAACCATGCCGATACGATCGCGGGGTTCGATCGCGTAGGTGAGCCCGTCAAGGATCACACGGTCGTTGTAGCGGACGGTCAAGGCATTGGCAGTCAGGATCGGCATGCGCGTGCGAGAGTATACACCAACTCGCTCAAGGGAAGCGCTGGTTGCGAGCAATGCGTGTTCGCTGAGGCAAGTGGACGGGGAACCAAGAGTAGGTAGTTGGACGATAGGATTGCTGAAGCGTTTGCCGGAGGGCCGAACGTATGTGAGAATGCAGAAAGCCTGCCTCTAGACCAGAGAACAAGTTGACGTGCTTTGAGCCGATGAGCCAAAATCCTCTCGGGCCGGGCAACAGTGAGCAAGCAGGAGAAATTGAAAGCGCAGATTCTGAGCGGCGCGTCGAATGCGAACATTGCCTTTGCTGATCTGTGCTGGCTTCTCGAAAGGCTGGGGTTCGACGCGAGGCAGAAAGGTGGCAGTCACCGGGTGTTCAAGAGGCAGGGAGTGGAAGAGATCCTGAACCTACAGGAGAAGGCCGGGAAGGCTAAACCGTACCAGGTTCGGCAGGTAAGTGAGATTATTCGGAAATACGAATTATGAGCGCCAACTTCGACTATTCCGTCAACTTGATCTGGAGCAGGGAGGATGAGGCTTACATCGCCGCAGTCCCTGAGTTGCCCGGCTGCATGGCTGACGGCGAAACCATGGAAGAGGCTCTCCAGAATGTGCGCGAGGTGGCCCGTCAGTGGGTCGAAGTTGCCACTGAGGATGGCCGAAGAATTCCACAACCGATGAGCTTCGAGGATCTTCGTCAGTCTGTTGAGGACCGAAACAAACAGATGCAGATGGAAATACAGAAGACATGCGAACAGGCCGTTAGCTCCATTCTGCCGAAAGCCCTTAGCAGCATCTTTAGTGATGCCGCTGCGGGGGAGGTGAAATCTTCGAAGCGGTCGGAGAACGCGGGAAATGCTGAGGTAGCGAGGCGTTAACTTCGGCGCCCGCTTTCAGGCTCAGTGGTTTGACAGGTTTTCGGGGTTCAGAGAAACTCGGGACAGGAGTTATTATGCAGCGCGCGATTTTACTTATTCTGCTAAGCGCGGCCCTGGCCACATCATCTCATGCCCAGGAGAAAGCCGACGTCAGCACGCCAACCCAACCTGCCGCTGGTGCAAGCGCGGCCACTCCGAGCAGCAAGGTGAAGGAAACAGATAAGAATCCCCCGCCGCTGGTTAAGGAACGGATAATCGTGACCAGCGGCTTCCTCGTGGAACTTAAGCGCGCAGAGAATAAGAAGAAGTTTCTAAGCCTTCGGCAGAAAGCCGATCCTATCAAAGACGCCGAGAATATTTGGACGGAGCCGAGGTCAGGTCGCCCGATGGGTGTGCGGTTGTTTTCGCTGAGCTTCTAAATTTATGCCGGAGACACCGCAGGTTGTTAACCTCTTCACGAAAAGCGATTGGGCTGAACGGTTGCGCAGCGCGCTGAAGAGCAAACAGGAAGTGATCCTGATCGGTGTGCCCGCGGAACCGGAACGAGCGCGCGAAATCAATAACCTTTGTCAGCAGGCGGGCTATTCGACGCCCGAGTCATTGCCGGAATCGGAGTGGGGTAAATATCAGGTTGAGCTGAACCTCACGGGCCTGGCAGCAAAAGAAAATCCTTACGAGCCGAACGCGGTCTTTGTGGCGCGGCCGCGTTAATTGACGCGCAGCCAAACTGTCTTCAAGTAGGCGGGCTCTTCTCGTGTTGCGGGGAAGTCCGGTGGTTGCGGCGCGTAATGCATCTGCAGAATTTGCCTCCGCACGTCGGCGACGCTTTGCTTGAGTTGCGCGATGAATTCCAGAGGAGGCATTTTCGCGGCATTCGTTGAGGCGAGAATCACACCGTTGGGAGGGAGCAAGGGCAGCGCAGCCGCGATCAGTTTTCCGTAATCTCGCTCTGCCTGGAACACGCCATGTTCTTTGGATTTGGAGAATGTGGGCGGGTCCAGAACGATCATATCGAATTGGCGTCCCTTCTTAGCGAATCGCTCCATCCAGTTAAACGCATCGCCGTAAATGAACTCGTGTCCCTGTAGCGAAATTTCGTTGAGCGCGAAATTGCGCTGGCCCCAGGTGAGATATTTTTGGGAGAGGTCGAGGCTGGTTGTGAGCGCGCCGGCTTTGGCGGCGCACACGGAAAAGCCGCAGGTATAGGCGAAGGTGTTTAAAACGCGTTTCCCACTGAGACCGCCGGGAAACAAATCAAATTTGGGCGCAACGTAGTTCGTGAGAAGGCGGCGGCGATTGTCGCGTTGGTCGAGGAACAAGCCGACAGAATATCCTTCCTGAAAGCTGATTTCATAGGCGACACCATTCTCGCGCACGGCGAAGGGTTTTGCCGGGAATACACCGGAAAACACTTTAGGCGAGGCGTCCTGCAGGGCAGCGCCGCGAACTTCCCTTCGCCAGATCTTGTGGGCTGCGCCTTTGCTCTCGTAATGACTCACCGCTGCTTCGATGCGCCCACGTTGGGCGGGAAGCAGTTCACCTTCACTTGAGGCCAGGAGATACTCTCCCCAGCGCTCCAAATAAAAACCGGGCTGCCGATCGCTTCCGCCATGGAGCAGGCGAAAAGCATTTGTTTCTTCCGGGGCAATGAGCAGATCCCGCAGAGCGAACGATGGCTCCTGTTGCGGGAAAGGGTCGGAGAACGTGAGCCGCTGGCCGGTCGCTGGATGAGCGACCTGCAGTTCGGCCGCGTGCAAGTGGACACGTGAGGCAGGTCTCCCGCCGTAGAGGGTGTCACCAAGAATTGGGAAGCCGCTTTCGGAGGCATGGACTCGGATCTGGTGGGTGCGGCCAGTTACCGGATGCGCTTCGAGCGTTGTGATGCCGTTCGCGACCTCCACCTTCTTGAACTCGGTAATGGCAACCTGCGCGTCAGCACCCCGATAGGAGGAGCTGTAGCGTTCACCAATTCTGCCGAGCTTCGTTTGCACAGTGAAAGCATCTTTCATGACGGCCCGGTCGGTCAGGAGCCGGTAAACCTTGCGCACTTTGCGTGTGGCGAATTGTTCGGTGAGCGATTTATTGGCGAGCGGGGTCTTGCCGAAGACCATCACGCCGGAAGTTTCCTTGTCGAGGCGGTGGATAATGCCCAGTGAAGCCCAGCGGGGTTCGCGGCATTGAAGCCATTCGTGCAACCCCTCGCTTGCATGC
>Ga0196963_10000261_pt1 | contig 49453 bp, 35 predicted proteins | sample S1_5metaG_FD_148600 | JGI IMG/M metagenome (GOLD analysis project Ga0196963, IMG submission 148600) | Soil microbial communities from Anza Borrego desert, Southern California, United States - S1_5 | ecosystem: Environmental > Terrestrial > Soil > Desert | place: USA: California | collected... | reverse complement strand
GGCGATCGCCTACTCACTAGATTGATTTTGTTGATGCATCGGAATCTCAATCACAAACTCAGCCCCTTTGCCAACTTCAGAAATACAATATAAGCGTCCTCCGTGTTTTCCAACAACAATTTGATAGCTAATAGATAATCCTAAACCTGTGCCTTTACCCACGGGTTTAGTTGTGAAGAAAGGATCAAATAAACGTTGACAGATTTCTTCACTAATCCCAGGACCATTATCAGCAATGCGAATCACAACTTTCTCATTGCTCAAGACTTCAGTCCGAATTCTAATGATAGGAGTAGGGATTTCTACAAGAGAAGTTTGGGGTTGTAACGGCAATACTTTTGACAGATAAACCTGCGATTTATCTAATTCTGTTGACTCATGTAAATCTTTGAGTGAAAAAGCTTCACTTGCATCTGAGTTTTGAGCTAAAAATATCGTAGTTTCAGCGTCCTGAGTAAATAACTCAACACTCTGAATCGCATCAATAGCATTACTTAATATATTCATAAAAACCTGGTTGAGTTGCCCTGCATGGCACTCCACAGCAGGCAAATTTCCATACTCTTTAATTACTTGAATTTCAGGATGTTCTGATCTCGCTTTCAGTTGATTCTGTAAAATTAATAGAGTGCTATCTATTCCTTCGTGAATATTGACATATTTCATCTCTGCTTCATCGAGCCGAGAAAAGTTTCGGAGTGATAGAACTAAATCACGGATGCGATCGGCTCCTGATTTCATCGACGTTAACAGTTTGGGCAAGTCTGCCTGAATAAAATCTAGATCAATAGCGTCTGCTTCCACCTGAATTTCTGGCACAGGTTCTGGATAGTATTTGCGATACAGTTGCAACAATCTCAGCACATCTTGGATGTATTGATCCGCGTAACTGAGATTGCCATAGATAAAATTGATCGGATTATTAATTTCATGAGCTACTCCTCCCACTAATTGCCCCAAGCTAGACATTTTTTCAGTCTGAATCAATTGGAATTGGGTTTTTTGTAGCTCCTGCAACGTTTGTTCTAGTTGAGTCGCCTGTTGTCGTAATTGTGCTTCAGACTGCCTAACTGCTGCTTCAGCAGCAACACGCTCTAAAATATCCTTTTTGAGCAACGTATTTGCTTTTGCTAAATCCGCAGTTCGTTCTTCAACCTGCCTTTTTAAGTCATCATGCGCTTTCAATAGCGCTCTTTCTGCACGGGTGCGCTCTAATATTTCATGGCGCAGTAACTTGTTAGAATCCTCTAGCTCCTTGGTTCGCTCCTCAACAGCTTGCTGCAAAACCTCAATTACCTCATACATATCCGCTGGGTTTAGCACTTGTAGTAAGCTTGTCTGGGAAACGATTCCCAATAATTCACCCTGGCTACCCGTGACAACTAAACGCCGCACATGTCGCCGTTGCATCTCTTGATGAGCAAACCAAAGAGAGTCCATAGGACGAAGGCAGAATAAGGGTGTGCTCATGGCATCCTGCGCTTGCATCCGCGACAAATCCAGTGCTAGTGACTGAAACTGAACAATGTCTCGCTCGGTAACAATGCCTACTGGAATTAGAAGTTGGGTGAAAGTGTTTTCAGTTGAAAGGATTGGTTTTGCTGGTTCAGCCTCTGCTAACGGTTGACTCGTACCCTCTTGGGTAATGACGACACAACTTACTCGGTGTTGAGCCATTAACTGAGCTAAATGCAAGACTGATGCGGTTAACGGTGCATGAACAATCTGAGTGCTCATAACATCCGCCACATCTCGTAGCCGCGTTAACAGATTAACTGGTTGCAGCGCTTTGCGAATACTTTCATGCGTAATCAGACCAACCACCTGACCCTGATCATCCAGGACAGGGACATGACGAATCCGATGCTGACGAAATAAAGACAGCGCTGTGAAGACATCCTGGGCAGCCGATTGCCTAATAGTCACCACCTGGGGAGCCACTACCTCTCCAATCTTGAGATCATTCAAAGAAGTCTGGTTGGCAGTCAGTTTGACAATATCCCGTTCTGTAAATACTCCAACTAAGTTTGAGTCGTCCATGACTAAGACACAGCTACCTGCTGTATCAGTGTCACCACTATCAAATTGAGATAGTTGAAGGTTGAAATCGGGATTTGTCTTGCCTTCATCTGTTCCTAATTCCACATCAGGCAGCGCACAACTACTGCGTACCTGACTCATCAGTGCCAGAACATCAACCAAGGGTGTGTCAGGCGTAACGGTCAGAATATGAGGGTCAATTGCAGGTTCTATGGCTAATGAATCGAAAGGCAGGCCAAGTGGCTGCATGATGAGTTTAGGGTTACTTACAGGAAGCGTTTATGCACGCCATTGTACGCTGTGATACAGGAGAGATTGCAGCCTTTCTTCATGGAGCGAAACAAATAATTACATTTTAGTGACTAAATTTATAGAAGAAAAGCTGATTCGAATTTTTGGAGTTGGGATAAGACTTGCTGGAATCCATCCTCTTCAGGATACAGTTCCCTGAACCACTGGAATTTCAATCCAAAATTCGGCTCCTTTTCCAGGCTCTGAAATGCACTTTAATATGCCTTGATGCTTATCTACTATAATTTGATAACTAATAGATAGACCTAAGCCTGTTCCTTTACCAACAGGTTTAGTTGTAAAGAAGGGATCAAAAAGCTTAGGTTGATGTTCAGGTAGAATCCCAGGACCATCATCTCGAATCCGAATAATTACACGAGATTTATCTTCTAAAACCTCACTATGAATAGTAATGGTTCCCAGAGAATCACGACTATCAACTGGCTTTTCTATCGTGAAGATACCACTAACTTCATCCTTAGGATACGCTAAGTTCCCTGAAGCTATCGTACTGCTGATATCATTTTTAGCTTTATTAGCCAGATTTGGAGAACTCTCCTGATAGGTTTTATTCAAGGCATCAATAGAATTACACAGGATATTCATAAACACTTGGTTAAGTTGACCTGCATAGCATTCTACTAAAGGTAAATCTCCATACTCCTTAATCACTTCAATTGCAGGATATGCTGAAGTTGCTTTTAAACGACTTTGCAAAATCAGCAACGTACTATCAATTCCCTCATGAATATTGACGTATTTCATTTCAGCTTCATCAAAGCGAGAAAAGTTGCGGAGGGATAACACTATCTCGCGAATGCGGTCAGCTCCAATCCTCATAGAAGTCAGGATTTTCTCCAAATCTTCGACTAAAAAATCTAGTTCAATCTCTTCTTTAACTGCATCAATTTCTGGTTCAGGATGGGGATATTTTTGCTGATAGATATTAACAAGTTTTAGTAAATCTTGGGTGTAAATACTGGCATGAGGAAGGTTAGCGTAAATAAAATTAATGGGGTTATTAATTTCATGGGCAACTCCAGCTACTAATTGCCCTAGACCAGACATTTTCTCTGTCTGAATAAGTTGGGCTTGCGTTTTTTGTAAAGCTTGGTAAGCTTTAGCAGAGCGAGCCATTTCTTGCCGTAACCGCTTCTCATTAACAGTGACTTGACCGAGTAAATTATAAAACGATATTGTTAGGCGTCCAATCTCGTCTTCTCGACTCATCAGTTCTTCACTTTTGGCATTGTTTTCAGCTAGTAAGTTGCATTCATCCATAATGGGTTGAAGCCGTTGATTTAAACGTTTGACAAACATAGCAACTACTATTGCCAATAGAATCGATGCCCCTAGTGCTGCTAATAAAGTTCCGACTAGAGTAAATTGTAGTAAAGGTCCAATGACAACTGACTTGGGTATAGAAGCGAGTAAAACCCAGTTATTATTAGTAATTCTACGATAAGCCCAGAATTCCTGGTTTCCTTCACTATCTTTCCAAGATAGAATGCCACTGTTGTTAGATTTTGAAAGCTGTTTCTGAACCTGTTCCCAAAGTTGACCATAGTTGCTAATTTGGGTAAAGGGTTTTAAATTAAGCGCTAAGTCAGGATTAGGCGGATAAGCAATTAGGTTACCTTTGGCACTAACCAGCACAAAGTGCCCATGCTCTCTCATGACAGAGGTTGATAAATTTTCGCTCAAAAAGCCTAATTCTAAATCTTGACCTAAAACACCTAATAATTCTTTTTTATTATTATAAAAAGGTAAGGAATAACTGGTGCTGACAAATATTTTAGGGGGAGTGACAGTTGTTTCTTCGTAACGAACAGGTTCTAGCCAAATATCTTTACCTGCGGCAATAGGATCTCTAAAATAGCTTTCTTTAAAGTCATCTGGATTAGAACCCCCTCCTTTGGCAACAATTGTTCCATCCTTTTGTCTAATAGCAAAAGGATAAGCATACTTCTGAGAGGGGATAATTAAAGGCTTCTCTGGAGGCTGACCAAAACCTAACCCAGTCGCTAGGGGTAAAGTTTTTAAAGATCGACGGATTAAATCAACATAGACTTGTTCACGTCGTTCTCCTGACTGATAAAGAGTAATAGCAGCATCAGCAACTAGTTTGGTAGAGTTTTCAAAATTATTAAAACTGCCTTCTAACTTTTCTGCTTTGACTTCCAAGCTGGAACGTAATTCTGCTTGTGCTTGTTTTGCTAGTGCTTGATAGAACAGGTAGGATGTACATCCTAATCCAACTAAAGAGCCTCCTAAAACGGAGAAAAACAATCGAGAACCAATGGATCTAAGGAGTGAAAAGTTTCGTTTGCGACGAGGATGGACATGGGAACCAGTAATCTGCATTATTTTTCCTCTTAGAACGATCCATACAAAAAATGACATCACTCTGATTACTACTGTATTGATTCCAGTTATGAGTGATATTCAAAAGAATAAGGTATGAAATTAACTAACTACTTCAAAGTTTCTGAACCGATCGTAGTAACACGAAATAATAGAGTCAATTGGCTCTTTTCCTGCCGCCACTAAGCTTACTTTATCCATATATTTAGGATTGACTAAGCCTTTTAAAGGCTGGTCTACCTGGTTAAAATATTTCATAGATTCAGCAGCTTTATTATCCCATTCTGGATAAAAGTGCAAAATATCATCTGGCATGACTTTTGTTCTAGAGCTTTCTTTTTCAGGGAAGCAATAGAAAGGTTCATCTAAGTTAAAATATCCATAATCTTCTGTAAGTTCTTCTCCTGGTAATATATCTTTTGCTGCTAGCTCAAATTGATAGGCAGTACAAATGCAATTTGCCTGAAATTTGTGATTCATATATCGAGCAATATCCCAGCACAAAACATATTTGCCTTGTTCATCTCGATAGCAATATTTAATGAGTTGGCTTTTACGAATAGGGTCGAGAGAGTAAATATAAGATTCGTCCAACTTTTGGTCTAATTCATCTAAAACCCAAATAATGGTTCCTTGAGGAATAAATTGAGTTGCAAATACACCGTAACCTATAGATTTACTGACATAACGCAGTTCTGTGTGAGGATGGATCATTGCGGTTAGGAGAGCTGAGAAAGAGGATAACTTTTTACAAAGCAGCAGGCGACAGAAATTGTAACTACCCTTATGATTCCCAATTTAGGTCTGGTCTACTGCAAATTCTATGTTGATATCATTGCACTTTAGCCGTGTGAAATTTGAGGGCGATCGCAACCTCTTTTTGGACAGCTGGGAATACTGCTTTCTGCCAAGCTACCTGCGCCCTCTCCTCCTAAAATCGGTATAACCGCACTCGTTGGAAAAGTCTGGTGTCTATTGTTTTGCGTCATGCTAATGCTTCCCTGATATGACAGAGGCTACTTGCTAGCCCTTATTCTTTCTATTGTTATCGGCTAGACAAGGATGACAGCAATATGCAAGGTAAATTCACAGAGGTAATGATAATCGTGCTATGACTGGTTTTAATCCATCTGCCACGGAGCCGATTGAGCAGGATACTAACTTCTTATCAGTCAGCTACACCGACGTAACAATGGCTGCATCCCGTTTGGCAAGAATTGCCCACAAAACTCCAGTTCTAACTTCAAAAACCGTTAATCAGCAGACAAACTCTCAAGTGTTCTTCAAGTGCGAAAACTTTCAGCGCACAGGTTCATTTAAGTTTCGGGGTGCCTATAATGCAATGGCGCAGCTATCAGTCGCCCAGAAGCAGCGAGGTGTGCTGACTTTTTCATCAGGAAATCATGCTCAAGCGATCGCTCTTTCTGGACAATTGCTCAGCATTCCTACTACCATCGTCATGCCAGACGATGCGCCAACCGTTAAGCAAATGGCAACTCGTGATTATGGGGCTAAGGTGATTCTTTATAACCATCAGCACACCAAGCGAGAAGAATTAGCGCAAAAACTAGCAAGCGATCGCGGTTTAACCTTAATTCCTCCCTACGATCACGCCCACATCATAGCCGGACAAGGTACCGCAGCCAAAGAACTGATTGAGGAAGTAGGCGAATTAGACTTGCTGCTAGTTTGTTGCGGTGGAGGTGGCTTATTATCTGGATCAGCGATCGCTAGTAATGCCCTATTACCTAACTGTCGTGTCATCGGAGTAGAACCAGCACAAGCTGATGATGCCACCCGTTCATTTCATACCAAAACACTGCAAACGATTGAACAGGCAAATACAATTGCCGATGGTGCCCGCACACCTTATCTAGGAAATATTACTTTTCCCTTAATCCTGCAACATGTTCACGATATGGTAACCGTATCTGAAGATGCGATTCGCCGCACTTTATTGTTCATGTGGGAACGCTTAAAAATTGTTGTAGAACCGACAGGTGCTGTAGCCGCTGCTGCCTTGCTAGAAGGAATTATTACCGCATCTGATGCCCGAATTGGCATCATTGTCAGCGGCGGCAATGTTGATTTGCGACAAGTTGACAAATTTTTTCCTGAGTCTACTAAAGACCAGTCAACTTAGAAAATTGATGAATTGACTAGAAGCATTTCACCGCAACGTTTATACAAGAGACTCCCTAAACCGCACTCAGAACTAAGGATAAAAATCTCTCGTCCCGTTCGGCTGAGCGCTCACGAAGCCTAACCTCTGACCTCGGTTTTCTATGATCTCTTGCTGTAATCTTCCCTTTGCAGGAGCCAAAAACCGCTGTAAGTCATACCTGAATCATCGGGTTGTACCAACAAAAAGTGTAATCCCCGACTTAGCTGTTGGCGCTGTTCATAAGTTTGTGCCGCTACTGCTACTTCTTGATCCGCAAACGTTGCTACAATCCATCGGTCTACTAACCCAGCTTCTAAAACCAATCCTGCGGGTTCACCCACTACATAATTAAGCGATACCGGATTTACCTCCTGTAGCCAACGCGCCAACCGCATTGATTGCCGTCCCCCATAAATCACCACACCAGGTACGCCAACCGTTGATGCTAACCCTAAATTAATCGGTAGCAGAAGTTCTGGCATCTCCAAAATCGGAATTGGACGCTCTGCAAATGCCTCCTCAAGATCCCCTGCTGGCAATGTAGCAAAGCGCCACTCTTCTCCCCATAAATTTTCTGGTAAGGGTGTGGGAGGGGGCTTATCAAGAGCTAAAGGATTGTAAGGTTCTCTAGGGTTAACATATTGCTGAGCTTTTTCCTGCAACAACTGTTTGAGGGCATCAGTGCGTCGAGTTGCTTCTATCTGAATCCCTAACGGTTCCCCAGCAACCTCCATTAAACTCAAAGACTGAGGTCGAAACACTTGGATAACCTGCGGCAGTTTCCCATTCGCTGCTGTTTGTAACTGAGAAGCTAACCAGTTTGCATTTACCTGCGACTGAGGGCACAAAGCCTGATAAATAAAGCTGCCCGTTGAGTCACAAATCAATAATTCCCACAACGGCTGTCCCTGTTCATCTTTCAAAGGACGCCGATAAAAATCAGCTTGCCAAATGCTCATAAAAAATAGGGGTCAGGGATCATGAGAGAGCGATTTTTAGCCTTTTCAAACTTCAACCAGAGAGATGAATAAACATCTGGTTCATCCGTGTTTATCTGTGGTCATCTGTGGTTAAAAAAATTTCCATTCGTGCAAGAAACCGAATAAAAAAGTAGGGTAAGCAATGCCCACCCTACATTACCTTAAATCCTAAAAAAAGCGCTTAAGCAAGCATACTTGCCAGCATTGGTTTAGCACCTGCTGCACAGCCCGGTGCATACACCTGAGTAACATAATCTGCTACCATCCGATCCGTGTTGAACAGAGGTGAATTGGTCTTAATTGACGCCTTCATCATCTGAACCCAACGGTGAGGAATGCCGTTCTCATCCTGATCGTAGTAAAGGGGAACGATTTCCTCTTCCAGTAAACGATAGAGTGATTCAGCATCAATCCGATCCTGCAACTCTTGATCACTGGTATGAGCATCTTCACCAATTGCCCAACCGTTCATGCCCTTGCCGTCAGCACCCGTCTGATAGCCTTCGCACCACCAGCCATCAAGAACACTGCAATTAATACCGCCATTGAAGCAGACTTTTTGCCCACTGGTTCCAGAGGCTTCTAGAGGACGACGAGGGTTATTGAGCCAGACATCCACACCTTGCACCAATTTCTGCCCGGTATAAATGTCGTAATCTTCAATCAAAGCTACTCGGTTGAGGATTTGAGACTGCTTACACCACTCCATTAACCGCTGAATAATCCGCTTCCCTTCTTCGTCGTGGGGATGCGCTTTGCCAGCAAAGATAATTTGCACAGGGCGTTGCTGATTGCCAAAAATCCTTAAAGCACGTTCGGCATCCCGTAGCAGCAAGTCACCCCGTTTGTAAGGGCTAAAGCGTCGGGCAAACCCGATTGTTAGCACATTGGGGTCAAGTAGTTGATTGGCGGCTTCAATGTGGTGATGCTCTTCATTCCGCTGTTGCCGTGCCAGCTTAAGTTTATATCGGGTATGAGCAATCAAACGTTCTTTCAGAACTTGGTGCCGCCACCAGATTTCTTCATCCGGAATTGCGTCTACCTTCGCCCAAGTCTGCACGTCCATCTGGTTATTTGTCCAGTCTTCACCCAGATACTCTGAGTAGAGGTCAGCCATGAGGGGGGCTGTCCAAGTCCGCGCATGGACACCATTGGTGATGTAACCAATAGGTACTTTATCCTCAATCCGGTCGGGGTAGAGAATATTCCACATCTTGCGGGACACTTCCCCGTGCAGTTTGCTGACGCCGTTAGCCGTGCGACACATCCGCAAAGCTAGAACGGTCATACCAAACGGTTCCCAAGGATCTCCTAGACGACGTGCGCCGAGGGCGAGGAATTGTTCGCGAGATAAGCCCAAGGTAGGCCAATAGTGAGCGAAGTAGGAGTCCATGAGGTCAGAGGAGAAGACATCATGGCCTGCGGGGACTGGGGTGTGGGTGGTGAAGACACAGCGATCGCGCACTGATGCCTCAATATCATAGAAAGACTTGCCACTACGCTGAATTTCTTGTCTAGCAATCTCTAAGGTACAGAATGCTGCATGACCTTCATTCAGGTGGTGAACTGATGGTGTGATTCCTAGTGCTGAAAGCGCCCGGACACCTCCGATTCCCAACAAGACTTCTTGGGCAATCCGAGTATCTTGGTTGCCGCCATACAGATGTCCTGTTAGCCAACGGTCAATGGGATCATTGTCATGTCGGTCTGTATCTAAAAGATACAGATTCACCCGACCTACTCGCGCCAGCCAAATTTGCGCTTTGACAATGCGTTGCCGGATTTCCAGTTCAATAATTAGCGGTTCCCCTTGGGCATTCTTGATTAATTCCAAGGGCATCTGGTCAAAGAAATTGTCGGCATAGTTCTCTTCTTGCCAACCGTTGCGATTCAACCGTTGTCGGAAGTAACCTTGGCGATAACAAAGCCCAACGGCTACTAATGGCACCCCTAAATCAGAAGCTGACTTGAGGTGATCACCAGCTAAGATACCTAAGCCGCCTGAGTAGACAGGCAATGATTCGTGAACGCCAAATTCAGCACAGAAATAGGCAACGGGATGTTCTGGCGTGATTTGCGGCGCAACTTGACTCGCCCAGGTATTTTTCCCCTGCATGTATTGGTCAAACTGCTCGGCTAGCGCCTTTACCCGCTTAATGTAAGTGGGATCTTTTGCCATTTGGGTGAGGCGCACATAGTCAGCAGATTCCAGCAAGGCGACTGGATTGCGTCCACAGTGCTGCCACGCATCGGGGCTAATGCTTTGAAATAGAGAAATGCGATCGCTCGTCCAACTCCACCAATAGTTATAGGCTAAATCTGCCAGTCGCTTGAGAGGAAATGGTAGTTTTGCACGCAGCGTTTCAATTGTAGTCATTCGTTAATCTGCTTAATTACTTTGCTTTTGAGTTGCGTCTAGGTCAAGATAACTTGGTTTAGCTAGTCCCGATTCCTTTACCTGTTACTTTCTCAATCCTCAACCTTATCGGGAAGCTCGTTAAGAAGCCAAGCTTATCATGCTATCTGTTGTAAGTTAAAGTTTTACAGAATTTTCCAGATAAATCGTGTAATAAAACACGATTTGTTGCTTTTATTGTTAATTTTTTTGAAAATCAATTAACAACTTTCATTTGTCTTAATTCTTTATAAAGTTTTTATTTTTTGCCCTCATACTTTCAGCAAGATTTATTAAGTAGAAGGAGAATAACGCTTGACATCAGCGAGATAATCCAGCCGCAAACAGGCAGGTGAAGGCTCAGCCTTGGCAGGATTCCAGTTAAATTGGAGTAAAGTACTCCTTTAGTTAACGCTCCTCGATTTTATGAAACCTGCCCTAACTCAATTTGGCGATCAGATGTCCCACCTGACGGGGGTGCGGGCAATTATGAAAGACATTATTGAAACCCTGCAAGCTGGCAAAGGGCAGGAATTTATTAACTTAAGCGCGGGAAACCCAGTCATTTTGCCGCAGGTTGAGCAACTGTGGCGGGATTGTACGGCGGAACTCCTAGCGAGTTCAGAATATGGTGAAGTGGTGTGTCGCTATGGCTCTAGCCAAGGATATCAGCCATTTATCGAGGCAGTCATCAACGATTTTAATCAGCGATACGGGCTGAATTTAAGCGATCGCAACATCCTGATTACTCCCGGTAGCCAAAGCCTCTATTTCTATGCTGCCAATGCTTTCGGCGGTTATACCCGCAACGGCGACTTAAAACAGATTGTCCTACCCTTGAGTCCCGACTACACAGGTTACGGTGGCATTACCTTAGTCCCAGAAGCGTTAGTTGCTTACAAACCCACCCTAGATATAAACGCAGGTGCCCATCGCTTTAAATATCGACCCGACTTTAGTCAACTAACGATTACGGAAAATACAGGTTGTGTGCTGTTTTCTCGTCCTTGTAATCCCACAGGCAATGTTCTAACTGACGACGAAGTGAAGAAAATTGCCGCCTTAGCCGCCCCTTTCGATGTGCCTGTATTAATTGACTCTGCTTATGGCCCACCCTTCCCCGCTTTAAACTTTACAGAAATGACTCCCATCTTTGGGGACAATATTCTGCACTGTATGAGCTTATCAAAGGTTGGGTTGCCAGGAGAACGGATAGGTATTGCGATTGGAGAACCGCAACTGATTGGGGTGTTGCAGTCCTTCCAAACCAATATGTGTATTCATTCTTCTCGCTATGGGCAAGCGATCGCTGCGCGGGCGATCGCCTCTGGTGCTTTAGCTGATATTGCCGTTAACGTCATTCGACCTTATTACCAGAATAAATTCACAGTTGTAGAAAACACTCTTGACCAAGCCATGCCGAAGGATTTGCCCTGGTTCCTGCATCGCGGCGAGGGAGCAATCTTTGCTTGGCTGTGGCTTGAGGATTTACCGATGACTGACTGGGAATTCTATCAACAGCTAAAGCAAGTGGGTGTCATTGTTGTGCCAGGTAGTTCTTTCTTCCCTGGTTTGCGAGAAGATTGGCCTCACAAACACCAGTGCATCCGCATTAGTTTGACAGCAAGTGATCAAGAAATTGAAACGGGAATGCAGCGATTGGCAAAGGTACTTGAGCAAATGTATCAAGATTCAGAAGTCACAGGTCAGAAGTTAGAAGCCAAGAATTGATAAAATTGCTGTAAAACCTAAGCGCTTTTAGTTAGGGAATTGTTCTGGAAAATTAAGGTCAGTAAGCTCTAGGCTCCAAGAGTTTTCGTCTAACAATCTAAAAAGGTTTCAAGTCCCCGATTTCTAATCGTGCGGACGATCCAAAATTCAAAATCTAAAATCTAAAATCCCATGACTGAGTGGTTAGAAATTGGTACGATTGTTGCGCCTCAAGGAATGAATGGTGAGGTGCGAGTTTATCCGAACTCTGATTTTCCGGAACGGTTTGAGGAACCTGGACAGCGCTGGTTATTACGACCTGGTGAAACCGAACCGCAACCGATTGAGTTACTGGGAGGTCGGTTTATTCCTGGTAAAGGAATTTATTCTGTAGAGTTGGCAGGTATAGAAGATCGAACTCAGGCAGAGACATTACGGGGTTGTGTGTTGATGGTGCCAGAGAGCGATCGCCCCCAACTCGCAGAGAATGAGTATCACATCCTAGATTTAATAGGTTTAGACGTTTTTAACCAGCTAACTGGCAAAAGCATCGGTACTGTCGTTGCTGTCATTCCTGCGGGTAACGATTTGCTGGAAGTAAAACTGCACTTACCCCTGCAAGCTTCAGCAGAACAGCCTAAAACTTCTGATGCTGATGAAAAACCTACCAAATCGGAGAAACGAGGGAAATCCCAGCCAAAACCACCAAAGCCAGAAACAGTTTTGATTCCCTTTGTTAGAGAGATTGTTCCTATCGTTGATCTGGAAGCAGGTCGTCTGGAAATTTCTCCCCCACCTGGTTTGTTGGAGATTAACCTGAGTTCGGAATAACCTGGAAGCTTGATTTAACGTGAGTTCTACGGAACTAAAAAATAGCAGGACGATCGATCAACCTAATCCTTATAAATGCTTCGATTTCAGCTTTGCCCATCTCCTTTGGATAGCGCTTATTGTAAAACAGGATGTAGCAGCGAATCCACTGCACGTGTTTCTTCAGTGCGATAGGCTTAGTGCTTGAGACGAATGGCATCCCACACTTGAGCCAGCAATTTCTTAGTCTGGAAATATGCGGAAAGATTCTGGCTATTCAGCTTAAACAGTGTATTGTGCAGAAATAATCTCCATAAGCAGTAAATGTAGGGTGTTATGCCGAACATTCCGTCTATCCACCCCAAATTAGGATCTTAGGCGGAAATTTTCTGTGTATTAATAGTTAGATGCCCATTAACCATCGAAGTGCGTTGGTTCTCTTGTACCATTCGAGATATCGATAATAAGCTTGATCTTTCTCCGCTCTAAGAGTACTTTTTGTCTTCGATTCCTAGGCAAATAAACGTAATGCAACAGTTGTCCCTTGCTCTTGAACTACCTGACTCCAAGTCAGTCAATCCACAGTGGTTTCAAAATCTTCTATCAAGTCTCGATGTAAGGCAGGAGCCTGCCTGGACTGACAATTTTGGCAAGTCTCTTCGTCAGAAGTTATGGCAACAGGGTATCACTCCAGTTAAAACTCTTAGTTTGTTTTCTGGTGGAGGTGGTTTAGATATAGCGTTCCACGATGCTGGTTTTGAAATAGTTGAAATGATTGAACTGGAAGCTAAATACCTTCAAACATTGCAAAAAAATTCTCAACCAGGAAAGTGGCTAGAAGGTTCTAAACCAATATGTATGGACATCAGAAATTATATTCCTGCTCCGGATTTTAAGGTGGATTTTGTTATCGGAGGTCCACCATGCCAAACTTTTTCTGCGGCTGGACGTAGGGCTGCTGGGGTAGCTGGAACAACTGACAGTAGGGGGACGCTATTTCAAGAATATGTTCGCATCTTAAATTTACTTCAACCAAAAGGTTTTTTATTTGAGAATGTATATGGAATTACTGGTGCGAATAAAGGTGAAGCATGGCAAGAAATTCAAGAAGCATTCAAGGAAGTTGGTTATAGTATTTACTTCCGAATTTTAGATGCTGCTGATTACGGTGTTCCCCAACATAGGGAACGCTTATTTATAGTTGGAGTGAAACAGGGAAAATACTTTTTTCCCTATCCTACTCATGGCTTCGATTCCCTTGATCAACAGCCGTACTACTGTGCAGCGCAAGCCACTGAAGGTTCATACACTTCAGACATAGAAGCGGGATTGGGTGGAAGATTTGGCCATTTACTTTATGATATTCCTCCTGGTCTAAACTATAGCTTTTATACAAAAGAAATGGGTTATCCCAGCCCTATTTTTAGTTGGAGATCCAAATTTTCTGACTTTCTTTATAAAGCAGATCCGGATGTGCCGATACGAACAATCAAGGCTCAAGGTGGGCAATATACTGGTCCATTTAGTTGGGAAAATCGTAGATTTTCTATTTCTGAATTAAAGCGATTACAAACGATTCCTGATGCCTATGAATTAGTTGGTAATAGACAAGTTGCTATTGAGCAAATCGGCAACTCGGTTCCTCCCCAGCTAGGTAGAATTTTAGCCCTTAGCATCTTGGATCAAGTCATGGATGTTGACTTACCTTTTGATCTTGCTTACTTATCTCCAGACAAGCAACTAGGGTTCAGGCAACGTAAGAGAAAATCGACAAAAATCTATCTTCAAAAAGCTCAAGCTGCAATTATTGAACTGTCTAAACAAGGAAAAATTAAAGGTTTAAATAACTCTATCTATGAGGAAAAAAGAGAGTTTGTAAAATTTTTATCACCGGATGACTTTTCATGGACAGAGGAGCCAATTGCTAATAGTGTAAAGATTTACCTTAGTTGTGAATTAAACTCTTCCTCTTGGATAATCAAAGCAAGCACTAACAGCAATTGGGATGAACCCGATAAATTTTCCATTGATGTTTATCCATCATGTGGTTATGATGACTGGGTTTTATGCACAAGCTCAGTGAATCTATGCGCTAAACAGTTAGACACAAAAGTCTTTACATCACTTTGGAAAGCTTTTGAACAGAAATTGAATGAAGCTACAGGAAAAGCAGATTTAGTACAGCTATCTGGATACTATCAGTACAAGGCTCGTATTAGTGGGGTTATGAAGTTTTATGGTAAAGAAAAAATTGATTTATTTTGGCGAGTTGTTCAATGTGTAACTAGATGTATTGCTACTTCTGCTCAACTCAAAGTAGAAGAATTTGCAGACTATTGGGGTGTCAAGGAAGAAGATGTTGCCTCTTACCTACAATCCTTAAGAGCTATTGGCTATGAAGTTAGAAGCCATAATACGAACCCCCAAATTCCTTTAGGTGAGTATTTGATCCCTTACGCTTTTCCTACGCTTAATCCCAATAGTGTTCAACTTCGCAAAGTTCTATAGCTGTATTATGAGTGAATTACATTTAAGAGTATATGCAAATAGAAGCGAATTGATCCTTTCTGACGGGACGGTTCAAACCTTCCATGAGGGAGGTATGAGTCAAGCGGCAAAAGCGAGGTATGCCAGAATAGCCGTAGAACTTTCCAACGGTTATTTGGAAAGACAAATTTTAGCTTGTAGAGATAGAGCCTCAAAACTTGACTTGTCAAGTTTAGCTCAAACGCACAGGTTGCTTTTAGATAGGTTAGTTCAGTCAGTAACTAGTGAAGTTGGGAGGGCATTAGTTGGGCTAACAATATTACAGTTATGTGTTAAGTCAATTGAGCCAGAGCAGAATATAAGATTACATAAAGGTAGCGCAAGTACAAGGGATTTTTCTTGGCGTGACGGAATCTCTATGCGTTCTCTTGATAAAAAGTATATTACGCCTGTATTACGAGAGTATGAATTACTCAGGCTAAATGCTGACGGTTTTATGATGACTCGGAGCTTAGCAGAAAACTACCCATATTCAACCGTATATAAGGCAAATTTGCGGGGTGCGCGTTCTGAGTGGGTAAGCATTGTTGAAGCTACGGAAAAAGCTGAATTATCTCCTGACATTGCATTACACTACCTTCTTTCACAGTTGTTGAATCAAGCACAAAATTTCCGAAGACTTGCTTCCCAGATACTCGAAGAAGTGAATATGTTTTTTGAAGCAACAGTTATCAATCAAGAAATTGCATTAAACTTCATTCTCCGTCACATTAACCAATCTGATTATGCTGCTCGCTTAATGGAAATTGCTATGCATAGCTTGATGCAAGCGATGCAAGACTACCAAGTTTTCCCAAATAGTAGTTTGAAACCACTTTCACAAATGCGTTCAGCTAACAAAAAGCATGGAAATATTGGTGATATTGAGCTTTTAGAGGATAGACAAATTGTAGAATCCTGGGATGCCAAATATGGCAAGTCATATTTAAGAGATGAAATTGAGGAATTATCAGAAAAGTTGGAGGTGCATTCCGCTATTAGGCGAGCTGGATTCGTCACAAGCCTTGAACCAGAAAGACTTGATGAGTTAGAACCCAGGCTTGAAGAGATTGAGGAGATTTATGGAATATTTTTAGAAATTTTGACTTTTGCAGAGTGGGTTGAAGAACAGTTTGAACGTGCAGTCACAGAAGAAGCTACTTCAGAACAAAAACTAGCTGTAGCTTGGATTACAGCTTACACAGAGTCTTTGGCACAGCTACGTAGAGACATCGCTCCGATAGATGAGCCTTGTTATCAATGGTTGCTAACACTGCGTGGTATTTTGACTGCCGAGTTGTGAAATGTTTATCATGCTTTTGATTAAAGCGGGTCGGTATGGTATCTAACACTACTTCAGTTTGTTTCTAATTACTCACAATTGTAGTGATGTATTTTGTGATACAGGGACGGAAATGGGCACAACGACTCTTGATAGGCATCTGTAGTTTGATAGCCGTCATTTATAATCACAATGATGCTTGTGCTGGGTTCACGACTCTCAACTATCCTTATAACTGGAAGTTTGATTATGGTTATTCTCAGCGCTGTTATTCCAATTTATATGGTCAGTAATAAAGATTTAAACCGTTATTTTGCTTATAAAAGGCAAGCTTAATGTCCAACAGCCTCCATGCAAGCCGTCTTAACAGTGCTGTCTAACAACGCCCATTCACACCGACCATCGAAAGGGAATCAGTTGTGATAAAAAGGCTTTTTGCGGCAGAGCATAGATTTGTAGAATCGCACGATCAACGAAATTTTGCTCTGATACACGAGAACAACAAAAAGTGCTTTGTAAGCCCAGTGGATTTCAGTTTTAGGGCACGGCAGGATTGCAAACTTCAGATTGACAATGCCCACCAGGGGAGTTTGCCAGAGTTCTAATCCGCCTGCGATCGCTAGCAGTCCAGTTATTGGGTCACTAAGCTAGCCAAAGCGCCAATTGTCAATTTCTAATCCTTCTATCAACGCTCCAAAGTTTTGTATTGTTCTAACAGTTGGGGAATGTGGTCATACCCATCCACTCCAATAGCAGCAATGATATCAGGACGGTTTTGTTGTAAGGCTGTCTGAAAAACCTCATCTCCCATTTTGCCTTGCAAAATTGTGAGTAAACCTGCGGGTTGACGCCACTCATTTGTCCCAATTTGTTCCAACAAATACATACTCAGGCAACCTGTGGAAATGGCTTTATCAATGAGAGTCAAGCCATAGTAAACTTCAGCCAAATACGCCAGGTTAAGACCTTGAAGGTATAAATCGCCAGAAGCTTGGGCAGCTTTCCAGCCTTCTGTGAGGTAAGTGAGTGCAGTTTGGGGTTGTTCTAAAACAATGTGGGCAATACCCAGGCTGCTGTAGCAAAGAGAGCGACTTTGATAATCTCCTAACTTCTCGGATAATTTCAAACCTTGCTCTAAATAATTGATTGCCGCCTCATAAACTTCTACCTCCATCCGTTCCAGTTGTTGCGCTTGGAACACTTCGCTATAGCCTAGATTTGCTAAAGCATTTGCTTCCCCTAATTTATCTCCAACCTGGCGAGAAAAAATTAAGGCTCGTTGGCTGTAGTTAATCGCTTCCGCATAATTTTTTTGAGCAACACAAAGGCGGCTGAGGTGATTGTAATTGGCAATCTCACAAGCGCGATCACCTGCTTCACGCGCAATTTCTAAAGCTTGTTGGTGAAAGTCTGCTGCTTGTTGATAACGACCTTGGGCGCGTTGAGAATAGCCTAACAGTGTGAGAATTCTTGCCTTTTCCTGAGTTCCCTCTACTTGCCGTAAAGGTTGATCTAAGTAATTTAAAGCATCGCGTAAATAGTTTCCGGCAAAAGAGGCAAACACACCTCCATACAGCGGAAAGTATTCTCGCTGAGTAAAGGTGCGTAGTAACTGTAAGGTTACTTGGAAAGACGCATCTCCGTAGCGGTAGGCTCTAGAAATCGCCTGATTGAAACCATTGGCTAACTCACACCAAATCGCGATAAACGTTAAGAAGGCAGAAATAGATAGAGTTGAGCCTGCTTTGGTATCGTAAGCCTGTTTATCAAACCACAGAACTAAACCGCGTTGTAAGCACTGTAACATCACGGCTAGCTCAATCCAGGCAGCAGGTTCTATCCCTGCTTGATGCGCTGCTAGGTCAACCACCGATTGATTCATAGCCAGCGTCTGGAAGAACGCTTGGGGCAGAGGACTATTTACCTTTTTTGCCCACAGTGACCAAGGGCCACGCTGTCCAGGTGCGCCTGCAAATCCTAGCGGCCCTTGATTTTGCTCATACATCCAGCTAATAAGATGATCTTCCAAGCGTTGCCAAGCTTCAACACCACGAGTAATTCCTTGGGAAATTTGCTGGATCTCGCGTACTACGTTGGGGTCAGGATTTTGCTCTGCCTGTTGTTTTAAGGTTTTTGCCAACTGTTGTAGCTGATCTAAACTCAGGACTTGGGCTTGGTTTGGGTCAATGACCTGCAATAAAGCTGTGAGACGTTCAGCAGGTTCAGCGGTGATGATTTGCTGCACCCCAGAGGTGATAACACTAGAAACTCTATTCTCTTTTTGCCAGCGCTCCCATTCTCCCTGAATGGTTTGCAGCGCCCGATAAGTCCGAGTTGCTTTTGCTAGCTTCAACTCATCTTTTTGGGTATCTACCTGTTGCTTAGTCGCACTCACCTGTTCCTCTAAGCAACGCTCAAAGATTTCCCCGGTTCCAGGACTCACATCTTTAACGAGCATTTGATAAACCTGCTCTTTAGAGCGAATCTGTCCTTTTAAGGTTGTTTGGACGATTTGGTCAATTAATGCTAGGTAGCGATCGCCCAGTGTTTGGGAAGAAGAATCTGGCATGATGTCAGAAATCTGGCTAGGAGTTGAACTAAATGAAATCGAGTCAGGGATTTGAGCGGATAGGATTTCGTCTGTAAAAGCTAAAGCGGCTGTGGGAGAAATATCGAAAAATTCTGCTTGAAAATAGTCAATTTTAGAAGCTGACTGAGGTTTACGCGATCGCTTTAACTTGTAATAGAGCGCAGCCGCTACTAAGGTGGCGATCGCCCCTATCCCCATAATTGCTTTCACTTTAGCAGGACTGGGTTGTAGATGGCTGGAAGAAGATTGCCCGCTAGAAATTACCTTTGGTTTAACTGGGTTAGCTAACGTGGGACTTGCTACCTCTATCAACAAACTACTGGCGATCGCGGCAGTAGATAGGATAGCAGCCCGATAGAGATTAAATTTCATCCGCAGTTGAACATGATGGTATCTAACGGGAGTGAATCCCATTAGTGATTAGGTGATTCTAGCTGATGACAACCGCTTGACCTCACACCTAATCCCTAATACCTTAACAGGCGTGGGTTCAGTCCCTAAACCAACGGCAATAAGATTTCAAATTCAGTTCCTACACCCGGTTGCGATCGCAAATATAATTCGCCCCCATGCTTCGCCCGGATGATCTGATAACTTACTGCCAAACTAGTTTCCTTCGCAGCCCGTCTCTCCACAGAGAAAGATTCCAGAATTTGCTGTTGTTTTTCTAGAGACATTCCAGGACCATTATCAGCAATGCAAATCGAAACCATGCGTGTATCCGAAACTCCAGGATACTTTGACTTGTGGGAACGAACGTCAGTTGTAATCTTAATCTGAGGTTTGTAATTATCTTTAGGTTGTCCAATTACATTGAATTCATGAGAATATTTCTGACCAATTGCATGATTGACTAAGGCATCAATTGCATTCGTCAGAATATTCATAAATACTTGGTCTAATTGACCTGCGAAACATTGAACCGGAGGTAAATGACCATAATTTTTAATGACGGTAACTTCGCTAGTTAATCGACTTTTTAGCAATAATAAAATACTATCTAATGAGGTATGTAAATCAGCAGGCTTGGGATAAACATCATCAATATGACAAAAATTTTGCAATCCACTCGCCAATTTTTTCAACCTGTCTGCCCCTGCCTTAATACTCGCAATTGCGCGTGGCAAATCTTGTTTTAAATAGTCTAATTCAATCTCTTCTTTTAATTGATTAATCTCTTCTGGTACCTGACCGAAGTAAGCTTCATACGCAGACATCAATTCCATAATTTGTTGCGTATAGGTCGAGACATAAGTTAGATTTCCCCAAATAAAACCTACCGGATCTAAAATCTCGTGAGCAACTCCATCAACTAAACGCCCCAAACTTGCCATTTTTTCACTTTGAATCATTTGTGCTTGGGTGCGTTCGTACCTGACTTGAGTTTCTATCCCCCGGATTTGCCAGGAAGTCAGATTCAACTCTTGCATATCGAGTAAGTGGTAAGCAGAACTACCTACTTTTACAACTAAAGGTTCTGCCAACAACTCAGGCGATCGCCTTAATGCTTGTTGAGTTGCCACCAAAATAGGAGTCGCCTCAGAAAGCACTAAAATCTCTGTACGGGCATAGCTATAGAGAACCTGGAGTGGTTGATTTAAAAATAGTTCTAGTCCCTGAGGACGCAGCAAGTATTCCAGCAGCCGTCGCCGTGAGATCATCCCCACAAATTCGCCCTGTTCTGTGAGAATTGCCCCCGGTAGCAGGGGATATTTCTCAAAAATCCGAGCTAATTCTACTCCTAAGCGGCTAGTTTCCACCTGGAATTTATACAGTGGAAGTTCTCCGAGGGGTGACTCTAAACTTAAATCTTGATGGCTTGCCTCTGATAGTAGAGGAGATAAAAATTCGTTTTGCACCAGATCTTAATGCGCAATCAAAAAGCAGTGAAGGAATAATCAGCTATCCCCTAGATTAACACCTTCACCGAATGTCAGGGGTTTCCCAAACAATAGATAAATAAAATAGATGATTAAAAGGCGAGGCTGAGAATTTCCCATAAGTTAAACTATGGTAACAATTTCTGTGTTTCCAAACTAATATATAGCTAAAAATTAAAGTTTAATTACTTAGGCGGAAAGACCTACCGCTAGTAAAAATACTTTAAATCTGTTTAGGTAATCTTTTTTATATAAATTTTATTTGATAACAACTTTAAAATTTATCTAGTGTATTATTAATATAATTTCTTAAGGTTATTAACTCATAAAGTTCTATATAGTTAATATAAAGAGCTATTATTAAAACCTTATTTTGTAAAAGATCTCTTTTAACAAAACTTTACTGCATTGGTTCTTTACTTATTCCAACTTCAATGAAGTATTTTAATCACCTACTATTTTTGACTAAGTTTAGTTTCTGACCCTTCAGATATTCTTCTTAAGTTAAAGGTTTATGAAGCTCTCTTATTCGAGGGCATCTTGCTGAATGTCCGCCTATCTCGCTAATGTACCAAAGTAAAGTAAAGAGTTTATTGGAGAAATCGCAATGATGACAGAAGCAAGAAATGTCCTTGGGGGAAAACTAGAGAGTTGTTGCTTATCACCGATTACTGGATTTTATCGGGATGGCAAATGTAGTACGGGTGCTGGCGATTTTGGAGCACATATTATCTGCGCTCAAATGACAGAAGAGTTTCTCAGTTTCACTAAGTTAAAGGGAAACGATTTGAGTACTGCTGTCCCAGCCTTTGATTTCCCAGGTTTAAAACCGGGCGATCGCTGGTGTTTGTGTGCCTCTCGCTGGAAGGAAGCCCTAGACGAGGGTGTAGCCCCCCCTGTGGTTTTGTCTGCAACTCACGCCTTGGCACTAGAATACGTTTCTTTAGACGAACTGAAGCAACATGCGATCGCTCTTTAGCTAATGCCAGATAATCAACAAGGGTGGGCAAAAGCCCACCCTTATCTATATCACAGCATTTTAAACTAAGCGGCTTGCCCAGATTGATTTGGAGTAGAACGTCCACTCAGCGCCAGCATGAGACGTGAAACACCACTGAAGAGAACACTGGTACCTACTAAAGTCCCAATCAGCCAAGGTGCATCGAAAGGCCATTGGAACCAAATCATTGCGCCTAGCGCTAATGTAACGATGCCATTTACCAATTCCCAAGTCCAGTTCTGTTGGGGACGTAACCGGAATGCCAGGATTAGCTCAAATACGCCTTCAGTCAGCAAAAAGCTACCCAATAACAGAGTTAGCGTCAAGACACCCGTTAAAGGATTCGCAAATAACATGATACCCGTAGCAATGTAGAGGATACCTAGCAATAGCTTCCAAACGAAGCCTCCCTCCTCACGGGTTTGAAATGAGTGGACTAACTTGGCAACTCCCGCAGAGGCAAGAAGTAACGCCACCCAAGTTTCAACAACAATAGTTGATACAGAGGGCAGGGCGATCGCTACAACGCCTAATACAATTAGGAGAATACCTGTTATAAGCGACCCGCTCATCCCCTTATTAACGTCAGTAGAAACATCGGTTGTCATACAAATCTTTTCCCTATGCTTGAATAGTCTCTACGATCAGGCTAAGAAATCTATCCAGAACTTGGTAGCGCCTTAAGGTAGACTCTCGACTTTACAAAACTCTACCTACTGAGGGGGTTTTTAATTACATCACTGTTATTACCATCACTATTTTGAGTTTAGGTGATCGCGCTTTCTGCCTCAAATCCTCACTCAGCAACAATCCTGGGTAATGAGAGAAAAGAATCCAATCCAGTAATACTCTCTGAGAATCAGGTTGAGATAGAACCTATATAAATACCTTTTACCGTCTGAGAAACAAATCAGCGATCACTCTTGGCTGCTTAAAAAGCCTTATAGTTTCCGGTAATCACTGCACATCGTCAAATTACCCACCGTAATCAGCCAGACACTTGCTCACATGATTACGTAGGGTGGGCACTGCCCACCACAACCTTTAAAACGGAGAGATTGAGTTTAACGAAGGCAAGAGAAATTGCAGATCAATACAATCGCCTTATGCCTTAAACTTCTCCGTAATTCGCTTCATTGCTTCTTCCACATTTTCTCGACTATTAAATGCAGAAATGCGGAAATAACCTTCACCTGCGGCACCAAATCCAGAACCCGGTGTACCAACAACATTGCAGGTGTGTAGCAACTTATCAAAAAAGTCCCAACTGGAGAGATTATTAGGTGTTTTTACCCAAACATAAGGGGCATTTACACCCCCATAAACGTCTAATCCAGCGGCAGTTAGTTGCTCACGAATAATTTTGGCATTTTCCAGATAGAAACTAACCAGTGCTTTGGTTTGCGCTTGCCCTTCCTCAGAATAAACTGCCTCAGCACCCCGTTGCACGATGTAGGATACGCCATTGAACTTGGTGGATTGGCGGCGATTCCATAGCTTCCAGAGTTCTACATCCGAACCATCTGCTGCTTTTGCCGTAAGTGTCTTGGGTACAACTGTTAAAGCACAGCGGGTTCCAGTAAAACCTGCATTTTTAGAGAAGGAGCGAAACTCGATCGCGCAATCCCGTGCGCCTTCAATTTCGTAGATAGAATGGGGCAGTGCGGGATCAGTGATAAACGCTTCGTAGGCAGCATCAAAGAAAATGATTGAGCCATTAGCTTTGGCATAATCTACCCACGCTTTCAGGTGTTCCTTAGTAGCCGTTGCACCTGTAGGATTATTGGGGAAGCAAAGGTAAATTAAATCAACTTTTTGGTTAGGAATCGCGGCAGTGAAGTTGTTTTCTGCCGTAATAGGAATATAGACTAATCTCCCAAACTCGCCCTTTTCATTCGCATCTCCTGTATGTCCCGCCATCACGTTAGTGTCTACATACACCGGATAAACAGGGTCAGTTACCGCGATCGCATTATCATCCCCAAAGATATCCAGAATGTTGCCTGTGTCGCACTTAGAACCGTCTGAGATAAAGATTTCTGAGGCATCTACCTCGCATCCCCGCGCCTGAAAATCATGCGCCGCAATTTTCTCCCGTAGCCAAGCATAGCCTTGTTCTGGGCCATAACCTCTGAACGAAGTGCGATCGCCCATATCTTCCACGGCTTTAATCATCGCCGTGCGGCAAGCTTCCGGCAACGGTTCTGTGACATCGCCTATGCCTAAGCGAATAATTTTTGCCTCTGGATTTGCCTCAGCAAAGACATTTACTCGTCGAGCAATTTCCGGAAATAAGTAGCCAGCTTTTAGCTTCAGGTAGTTATCGTTAATCGTTGCCATGTTGAATTGCCACAAACGCCGTAAAACAGCTTACTGCCAATCGTCGCCTTACGAGTCTCCTATCAAAGCAAGCATCCTAGAGACGTTCTGCGAAATATCCCTCTAACAAATTTGAGTGTTAACAGGTCGTGTGGTTGATTAACCGAACAGGGTATTAGTTTTCGTTCTCAGTGCAGTTTGCCTGTCTTCGGCACTAAAGTTCGCTGCTAATAAGTCTCTACAGTTATCTTGAGAAAAAACCTTTAAGCTTATATATAATTAAATCGCTATCTTTTGCCTCAATAGAATTATACTTTAGCAATAAAATTTCGCTTACAGAGACCGTCTAAATTGTATTAATAAAAATTACACAAGGAAGCACTCCCTCTTTATTCCTTACCAGTGGTTAGAATATTTACCTAGACTGTTCTAGAGCGCTTCTCCTTGGCATTCCCTACGGCACTTGTTAAAGACAATGCCCTGCGCCCCTAGCGATATACTTCTACTGAATCGAGAATAGCTATAATGACCTGTTTCTCACCCAAGTTCTGGCATAAGTATTCAGTTGAAATTTAGATGAAATTGTTCTGTTTTTAGCCATGAGGTTATTAGCCATGAGTGGGAGTGATGCGTTATTATGCCTGGAACTCCCGGTTTGCTTCTGCCAGAGGTTGAATAGAATTTCAGCTTCTTGGCTAAAATGGCTTGACAGCCTCCTCTACTGAGAAAACGCTCCTCACCGATAAAAAGCATGGATCAGCTGAATAATGCGTTTACCCTGTTCTTAAGTCTATTAGTTGAGGCAATTCCTTTCTTACTTTTGGGAGTTTTGCTCTCCAGCTTACTGTTAATGTTTATCGATGAGCGCAAGCTGGTAGCAGCCATGCCCCGCAACCCGTTTTTAGGGGCTTTAGTTGGTAGCTGTGTTGGATTCTTGTTTCCAGTCTGCGAGTGCGGCAACGTTCCAGTAGCGCGGCGTTTGTTGATGCAGGGAGTACCAACCCCCGTTGCTGTTGGCTTTTTACTCGCTGCACCGACGATTAATCCCATTGTCATTTGGTCAACCTGGGTAGCCTTTCGCGATCAACCAGAGATTGTCGTGCTACGGGTAGTGTTTTCCTTAGCGATCGCTACAATCATTGGCTGTGTTTTTAGTGTGCAGAAAGACTTACGACCAATTCTGCAACCAGCGGTTATGCGCTCAATCCCAAGTGGCTATAAAAATCCTGTAAAAGACATCTCCCCCCTGTTGCAATCTGGCAGTTTTTTATTGGGTGAGGGAGGTCAACCGATACGTATGGATACTACCGTGATGCAAGGTTCTTTAGCCGCTGCTACCGCTAGCAAACCGCTGAACTATCGGTTGAACCTGTTACTAGAAAATATGGTGCAGGAACTCCGAGAATTGGGGGGCGTTCTCGTTGTAGGAAGTGCGATCGCGGCTGCCATTCAGGTATTAGCTCCGCGTGAACTGATCCTCAGCTTGGGTCAAGGGCCTGTTGCCTCCATCCTTGCCATGATGGTCTTAGGCGGAGTCATTTCCATCTGTTCGACAGTAGACTCATTCTTTGCCCTTTCCTTTGCCTCAACGTTTAGCAGCGGTGCCTTACTAGCCTTTTTGGTGTTTGGACCGATGATTGACCTCAAAGGCGTTGGCTTAATGTTGTCAGTCTTCAAAACTAAGGCAGTCATTTATCTGTTTGCCTTGGCAGCACTTTTAACCTTTTTGTTGACACTCTTGATTAATTTGCATGTCAGCTAAATCTTCTGGTATGAATCCTCAAGGTAAGGGAACTTGGGGAAGTGGCTCCTATTGGGCATTACCCCTGTTGGATGTATTGTCAATCACTGCTTGGGGCATCCTGCTCCTGAGATACTGGCTCACCGGTAAGCTAAACCTTCTGATTCACCCAGATTACTTCTGGTTAGTGATCGTTACAGGAGTGATTCTGCTAATGATGGGTGCCATCAAAGGCACGCAATTATTCCACACAGTACAGCAACACTCGTCTGCTCGTCGGTCGGGTCGGAACATTCCGCAGCCGACAACGATGAATCAGCACATTAGTTTATTTCCTCCTGGCTGGAGTGGTGGCTTATTATTAGCAACCGCCATTTTAGGGTTACTGATTACCCCAAAAGTATTTAGCAGCCAAACAGCAGTGCAGCGGGGAGTAGCTGATTCTGTGACCGTAACGCGATCGCAACCTCAGGCGTTTCGGAGTGTCAGCCGCCCAGAAGCGCGATCGCTGATTGATTGGATTCGGACAATTGATGTCTATCCTGAACCAGATGCTTATACCGGGCAAAAAGTAAAGGTGCAAGGATTTGTTGTCCATGCTTCCACTCTCCCTGCACAATACCTGATGCTATCCCGCTTTGTGATTACTTGCTGTGCGGCTGACGCTTATCCTGTTGGATTACCTGTAAAACTCTCTCAAAACCGTGACGTATATCCCCCGGATACTTGGCTAGAAGTTGAAGGTAAAATGATTACCCAAACGTTAGACGGCAAGCGGCAACTTGTCATTGAAGCCAAGTCTCTTAACAAAATTCCCGAACCGAAAAACCCTTATTATTACTAAGTTTGGTGGGCAACGCCAAAATTTACTAGTCCAGTGGTGGGTAGCGCCATCTAACCTCTAACCTCCAATCTGCAAAATTGAATGGCTTCTAAGTCGTTTCTCCAACCCCTTGATCGGACTGCGATCGCTCTGATGCTAGTGCTAATGTTACTCATTGGCTTGGTGATTTCCAGTGGCGATCGCACTTCCCCCCGTGTACGAAACTTTAGCTGGCAGGATAAACAAGTGGGGGCAGAAGATACCTCATTTATCCTCAGCTTTAGCCGTCCGATGGATCACACTAGTGTAGAAGCGTCCTTGAAAATTGAGCCGCTGTTACCTGGAAAAGTTAGCTGGTCAGGACGGCGTATGGCTTATACTCTTACCTCACCAGCACCTTATGGGACTGAGTACACCCTGCGGCTAGACGGGGCACGTGACCAGGTTCAAGGTCAGGGGAAGAAGGAACCCGGCAGGTTGATTCAACCTTTTGTGGGTCAATTTCACAGTCGCGATCGCGCCTTTGCCTATATTGGGGTTGACGGAGAAGAAAAAGGACGGTTAGTTCTCTATAATCTGACCCGCAACCAGAAAAACCTCCTCACGCCTAAAGAGCTAGTTGTTTCAGACTTTAAACCCTATCCCAACGGCGATCGCATCTTATTTTTTGCTGCCGACTGGATGAGTCAAAAACCCGGTGTTTTTGATCAAAAACTCTATACCGTTACCACAGGGATTAATCCTCAGTCTCCCGGAAAACCAGAGGTGCAACCAGAATTTGCCGGTAGAATCAATGCCGTTTTAGATAGTAAAGACTATCAAAACATGAAGTTTGATTTGTCGGCTGATGGTCAGGTGATTGCTGTTCAGCGAGTGAAGCGCAATAATCCCGCTGAATTTGGGGTGTGGATTATACGACCCGAAGCAAAGCCTCAACCTCTGCAAAACCAGCCTGGCGGCGACTTTTTGATTACACCAGATAGTGCTTCCTTAGCCATTGCTCAAGGAGAAGGAATTGCCATTCTTCCCCTCACCCCCTCCGCCAAGCCTTTAGACTTCTTGCCTAAATTTGGCAACGTGTTGAGCTTCTCTAGAGATGGACAAGCCGCAGCGATGGTGAAATTTAATACAGACTATACGCGATCGCTGTTTCTGGTTACCAATCAAGGCGTCCAGAAAGAACTCCTCAGTACCAAAGGCTCTATTCTCAACGCCCTCTTTGATCCTCAAAAAGAAACAGTCTATTGTCTACTAACCCAGTTAGTAGAAGGTGAACAATATCAAGAACAGCCTTATCTTGCGGCGATTGATCTGAAGACTGCTAAAGTATTGTCTCTCTGGGCTTTGCCAAATCAGCGAGATACGCAAATGAGCTTATCTCCAGATGGATTAGCCTTGTTGTTTGATCAAGTCGTGACTACAGGAAACCTGCCAACAGCAGACAGTTTGACCACAGATGAGGGACAAGCGATCGCCACGAGTAGCTTGTGGCTATTACCACTCAGTACCTCTACTCCTCAAAACGGCACACCCACAGCCCAACAAGCCGAACAGTTGCCTTTACCAGGCTTTCATCCTCGCTGGCTACCGTAAGAGGAAAAAAATGGGCAAAGAAAGCCACATTTTCCATCTGGTTCATATTCATCGCTAATAGGGTAATAACCTGCACTCTTTTTTGAGTGCTATCTGAATAAACTAGGGAACATTAGAATCGGGGTTAGAGGTTAGAAGTTAAGCTGTCGGGCTGACAACTCATATTTAGCTTCAGGAGATAGCGAGGATTGAGGAAAGAATCATCTTTCTCATCTTCCCTACCTTCCCTATCCTCTATAGGAAAATACTTTACCCCAGCCCCGAACTCCCGGCGGAGCCTCCATGCCAGTACAAAATTTCCTAGAGCGGTATCAACAAGGAGAGCGTGATTTTGCCTATGCTGACCTCACTGGAGTGAGTCTCAGTGGTGTCAGCCTTCGGGATATTGACTTGACAGGAGCAAACCTCAGTAACACTAACCTTAGCTGGGCATCTTTGAGCAATGCCAAACTGATGGGTAGTTGTTTGCTGCACGCTGATTTGCATAGCGCTATGCTCAATGGGGCAGATCTCAGCCAAGCCACTCTCAGCCGGGCGCAACTGAGTAAAGTAGACTTGCGTGCAGCAAACCTACAAGATGCCGACCTCAGATGGGCAGTCATATCAGATGCAGATCTCAGTGGTGCCAACCTCCAGAGAGCCAAATTAGATCAAAGTAATCTTGAGCGAGCAAAGCTGAACAGTACTCAGTTGATGGGAGCTGAGTTACCCGAGGTGAATCTGTATCGTGCCAGTTTAATTGCAGCTAACCTCACCGGTGCTAATCTCCGAGAAGTGCGTTTGGAAGAAGCGAATTTACGAGATGCCGTTTTAGTGGGTGCTAACTTAACGGAAGCAGACCTGAGATCTGTTTATCTACGAGCAGCTAATCTCAGTGAGGCTGACCTACATCGGTCAATTATCACGAATGCTGATTTAAGTGAAACCAATCTTAATAGTGCAGACTTAAGTCGGGCAAACCTTAGTGGTAGCTATTTACTCAAAGCCAGCTTACGCAAAGCGTATTTATTGCGAGCCATTCTCCAAGATGTGTATTTGTTGCAAGCAGACTTAAGTGAAGCCAATTTACGAGGGGCGGATCTACGACGAGCTGATCTCAGTGGTGCTTACTTGAGTGATACCACCTTAAGTGAGGCGAATTTATCGGAAGCCTATTTGTTACAAAGTCGTCTGATTCGGACAAATCTTGACCAAGCTCAGATGACTGGATGTTGTATCGACAACTGGCAGATTCAAGAGGTGGATCTGTCTAAAGTACAGTGTCACTATGTTTATACTCAGTTCAACTACGCTACCAAAAGCCCGACTGAGCGTTATCCCGTTAAACGTAATTTTAAGCCAGGAGAACTGGGGCGGCAGAAACAGGAAGATCGATCGAGCGTAGAAGTTTGGTTTACAACTGAGCCAAACTGGACAGCACTTGTTTATACCCTCATGCAAGTCGAGCTAGAGTGTCCTGGTTTAAAGCTAAATATAAAAACTTATGAACCCAAGGAAGGGCAATATCTGCTGCGGTTGAGTACCAGTCAGTTAGCCAATACTAAAGTTTTGGCTCAGCGAATCTTGCAAGTCTACCCAGAAGTGTTTCACAGTGTAGAAGCTAACCGAGAAAGTATCCTGAATTTGCTTCAGATACAGGCTCGTCCAAATCCGCTGAATTGGCGGCTTAGTGGCACCTCTGAAGTGGCACCCCCAACGCCCGCTCCCATGATTGATCCTCATCTGCGAAAGTATCAAGATCTGATCAATCAGATTCAACGGATTATTATGTCTCAAGCTCCAGCACAAGTGATAGAGAGTGTGCAGCGACTGCTGGAATTTCTGAAGAGTCAAGGTATTGCCACAGAACAAATTCAGAAGACAATTGTCAGTCAGACGTTGGTCAAACGAGCTACAAAAGACCAGGTATTTCAGGAACAGTTGCTCCTGTGGGATAAAAATGCCGATGAAACAGTTCGCGGCTCGATGATCGGAGAATCTGTCCAAGTTGCGATCGCTCTTTTGTTGTCAGCAGCACAGCCACAATGACCTGAATCATGACTCAATGCGATCGCTCTGCTCAATTTTGCAGTCGCTAAGTTAACATTTTCGACAAATTCATCATAAATAGCGGGAACTTTTATTCACCATTTAACGTCTTTAGCGTGTTAATACTTGCTAGAGGAGTTCATCGAACCTAGGTGTGAGAGATCCAAAGCTTTTTCTCGCTTTACCTAGTATTCGTGTAAAATCCGAGCAAATGTGGTGTTTGAGGAGTCCGATTACTGTGAAATCCCCATTGAGTTTCGAGAAGACAGCATCGTCAGCGCTGGTATGCGCCACCCTTGGTTGGTTGGTAGCTAGCCTCTCACCGGCTCAAGCGGCACCGACAAATACAACTAACTCTGCCGCACCGGTGGAGTCTTCAACTCAGGGATTACTGGCACCTACCGATTTAGGCAACGTTGGCTCTACTACTGCTACTGAACCCACAGAAACAAACTTTAAGGACTTAGAATCTCCTACCTCGATTGCTCAATCAGTCCCAACATCTGGGGCAACCAGCGATGCCAACATTAATCAGTCACCAACTACAGCCTTCGTAGATCCCTTAGAAATAGAAGCAGTGGATGACCCGATGGGTCAAATCACCAATGCTTCTCAGTTTCGCGACGTGCAGCCTAGCGATTGGGCTTATGAAGCACTCGACCGAATTGTCCAAAAATATGGCTGCTTAGTTGGCTATCCTGATGGCACCTATCGAGGCAATCGAGCCTTATCCCGCTATGAATTCGCAGCAGGTTTAAACGCTTGTCTCAGACAAGTAGAAGCCTTAATTGCCTCAAGACCCGACTCTACATCACGGCAAGACCTTGAGACACTGCAACGGCTGACTGAAGAATTCCGGTCAGAATTAGCCAGCATTGGGACACGAGTCGATAACCTAGAAGGTCGCACCCAATTTCTAGAAGACCATCAGTTTTCCACAACCACAAAACTCTTTGGACAAGCCATTATCGGGGTTCAGGGACGCGGAGAGAATACAGCCGACTTTTTTCCTGTAGATGGCGTCAAAGATACGCCAGATTTTAACAACAACATCAATGTCATCCACAACGTACAGTTGAGCTTACTTACTCAATTTGGACCTAGAAGTCTATTACTGACAGGTCTCCAAGCAGGAGGAGGCAACACAGGAAACCCACGTCTGACAAATGAGGTTACCCTAGCGTATGAAGGTGACACCAATAACCAATTATTTATTAGTGATTTAACTTACCGTCAGCTATTTGGTAATAACGTAGCTGTCATTGTTGGTCCAGTAGGTGTTAACCCAGTCAACGTCTTCCGAGGTGCCAATCGCATTGAGAGTGCTGGTCAGGGTCCCCTTTCCTTCTTTGCTCAACGCAACCCGATTATTAATATTGGTTCCGGTCGCGGTGGTATCGGCTTCGACTGGCAAGTTAACCCTCGCGTTAGCTTACAAGGTGTTTACTCAGCTAGTTTGCCTCAAGATACCGTCAACGGTGGACTCTATGGCGGTCGCAGCGGTGTAACAACAGCGGGGGTGCAACTAACGCTATCACCTACAGATAATATAGATGTTGCCCTGGATTACATCAATTCCTATTCTCCTAATGGTTTCTTGGGTACAGGGATAGGGGATGACCAATTAACAACAGGACGACCCCTCAAAACAAATGCTGTCGGTGCGACCTTGGAATGGCGGATCACACCGCAAGTAACCTTTGGGACTTGGGGAGGTTACACCACTTCCAAGATTCCAGACGAGGATGGCAGAGTAGAAACGACTAACTGGATGTTCTTCCTTAACTTCCCTGACTTGTTGGGTCGGGGTAACTTGGGCGGCATTTATGTGGGTCAAACTCCTAGAATTATCAGCAGCGATTTGCCCCTTGGGCAAAATATTCCTAACTTTTCGGCAGGAGGTGTGGGAACTTCTGGAGAACAGCCAGGGAAGACAACCCACCTAGAAGTGTTCTATCGCTATAGAGTGTCAGACAATATCAGCATTACGCCTGGAGTTATTGTGCTCTTTGATCCGGCTCATACGCCAGCAAGTGATACCGTTACTATTGGTGCTCTTCGTACCACCTTTACCTTCTAAAACACCGATATTAGTAGGCAAGAAACTTCAGGATAACTGTCTAAAGTTGGTTATCCTACCAAGTTTTACTCCAAACATGTAACGGGTATGACTTCATTTAAAAGTTGACTGATTGAAATATTAGAAGGTTGACCTTTTTGTCAATCAGTCAATTTCTAGTACATTTGAACTTTACTCAGTATTACTACTGAGAGAAGGGAATACCAACAATTAACCTGGGCAACTGATATAGCATTAGGTTATCTCCTAAATCACGTAACTTTGTTAGTTATGAAACCCATCAAAACTAAGCCTTTGATGGCTTTCTCTATCACTTAATTCATCCTACAAATCATTAGATTTACCTAGCTCTTTGTTAAAGAGGATTTTTGCTCTCATAGGTATGATCTAAGTTTATAAGTAGATTCACGATAGTTTTATGCTAAAAGACCTTTTGTATACAGGCTAATTTATAAATAGTCAAGCGAAAAAATCGCTTTAAGTTTGAAAAAATTATTGGAAAATTTTTTGATTAGCCTGTTATGTCCGAAGGAACTAAAGGGAATACTATTCTTAGACTGCTAATAAGAAATTTCAAAAAAATTTCTATTTTTGTCGGGAACCTTTTTTGAGCAAGAGCGTCTTTGATTATCAAAGCTTTGAATAGACTAGAAATGCTAAATATTTTTTCCTTTTAGCAAAACCTACACTAGACAAAGTTTTAGTAATCAGCATAATCTACGCCCTTCTTCTAATACTTCATGACTGATTCCGGGTCAGGATAGTTTTCCTAATAATTTTTGTTCCCTATTGACCCTCGAGTTGATCTAGATTACGTTTTTTGTTTTACTTCCTTCACGAATTACTGATGGAGTCTTAACTGATATGCTTACCCAATCAGCTCGATACGTTGTGTTCTTTGGTTTAGCTGGCGGCTTAGCAATGGCGATCGCACCAGCTTCCCATGCAGATATTCCTATTACTGGCGGTCGAACCACTGGTAATGCCGCTTTTTTTGTACCTAAAGCTGGCAATACAGTCTTATTTGACGCCCAAACTCGCACCTTACGGCTAGAAACTCCCAATGGTGTAACGGTTAATTCTCGCTTCACACCTATATCTGGTAGCCTAACCGGTACAGTTACTGGAGTTCCTAAAGGCGGAGAAAATGGAATACTACAAGGAACGCTCAGCGGTCGAGCTTTTTCAGCTACAGGTAATCCTGTCTTCTTCCAAGGCGTACCAACAACCATAAACTTTCAGGTAAGTTCCTTCAACCCCTCTACAATTTTTGGAGGAACACTAATTACTTCTAAGCAAGTTGGTTTAACTCCACAGATTTTCTTGCCATTCTCAGCTACTTTGGATAGTCAATCTCAGACTACATTTGAAGCTAAAGAAGGAAGTTTATACGCAGGTCAGTTTGCGGCTACCTTACCCAGTGGCAAGATTGGGTTAGATTCCAGCATTAAATTTGTTTCTTCGGGCGATAGTGTCCAGAACAATGACCAACTGCTGGCTACTGGTGTTCTCAAGTTCAAACTTGAAGGCAAAGGAGAGGGGACTACTACCTACTCTAGCGGCAGCACCACTGGCACTACAGGCAGCACAAGTGGTACCACTAGTGGTACTACGGGCAGTACAGGTGGCACTACAACCACTACCACTACAACTACCAGCGGCACAGGGACTACAGGTACAGGAACTACAGACAGCACCACAGGTACCACTACAGGTACAGGAACTACAGGCAGCACCACAGGTACCACTACAGGTACAGGAACTACAGGTAGCACCACAGGTACCACTACAGGTACAACGGGCGGCACAGGGACTACTGCATCTAGTGGTGGCACAGTTAAATTCGCTAGTGAAAACAGCCGTACAGAATTCAAACTTGAAGGTAGTAATTTCAAGCTTGAAGGAAAAGCGAACGGTCCTACCCAGTTTGAAGTTGGTGGTGTTGATAGCCCTGGTTTGCAAGCCTTGGCATATACCGGTACAACCAAATTTAAACTAGATGGTCAAGGAACAGGACGTACCGAGTTTATTGGTAGCACTGGAATGATCACCTTTAACAGTGATCAAAGCCAAACCAATTACAAAGTTGAAGGTGAAGGCAGCAACGTCAAACTCAAGTTGGACGGTTCTGCTACCGGAAAAACCTCCTTCAGCATTGGCGGCATTGGTTTGAGCGAATCCCAAAGTAGCTCTTCCTCCACAACAAGTGGTCAAACAACCACAGGTAGTACTTCTACAACCGGTGGTACCTCCACAACTGGTGGCACTTCTACAACTGGCGGTACCTCCACCACAGGCGGCACTTCCACAACCGATGGTACCTCTACAACTGGTGGCACTTCTACAACTGGTACTCAGACAACCGCAGGTGGCAGTTCTACAACCGGTGGTCAAGTTTCTCAAATTACTATCAACAACAATACTTCTGTCAACGTTGTTGGTGTTTTTGCCCAAAATGCTTCTGTTCGCAGTGGTGATGTAGCTTACTACGTGTACTCTTCTAGTGCTAGTGCAGGTCAAGGCACTACGGGTCAAACTACTACCGGGCAAACTACCACTGGTCAAACCAGCGGTACTACTCAAGTGCGGCTAGTAGAAAGTCGGGGTCGTCAGTTTGTCTTAGTTGAGCGTAGTAGTAAGCCAGGTCAACGCCGGGGTCAACAAGATGACGACAGACCAGGGCAACGTCGCGGTCAGCGCCGTCAAAGCGTTGAGATTACTGGGCTTAGCGAAACTAGCGAAACCTCTCAGACAACTCAAACCAGTGAAACTTCTGAAACCACTCAAAGCACTACTCAGGTAGAAGCAGCTTATCAAATCATTGGGCCATCCAGCCGGGCATTCCCTGGTCTCATGGGTCTCAAGCAGGTTCCAGTTAGTCAGGTGGGTAGTACCTCTGGTACTCAGACTTCCGGAACTACCTCAACGACTGATACCCAAAATACTACTGGTACCACTGGAACAACGGGTACTCAATCAACCGATACCCAAAATACTACTGGTACCACCGAAACGACGGGTGCTCAATCAACTGATACCCAAAATACTACTGGTACCACCGGAACGACGGGTACTCAATCAACTGATACCCAAGATACTACTGGTACCACCGGAACAACGGGTACTACTACCACAACTCCATAACTAGCTAAGTATTGGCGATGTATGGTTTGTTAGCACCAAGTTAAACGAATAGAAGTCACCTTTAGGTTCATTCCTAAAGGTGATTTTTATGGGATACCGAATCTGGTTTGGCAATTTTAGGAAAGCCCACTAGACTTCCTGCCTGAATCGCTATAGAGCAATGGTTGCAGTCAGAGCGCAGTTACACCAGTCCCCAACTGTATCAGAAGTTAGCCAAAGAACGAAAAGTGTACCTAAGCCAGCGCACCCTGAGCCGCTTGCTGCAAAAAAGGGGTACTGTTGGATGTTATTGAGCAACGAGGTCAAAGGCGGGATTATCTCGTTGAGCATTTTATATTTAATTCTGGCTAGATACTTACAATAAATTATGCAGATGAATAAAAGGGTTTGAAGCAATTGCTATATTTGCACTCCCAACTATTATCATAATTGATTATCCGGACTTGATATTAAAAATTCATGCAATTCTTGAATTGATACAGGCTAAAAGTAAACATTGTTTTCAGAGTGATGAATTTCTGTAAAGGAAGCGATCGCTTCTCGAAGTTTATCAATAGCTTGTTGTTGAGTGTTTCCTTGTCCAACCAAACCATTTTCTAAACATAAGCAAACCCAATATTCTTGGTTTTTTCTCAGAATTACAGTATAAAAATTTATTGTTTTTGATTGAAATTTTAATTTCCGTATTATAACTGTAATCAAAGGGATTACGGTTTCCACCTTCGTACATCCTAAAGCGCGATCGCTCTTTAAAAGTAATAGTGAAGTCTGGCTAGTATCACCCATATTTACCTTAACTACTTTGATTTTTATTTATAATAAAATATAAGTATTTCTGTTATTGTTTTAATAAACTCTATGCCTTATCTAAAAGCCAAACACTTAAGACCTGGATATAAAAAAATTGATAAAGAACTATCTAAAAATAATCGTAAGCTTATATACTTAAGCAACAAACTAAAATTTCATTCAGAACTAGATTTAGAAGATTATATAGAATCTTATTTTAATCAAATATTTCCAGAACTAATTTTATTAAAACGTCAGCACAATGTTCAAATGCAAAGATGTGATTTGCTATGTTGTACTAGATCTCTTAACCAGCCAGTAATTATTGAGTTAAAGAATGAAGAAGATAGATATATAGTCTCTCAATTAATTCGCTATCGTAAAGCCATTTTATCAGGAAAGCCTTTCACAGAACAAATTGATTATTCTTTGCCAGTAAAGTTAATTGCCATCGCTCCCAGTTTTCATGAAGATAACTACACTGATAAAGAAGCATCTAAATTTGAACATGATTTATGTTTTTTGCAGTTTAAGCTTGAAAATCATAATAACTCAGGCAAGTTTATATTAAGTGAGGAAAGTTATGATATTCCTTATCCTATATTTGGCTTATCTGACATTGCTTCCCTTACAAAATTAAGTATTAGTAGTTTAACAGGCTTTGCTTCTAATTTTGCAAGCAACTTACCTCAAGAGTATCTTCAAGATTTTGTTACTTTGCGAACACTATTTCTAGCTCAACCGAAAGTTAAGGAAATGGTTAGTAGTAGCTATCAAAAAATTCTATATGGTACTGGTGAAGGGCAAAACCATAAGAAACTAGCAGAAATAACTAACACTACTAAGGGTTTATGTTTATACCTTTGGTTGCCAACCAATACTAATCGAAATATAAAAATACCTATTACGAGATTTGGATTAGTTTGTACAGAAAATATTAGTCCATTATCCCCATCTTCAACTGTCGAGTGGGTAGTTTGTACACAGGATACTCTTAATCCCAAGAATAAACCTGAGAATATTTCATTTACCAGAGATGGTATGCTTAAATGGTGTCGAGCAAAATTATATCTTGCGCAAGCTAGTTTAGGTGCAGATAACACTTTTTGGTTGCTGATATATCTTCTAAAAGGTATTACTATTGATGATGAAAGCTTTCATGAAAGTTGGCAATGGTTTGAATCAATCAAGAGGCAAACTCCTAATAATTTAGGTTGGTTTATTGAGCTAGCTATAAAAACTTGGAATTTTAGAATTAAATAGCTGAAATTTCTAAATTTAATTGTTTAGACTTTAATAAAATTCGGCTTTCCTTTTGGTAATTTGTAGGTAAGCCATTAAGACTCACCTACAAATCATGCTATTTCACCCCAGCTAATGCAGCTTCCTGTTCTTTAGAAACAACACGTCCTTCATCTGCAAAATTAGTGATTTGATCGAAGTTTAAATACCGATACAAATCATCTGCAAATGGATGAATCTTCTTCGCCACAATATCAAGATATTCTTGAACGGTAGGAATGCGACCTAGGAGAGAACAAACGGCTGCTAATTCGGCTGAACCCAAATAAACTCGCGCATCTTTCCCCATGCGGTTGTTAAAGTTGCGGGTAGAAGTTGAAAAGACGGTTGTGCCATCTTTTACTCGTGCTTGATTGCCCATGCACAGACTGCAACCTGGCATTTCAGTTCTAGCACCTGCTGCGCCAAAGATACCGTAAACTCCTTCTTCCTTTAGCTGCGATTCATCCATGCGGGTAGGAGGACAAATCCAGAGGCGGGTTTTCACGGCTGATTCGCCTTCAAGGACTTTTGCCGTGGCGCGGTAATGACCAATATTCGTCATACAAGAACCGACAAATACTTCTTGTACGGGGTCATTGGCAACTTCAGATAATAACTTGATGTTATCTGGATCGTTCGGTGCCGCGACAATAGGTTCTTTGATTTCGTTCAAGTCAATCTCGATAATTTCTGCATACTCCGCATCCGGATCAGCTTCCATTAATACAGGATTGGCTAACCACGCTTCCATCTGGGCAACTCGGCGCATGATAGTACGGGCATCTGCATAACCTCGCGCTACCATGTTTTTTAGCAGTGCTACATTAGACCGGAGATATTCAGAAACAGTCTCTACACTCAGCTTAATGGTGCAACCTGCACAAGAACGTTCGGCTGTGGCGTCGGTGAGTTCAAAGGCTTGCTCTACTTTTAAATCTGGCAAACCTTCAATCTCCATAATTTTGCCAGAGAAGATGTTTTTCTTGTTCTGCTTCTCAACAGTTAGCAGACCTTTTTGAATAGCTACATAGGGAATGGCATTGACGATATCCCTTAGAGTAACACCGGGTTGTAATTCGCCTTTGAAGCGCACCAGGACAGATTCCGGCATATCTAATGGCATCACACCTAAAGCCGAGGCAAAGGCGACCAATCCTGAACCTGCTGGAAAAGAAATGCCTAAGGGGAACCGAGTGTGGGAGTCGCCGCCTGTTCCTACGGTATCGGGTAGCAGCATCCGATTGAGCCAAGAGTGGATAATACCATCACCAGGACGTAGGGCAACGCCACCACGGGCGGAGAAGAAGTCTGGCAGGTCGTGGTGAGTTTTGATGTCTACAGGTTTAGGATAGGCTGCGGTGTGGCAGAAACTCTGCATCACTAAGTCTGCACTAAAGCCGAGACAGGCGAGTTCTTTCAACTCATCTCGTGTCATGGGGCCAGTAGTATCCTGAGAACCTACTGTTGTCATGATGGGTTCGCAGGAAGTGCCGGGACGTACACCTTTTAACCCGCAGGCTTTGCCAACCATCTTTTGCGCCAGGGTGAAGCCTGCACCTGTATCAATGGGGGGGCGTGGACGGATAAAGATAGGGCTGGGTTCTACTAATCCCAAGGCAACTCTGGTTTTATCAGTCAGGGTACGACCGATGAGGAGGGGGATACGACCACCCGCGCGCACTTCGTCCAGAATGGTATCCGGTTTAAGGGCGAAGGTAGAAATAACTTCTCCGGATTCGTTGGTGATTTCTCCTTTGTAGGGATGGATGGTAATCACCATGCCTGTTTCCATCTGGGTAACATCGCACTCAATGGGGAGTGCCCCAGCATCTTCAGCGGTGTTGAAGAAGATAGGCGCGATCGCACTGCCTAAAATATATCCCCCAGCCCGTTTATTAGGTACAAAAGGAATATCATTCCCGATGTACCATAGGACTGAGTTGATGGCAGATTTGCGGGAAGAACCTGTTCCCACCACATCTCCCACGTAGGCGATGGGATGACCTTTTTGCTTTAACTCTTTAATCATCTCTAATGCACCAGGCATCCGAGATTCGAGCATGGCTAAAGCATGTAAGGGAATATCAGGGCGCGTGGTGGCATGTTGGGCGGGAGATAAGTCGTCAGTATTTGTCTCGCCAGGTACTTTGAAAACGGTAACAGTAATCGCTTTGGCTAAGGGTGGACGACTAGTAAACCACTCAGCTTCTTCCCAGGATGTGATTACCTGTTTGGCGTAAGCATTGGTTTTAGAGAGTTCCAAGACATCATGGAAAGCATCATAAACCAGTACAATCTTGCTCAAAGCTTTTGCTGCTGCTGAGGCTAACTCAGAATTACTAACTTGGAGCAAATCGATTAATGATTGGACGTTATACCCCCCAACCATCGTGCCTAGAAGTTCAATCGCGTAGACGGGAGAAATTAGGGGGCTGGTGATTTCGCCTTTGGCAATTGCGGTCAAAAATCCAGCTTTGACGTAAGCAGCAGGATCAACGCCAGGAGAGACGCGATCGCGCAACAACTCCAATAACCTCTCTGCTTCGCCTGCTGGAGGCTGTTTTAGCAGTTCGCACAGTTGAGAAGTTTGCTCGGCATCTAGCGGTAATGGGGGAATTCCTAAGGCAGCTCGTTCAGCAACGTGTTGACGATATGATTCAAGCATTTGGGGCAACTTCTAGAGACATCAAAAAATTGTGCGGTAAGGTATACCGCTTTGGTAACTATTAAGGTTACTGTGACCGAACCGCTGTTTACAGTTGGTAATGATACTGGCTTACTGATACCTGCCGTTACCCATACCTTTCGAGAACTGAGGTTGAGGCTAACTAGAAGACTCTTCTGTGCCACACAACTTTTTCAGAGCTTCTGGGTAACTTAGATGTGTGCCTATCAGAAAGCTATTTTCGATTGATAGATAATTATAAATTTTAGCAATATTTCGTAATGTTATTCAACTGAGTAAACTTCCTGTATAAATAAGAATCTTGATTTTTACTACAGGTGAATGCGGATAAAAGGGCAAGGATGATTTTTTGATGCTCTATATATAGGGATTAAAGCGTTTTTTATACCCTGATTAATGATTGATACAAACGTTAGGTTTTAGATTGAGAACAACTGGGAACTGCCTAATGGAGTGGCTAAACTTACCCTGAGGTTAAAAATGGGGGCGTAAATCCCGCTCAATCAACGGTAAAAAAGCAAAAAGCAAAAAAGGGCGATCGCTGTGGATCGCCCTTTTATATAAAATCTGCCTTAACAGCCTAACCTGCCGCCTGTATACTCAAAAAGTTAGTTGCTTAGATTCAACTTCTAACTGACGAATCAGGCTTTTATCGCCTTTAGCTTTTGCGACCTGAAGCCGATGTTCTAGGTTGCGGCGGATATTTGCTTGATGGATGAGCGATACGTCGTGCAGAATTTTTTCGCTCAATTGGGGCGCTACAGCGGTTTGATCAATAACTTTTGCTTGGGATTGGCTGGTACGCGCCTGAGGGATGCGATCGCTAGTAACCCGATTGATGGGGCTACGTACTAGCGGAGGCATCGGAATATGTCTGACATAGGAAAAATTCAAAGTATCACCCCGAAACTGACTAGTGATCTCATTTTCAGTTGCTTCAAGAGTCGGGGCACTGGATTGGTAGCTAACACCGCGATAAGAATTTTTCATAATACTTTCTCTCTTTAAAGTTAATTGCTTAAAAAATGTTACCAAATGAAACGGGTTTCTTCCGGATTACTTTCTACTTTTGTCTTCTTCAAAGAGTCGGTGAGTGAAAGAGTTACACAGAAATAATTAGCAGCAGCATTTCTCTCTCTATTTTTACTGATTTATCCTTTAAGTGTCAACATTAAGCAATGTTAAATAAAGCTTTAACAAGACTTAAACATGGATAGCTAAAACCTTTTGCTCTCTCAATATTGTTTAAGTATCTAGTAATACAGTTTTAGGCAATAAACGATTAGTTTTAGCTGATCCTAAGCTTGTATTCATGCAGAAGAGGCAGATAAAGGATTTAGTTTGAGGGAGAAAACTGAAGCTAGATAACATCAAACCTTAATCGCTGCCATAGGTTATCTCTCCCAAGAGAGAAAGTGTATAAGGTCTCCTGGTATACCAGAAAGCATCTGGGAGTTACTCAACTAGTAAGATTACGGATCGTAAGATTACGGAGGAAGTAAAAGCGATAGGGAAGGCGATGCTTGCCTCGCCCTAAGTAGCCTGTCAACGGTTAGTAAGGCTAAATAGTTGCCAGCTACAATGAATATTTAGATGTAGTGAACATACTTATAGTTCCCCTTTCTCTGGAAAAATTGTCACCACATATCAAAGCATTGAGTAAATTTGCTTAGTTATTAAGTTAGATTGATTAAATTTAGTCTCTAATTGCTTGTGGAAATTGAAGCGATTCTGCAACCATTTCAACACTTTGGGGTTCATCTAGGACTAGAGCGCATCCAGCGACTCTTGGCAAACTTGGGCAACCCGCACCAAGCTGTCCCGAGCATTCATGTTGCTGGAACCAATGGCAAAGGTTCTGTTTGTGCTTATCTCTCAGCAGTATTAACAGAGGCAGGTTATCGAGTAGGGCGTTATACTTCCCCTCATTTAGTGGATTGGAATGAACGTATCTGTATTAATGAGCAGCCAATCTCACCAGTAGCCCTACAAGACTTACTCCTGCAAGTTCAGGCAACTATCCAAGCAGATGAAGAATCACCAACTCAGTTTGAAGTGATTACCGCTGCTGCTTGGTTGTACTTTGCTCAGCAGCAGGTTGATATTGCTGTTGTAGAAGTGGGATTAGGAGGGCGTCTGGATGCGACAAACGTCTGCGATCGCCCTCTCGTTAGTATTATTACCTCAATCAGCCGCGAACACTGGCAACAACTCGGTTCTACCTTAGCTGAGATTGCAGGCGAAAAAGCGGGAATTTTAAAACCAGGGTGCCCCGCTGTCATTGGGCCATTACCGCCAGAAGCCAAAGCCGTAGTGATGCAGCGAATAGCAGAATTGGGTTGCCCAGCCGTTTATCCCGAACCAGCGCGGCAGATAAAACAGGGTTGGGCAGAATTGCATTCCCCCTCGATTCAGTACTCCCTACCTTTATCAGGAGATATTCAGCTAACTAACTCAGCGATCGCCATCACTGCCTTACATATCCTGATTTCACAAGGTTGGAAAATACCTTTAGCGGCGATTGCCTCTGGGATGGCAAAAACTAAATGGCCGGGTCGTCTTCAATGGACTACTTGGAAAAATCACCGTTTATTAATTGATGGCGCACACAACCCCGCCGCCGCGATCGCCCTACGTCAATATGTAGATACGCTGGAGCAATCCCCGATTAATTGGGTGATAGGCATGCTTTCGACCAAAGATCATACTGAGATTTTTCAAGCATTACTCCGAAAGGGCGATCGCCTTTTCCTTGTACCCGTACCCGATCACAGTTCTGCTGAACCCGAATACTTAGCCACGCTTGCTCGTCAGATCTGCCCAGAGTTAGCGGTAGCCTTTACCTTTCCTGATCTGACTACAGGGCTAGAGGCAGCTACTTCAACCGCTACTCCAAACAGCTTACTCGTTTTGTGCGGTTCCCTGTATTTAATCGGTCATTTCCTCAAACACCCTTAGTCAAGTTCACTGAATCCACCCGGTATTCAGGAACAGAGAGGTCAAGCTAGCAGCCGTGAGTAGGATCGTGAAGTTGTCACTACCACGCGGCGAAATGGCTTCGACACCTGTCACAGCACAGGCGGTTAAGAGAGCAGTTGCTAGCCAACCGACTAGCCCTGTTTCCGCCGGGTGAGAACAGCCCAACATCACCACGAATGTCCCCAGCAAGACAGCCAAACTCCCCTCAAGGGAACGGAATGAGGGAAAACCCCAAAATGACCAAACACGATACTTGAGGCGACCATAGCGCTGCCCGATTGGTTCAGCAATTCCATCTGCGATTCCCACAACCAGGGTAGCAATTCGAGTTATCGCTATCTTGGAAAACAGGAGATCGATAGTGATTAAGGCTGTGATGCTCACAACCCAAGAGAACCAGAAAAAGAAGGCTGCATTGGGAGCATCAGATTGTCGGGTGTTCGCCGCGTAAGCGTAGCGGAACAGAACGCGATCGCGGTAGTAGCAAACAGCCGCGACTAGAAGCAGAATCGACAGACTGACTACATAAAGGTTGGTGCGGGCGATCGGTTCAGGCAACCAACCGAACAGGAGGGAACCGCCTGCAAAAGCAACAATGTGATTGATTTTACGGCTATCTCCCTCTTGGATGAGCTGACGTTCCTTGAGAAAACCTGTAACTATCCAGAAGAGAACCAGCGCCACCAAGAAACTGATGCAGCGCCAGATATCCAGGGTAGCAAGCAGTTCGTTCATTGCCGGGATGACGAGCGATCGCGCCGCCGCGATACCCATAGGGTTAAAACCGAGAGAAACACAAAAAAGCTAATGGCAAGGATGAACGAGATATAACTCCCTCCCTCCAAGGTTTCAGCCCCAGTTACGCCTAACCAAGTGTAGGCAATCGTACCTGGAATGATGCCAATAAACGTACCCAGAGTATAGGGTTGCCAAGCAATAGAGGTGAGTCCAAACAGAAAATTTTCGACGTTAAACGGGGTAATTGGGGGAAAACGAACAATGAGAACAAACTGCAAAGCATGAATAGCGATCGCGCCTTCAAACCTCTGCAAAGTTGGGTGTCCGCCAAAACGACGCTCTACCCAACCTCGTAGTAGATAGCGGCTAAGCCAGAATGCACCAACGGCTCCTAATGTTGCTCCAATTACTGAGTAAATCGTGCCCCATATCAAGCCAAATACAGCACCACCTGCAATCGTGAAGATGACACTAGGCGCACCAATAATTGTAGAAATGGCGTAAATAATAACAAATAGAATTGGACTCCAAATTCCTAACGTCCGCAAATAGGTAACTAGCGCTTCGCGATCTAAAAAAAGCCTTGATGGACCAAAACAATAGAACAAAATCAGCCCCAACAAAGCAATAGACACCCAAAATCGTCTATTTGTCAAAATTTGTCGGAGAGAATTTGTTTTAGCCATCTTCTTGGATTGAATAAAAATGCTCTACAGAACCTTGAGATAATGCAAACAAACATATCCCATTCCCGTCATCATTAGGCTGTCAAATCGATCAAGAAAGCCGCCGTGCCCCGGAAGTAAGTTACTGTAATCTTTAAGATGACAAAGGCGTTTGACGTAAGAGGCTAATGTATCACCGCTGAACGCCAATACACCTGTAAATAATCCCAAAGCCAAGACGTTTGGTAGAGAAAAGCCAACCCAGTCTTTTGCTAAAACCGCTGATAGTAAACAAAAAGTAATACCCCCAATCAACCCTTCTACTGTTTTACCTGGGCTGATCTGGGGCATGAGTTGAGTTCTACCGAATAATTGCCCTGTGATTTGGCTAAATCCATCAAAGGTGAAGACTTGAAAATAAATAAATAGCAAGAAGTCTTTTTTGAGATGAAGAGAAAATAACACTAAGCCGCAAGCAATTAAAATATAAACAAAAATAACACTGAAATTTAATAATCTTTTTGGAGATAAAGAAAGCGCTTGAATAATTTCAAAAAATCCTACAATTGCAATAACTCCGGTAAGCAGAAAGAACTTTTCTAAAAATATTCCTCCTAGAATGCTGCCGACAATCACGATATAGGTGCAATACTTAAGCCACCGCTGTTTACGAACCAATTGGTTGGCTTTGCGGTTAGCTAAATACATGCCGACTGCACCTAATATGAGGTAGACACAGATGTAGTAATAGATAGGATGAATCATGGATTCAAGCTTTTCATGACCCAAAATAACCCTTTTACATCTGTTTTTGCTTCAGAAAGCAACACAACAATAATAATTTCTTCTATACAAGCTAAAATTCCCCAAATCGTTGATAGGTAATACAACCAAGGCCAAAAACCAAACCATAATAAAGCCATCATGCAAGCACCTTGCAAGTAGGCTGTAATTTTAAAAGCGTAGGTATGTAGCCCAACAACTGATTTAAATTTTATGAACATAGCCCCATAAAGTGCTAACCACGCAACTAGGAAGGCTATCAGCCAGAAAACATGAGGGAGAATTTCAGGTAATTTAAAGCTATAAATAGCCCAAAACCCGGCGATATAGGTAACAGTATCTGCCCAAGAGTCTAACTTTGCGCCGAGTTCAGTTTGAAGATTAAAAGTTCTGGCTATCCAACCATCTAAAATATCAGAGATAAGGCTGATCAAGAAAAATAGAGCAAATATTCTCTCTTGATGAGTAACAATCAGAAACGCTAAAAATGGGAAGGCTAACAGTCGATAGGCAGATAAAATATTAGGGATTGTCCAGACTACTGCTTTGGCTTTCATAGGAATATAAGCGAGGTTTTGAGAAATATTATTTTCCTTTTTATCAGGAAAATAATACTGTTCCTACAAGATTCGGTTGAGATATCATTATGCAGCGTTACTAGGGTTGAATACTAACTCAATCGGATCACTACCGATAATCACAGTACAACCCAAGCGCTAAATTACAACTCAAGTTGCTGCCTATCAAGCCAGTGCGAGGATTTTTAGTGGCTAAGAATTAGCTAAAATCCCGTTTTGCATCAAGTTTAAGTTGTAGAGGCCAAGGATTTTTGTTGCGCTAATAACAGGTTTTGAATTCCAGTTTCGGCAAAATCTAGTAACTGATTCAATTGGGTACGGCTATAAGTTCCTTCTTCAGCCGTCCCTTGAACTTCAATAATGCCTAAATTTTCGTTCATTACGACGTTGAGATCAACTTCAGCGGCAACGTCTTCGAGGTAGTTTAGATCGAGAAATGGCTCACCCTGCAATAATCCTACAGAAACAGCGGCAACTTGATGCCGGAGGGGCGATCGCTCTAATACCCCTTCCTGCACCAGCGTCTCCACGGCATCTGTTAGGGCGACAAACCCTCCAGTAATCGAGGCGGTACGGGTTCCAGCATCCGCCTGAAGCACATCCGCATCCACGGTAATCGTTCGTTCTCCTAGCGCCTCCATATCTATAGCTGCGCGTAAGCTACGCCCAATCAACCGCTGAATTTCTTGAGTGCGTCCTGATAATTTGAGAAATTCTCGTGCTTGGCGTTGAGGAGTTGCGCCGGGTAACATGCGGTACTCAGCCGTTAACCAGCCTTTCCCGCTTCCTACTAAGAACCCAGGAACGCCATTTTGAATCGTGACGGTACAAAGAACTTGAGTATCACCGCAGCGAGTTAAAACAGAACCCGTTGCAAACTTGGTGAAGTTGTGTTCAAAACTAATCGGACGTAGTTGATCGGGTTGTCGCTGATCAGGACGCTGCCAAGACATAGATCATACTCCTTAGGGAAACGCTAGTTTTCAACCTACCCTACAGGAATACCTAAACCACTTAACCTTCAGCTTTCCTTCAACCTCTAATTTTTTGCAAAATATCCTGTTGGACTTGTTCTAAGGGTTGGTTGCCATTAATTTTTAATAATCGGTGACGCTGATCGTAATATTCCAAAATGGGAATCGTGCTTTCTTGGAACAGCTCAATCCGACGCTTGACGATTTCTGGCTGATCGTCTTGAAGAGAACGCTCTTGCGATCGCTCCATCATCACCTCTGAAGAGACATCTAACCAAATTGCCCAGTCTAGGCGTTGTCCCAAATCATCCAATAAGAAATCTAACTCTTCGGCTTGAAAGGCAGTACGCGGATAGCCATCGAGTAGCCAACCGTTGATAACATCGGGCTGCAAGAGGCGCTGGCGAATGAATTCGATCATGGTTGGATCGGGGACTAATTCCCCTTTCTCCACGTACAGATGCGCCTGCGAGCCTAATGGCGTTTGATCGGCGATCGCTTGTCGCAATATATCCCCTGTGCAAATCCAAGGAATCTGCATCTGACTACAGAGTTGTTGTGCCTGCGTTCCTTTGCCAGCCCCTGGCCCTCCTAAAATCACCAGTCTCACGGCAATTTGCTCCTACTTTGGGGATTAATTTCAGTCTTGCTAGCCACACCTTGACGGCTTTCTTTTTCCCAATTATGCGCTGGTTCGAGTTTTAAGGCTATCCCTTGATGGGCGATCAATTCTCAAGGGTATACAGGCAGACGATTACATCGAATGGCTCTTGACGTATATACATATCTAGTGTTTGACTAAGATGACAATCCTCTATATACGCTACATATCGTCTGCTAAGTCTAAGGGTGACAGCCGCTGATCTGCGTTTATAATTAATTGCTCATTGGATATTGCTTCATGGTTGCACAGCTAGAAACCCCGACAATCAATTCTTCTTGTCGCCTACCTTACACCGTTGAAGGGCTAGTACAAGTATTTACCTGCTCTCATCGAAACTTTTTTACCAGCGTCATGGCGCAAGCTTTGAGAATTGCTGGACAGGGAACCCCAGTTCTTGTAGTTCAGTTTCTCAAGGGTGGAATTGGTCAGGGACACGAACATCCAGTTAGACTGGGGCAGCATTTAGATTGGATTCGCTGCAATTTGCCACGTTGTATCGATACGCCCCATCTGGACGAAGCAGAAACTCAGTCTTTACTAGAACTGTGGGAATATACTCAAAAAGTAGTTTTCGCAGACCAATATTCCCTAGTGGTTTTGGATGAATTAAGTTTGGCGATCAATTTCGGGCTGATTCCAGAAGCTGAAGTGCTAGCCTTTCTAAAAAAACGCCCCAACCATGTAGATATTATCCTCACAGGGCCAGAGATGCCGCGATCGCTTCTAGATGTCGCGGATCAAATCACAGAAATTCGTCGTAGTCACAGACCTTAAGGAATACACTTTACGCTATCCTAGTATTCCGGTTGGGATTATTTGTAAGGTTGTGATTAAAAACGATATTTGGATCGCTGAAATGGCTCAAAAAGGTATGATTTCGCCTTTTGAGCCGAAGTTAGTTCGCCGTGTAGATGAGCTACCTGTTATCTCATTTGGTTTAAGTAGTTTTGGCTATGATATTCGGCTTTCGCCTGTAGAATTTCGTATTTTTAGACATATTCCGGGTACGGTTGTCGATCCCAAAAACTTTAGTCCTGAAAATTTAGAGCCGACAAAACTCCATACAGATGCCAATGGAAGTTATTTTATATTGCCTGCTCATTCCTATGGATTAGGGGTAGCTTTAGAGAGGCTAGAAGTACCGGAAAACATCACAGTTCTTTGCATTGGAAAAAGTACTTACGCCAGATGTGGAATTATCTGTAATCTAACGCCTGCTGAGGCTGGTTGGAGAGGGCATTTAACGCTAGAAGTATCGAATTCTTCTAATGCAGATTGCAGAATTTATCCTAATGAAGGAATTGTTCAACTACTCTTTTTTGAAGGTGAACCTTGTCAGGTGAGTTATGAAGCTCGTCGAGGTAAGTATCAAGACCAACCTGAAAAAATTGTAATTGCCAGAGTTTAAGGTTATAAAGACGTGAAATATTTTCGTATTGAGGTCGTTGCTGCTACGCCTAATCCCCAACAAGTTATTTGGGCGGCAATGCACCAAGATTACTCAGAAGAATTTGTTGTGAATAGTGCTGATCGCTGGCCAGATGAACAACGCA
>Ga0196963_10000260_pt1 | contig 49580 bp, 55 predicted proteins | sample S1_5metaG_FD_148600 | JGI IMG/M metagenome (GOLD analysis project Ga0196963, IMG submission 148600) | Soil microbial communities from Anza Borrego desert, Southern California, United States - S1_5 | ecosystem: Environmental > Terrestrial > Soil > Desert | place: USA: California | collected... | reverse complement strand
GCGAACGCAGTACCAAAAAAAAACATCCCGAGCACCGATGCAAAAGCGGTAGAATTTAAATTGCTTCCGGACAGCACGATTCATGAAATCAAGAAAACGCTTGCTCGCGGCAAGAGCGTATTTATCTTTGCCCTTCGAAAGGGCCTCGCTACAGTAACCGTATGCCGAGATTGCGGTGAAATGGTCCTCTGTCCTACGTGCCGCGCACCACTGGTATTGTACAAAGTCGAAGGCGAAGCAGAATATATGTATGTATGCAACAGATGTAGCCAAGAAAAAAACAGCAAGACAGTATGTGAAAATTGCCATAGTTGGAATTTAAATCCCTTTGGTATTGGCACTCAAACAGTTGTGGAATATATAGAAAAAGTAATGCGCGACGATAAAGAATTTCCTAAGACTAAAATTTTTCTTCTTGATAAGGAATCTGCCAAAACAAAAAAAGGTGCAGGAAAAATAGCTCAGGAATTTGAAGAACATCCAGGTTCGATATTGGTAGGTACTGAGATGGCGCTTTTTTATATAAAACACTCTGTTGCGCTTTCGATCGTGGCGTCATTTGACTCGTTGTGGAGTATTCCAAATTTCAAAATGAGCGAGAAAGTAATCCAGCTCACTCTTTCCATCATCGGAAAGACTCTAGATACGCTCATAATTCATACGAAAAACGCAAATGATCCTGCCATACTCGCCCTCAAGGATGGCAACTTGCTGTCCTTTATCCGGAACGAACTTCAGGACAGAAAAAAGCTCGGTTATCCGCCATACAAACGCTTTGTTAAAATAAGATATGCGAGCAAGAAAAACGAAGTGGCTGCCGTGCAGCGATTTCTAAGAGATACCCTAGAAGGTTACAAGCCGCTTATCTTTAACGGATTTATCCGAGAAGCGCATGGGAAAGAGGTAACCAATGCGTTGGTTAAGCTTGAACCAGATGAATGGAAAATTTTGACATTGCCACCGTATGTGGAAGTAGATCAAAAACTACTGCGAATCTTAAAATCGCTCCCTATTGCTTTTGATGTGTTTGTCGATCCAGAGGATTTATTATAGTCGGCGAAACAATGCCCATCTGGAGTGATTTCATTCTGGCTCTTAGCTTTGTATTTTTTTTATAACCAAACGCACTTATGAGAACACTCGCAATAATTGTAACTACCCCAAGTATCTGGGTAAATAATGAATTAAAAAAATGAATGACAGTAGCGCCGATCGCGAGCACGGTAAGACTCGTACGTATATATGAGAGAAAGGTATTTTCGCCCGCAAGGATCGTGCGGTCTATGGCTAGGTAGTCTCTCAAGATAAGTTCGCGGATACGAAAATCTTGATATGGAGATATATCGGGAGTACGCTTGGATTTAAAATAATTCTTCAGAGAAGGAATTTTCAGCATCTTTCAAAGATGCATTATAATACTCCTATGAAAGAAGTCAAATTTATGAAACGAGCACAGTGAACTCCCCTTTTTGTTTGATTGGATTCTTTTTCAAATATTCCAAAAGCTCTCCAGGGCTTCCAGTTTTGAATTCTTCATAGATCTTGGTCATTTCTCGGGCGAGACACACTTTTTTCTCCGGGCAAAATTTTGCAAGCGATTCGAGAGTTTTCAAAATCCGGTGGGGAGACTCGTAGAACGCGTATGTTCGCTTTACTTGGGCAATTTCTCTAAACAAGGTATCTCTTCCCTTTTTATGCGGCAAAAAGCCTAAGAACGTAAATTCATGCGTTGGGAGACCTGATACAGAAAGAGCAGCAACAAGGGCCGTCGGTCCCGGAATCGGAACCACTTTCACCTCGTCAAACCTAAAATACTCTTTGATTTTTGAGACAAGTAATGCCCCCGGGTCTGAGATACCCGGCGTGCCAGCGTCTGAGACAAGTGCTATATTTTTTCCTTCTTCCAAAAGTGCAAGAATTTTATCTACTTTCGACAGCTTGCTCTGGGCGTGGTAACTTAAAGTTTGCGTGGTAATCTCATATTTATTCAAAATTTTCTTCGTCTCTCGGGTATCTTCGCATAAGATAAGATCTACACTCTTCAAAATCTCGATTGCTCGAAGGGTAATATCGCCCATATTTCCTATCGGTGTTGCAACAACATAAAAAGTAGACATCCCGGTACTAAAATTTTAAATTTTTACTAATATTGGTCATTGAATATAATCAAAAATTTAGTACGGAACAAGTACATTTACTTTCTATATTTTCGTGTTCGCCATTTATCGGCGATTTTTACGCGAGTAAGAGAGCGTTCGAGCTCAGCCTCGAAATGCTCGAAATCAACTTCTTCTTTGTTGTGCATTTTTTGTCTGAGTTCTTCGGCGCGGGCTTGTGATGCAGTGATTTTTTCGTCAGTGAGCTCGCCGACATGTTCAGCAAAGTCCGCAAGTACAGCAACTTCGGTCATGCCTTCTTCGTTCTTTTTTACTTCCACAAATCCGCCGACGACAGCCATCGGCAGGTGTTCACCGTGAGCGACACCAACGATATCCCCCGACGCGAGCCCAGCCACAAGCGGAATATGATCCGGCAAGATAGTTATCTCACCTTCCGTTGTTGGTATGCTTACTTGATCTACCAACTCTTCCAAAACAAGTCGTTCTGGGGTAACAATTTTTAATTTCAGTTGTTTAGCCATTTATTTTACAAAGCACCCTTCATATAGAAATCATTTTCTGGTTTGTCGTCGTGCTTACCTTCCAAAATTTCTTTGAAGGATCGAATCGTTTCTGCAAGCGGCACATACTGTCCTTTGGTTCCCGTGAATTGCTCAGCCACAAAAAACGGCTGCGAAAGGAATTTCTGAATCTTTCGGGCGCGGGCGACCAGTTCTTTGTCCGCTTCAGAAAGTTCTTCCATACCGAGGATAGCGATGATGTCCTGCAAGTCTTTATATCTCTGAAGCACGCGCTGCACTTCACGAGCAACCGTATAGTGCTCAACACCGACTATATTTGGATCAAGGATTGTAGAAGACGAGTCAAGCGGATCCACTGCTGGGTAAATACCGATTTCTGAAAGCGAACGGTTAAGCACAACAGTCGAGTCGAGGTGGGCAAAGGTCGTGGCTGGCGCTGGGTCCGTAAGGTCGTCTGCCGGCACATACACCGCCTGCACTGAAGTCACCGAACCTTTGTTGGTCGAAGTAATACGCTCCTGCATGTTGCCCATTTCTGTCGCAAGCGTTGGCTGGTATCCCACCGCAGATGGAATACGACCAAGGAGCGCAGACACTTCCGAACCTGCCTGCGTAAAGCGGAAAATGTTGTCGATAAAAAGAAGCACGTCTTTGCCTTCGGCATCACGAAAATGTTCAGCCATAGTGAGGCCTGAAAGCGCTACACGGAGACGTGCGCCTGGCGGTTCGTTCATCTGGCCGAAGACCATGGCTACTTTGTCGATCACGCCTGATTCTTTCATTTCGTGCCACAAGTCGTTACCTTCGCGAGTGCGTTCCCCGACACCAGCAAAGACAGAGTATCCGCCATGATTTGATGCGATATTGTGAATGAGCTCTTGGATAACCACAGTCTTGCCCACACCAGCACCACCGAAGAGTCCGACCTTACCGCCTTTCAAAACTGGACAAATAAGGTCGATCACTTTGATACCAGTTTCTAGAATTTCTACCTTGGTTGCTTGTTCGACATACTCCGGAGCTTTGCGGTGAATTGGGAGTCTGCTTTGTGTTATAACTGGTTTGCCATCGTCGATCGCTTCGCCCAAAACATTAAAGATACGTCCGAGAGTACTACTGCCAACTGGAACGGAAATTGGCGCACCGGTATGTATGACCTCCATTTCACGGGCGAGACCGTCGGTCGTATCCATCGCAACTGCTCGAACTACCCCGCCTCCCAAATGTTGTTGCACTTCAAGTACAAGTTTTTTGTCGCCGTTCTGAACTTCGAGAGCTGTATACACGTCTGGCAATGTGTCTCCGAAATCCACATCCACAACCGGCCCGATGATCTGTTTTATTTTTCCTTTGTTTTGCATAACTTTTAAATATTTAAATCTTTTAATTTTTAAATTTCTGTAAGTTACTAACTTACAGAGGCCATACCCGCACTGATTTCTGAAATTTCTCTGGTAATGTTTGCCTGCCTTGCTTTGTTGAACATGAGGGTCAGGTCTTCGATCATTTCGCCGGATGCATCACTCGCGTTCTTCATGGCAACCATTCGGCTGGATTGCTCCGAGGCATTCGACTCGAGAAGCATCTGATATATCTGCATCTTCGTAAGTTTGTCTCCCAGAGAGCCAAGCAACGTATCAAAATCTCCTTCAAAAACATATTCAACCTTCGAACTCTGTAATTTTTCTTTTTCTTCAGTTGCTGGTGCCAAATTTTCTATCAATTCTTTCAAGCTTGCTTTTGAAATTGGCAGCACTTGTTTGATGTTGGGCCGCTGGGTGAGCCCAGAAATAAAGTCTGTGTACGCTACAAACACTCGGTCAAAATTCCCTACCGTGTATTCACTGATCACAAGTTTCGAAATTGGGGCTACATCCGCGAGCGTCGCATTGTCTGGCAGTTCAAAAAAGCTCGCTAAAACATTTTGTCCTACTCGGCGCATAGCGACATCGCCCTTCTTGCCGATCGTGAGAATGCTTATATTTGTATCTTGATTTAAATTTTTAATGAGAGATAAAGATTTCTTGATCACTTGTGCATTATAAGCGCCACAGAGTCCGCGATTGGAAGTTATTAAAATAAGCAAAACGTTTTCTTTTCGGTCACCGATCTCGCGCGTTACGAAAAGCGGATGGGTAATATTCTCGATCGATTCTGCAATCGAAGTTAAAATCTGCCACGAATATTCTGCATAAAGCCGCGAAGCCATCGTAGAGGCAACCGCACGCTTCATCTTGGACGCAGCCACGAGCTCCATCGCCTTGGTGATTTTCTTGGTATTTCTTACCGACTTTATTCTTCTTTTAATCTCTTTTGTTCCTGCCATAATTTACTCCAGATAGCGCTTTAGGGCCTATCTAGGCTTTCATAAAACTATTTTTAAATTCACTAATCGCTTGCTTTAGTTCTTCTTCGCCTTTGTCAGTCCACATTTGCTTTTCTTTGACTTCCTTGTAAAAAGCTTTTGCATTGGTCTCGGTGTAGTCGATGAGACCCGCTTCAAATTCTTTGATCTTGTCGATGGCAATATCGTCCATGAAACCTTTGGTGAGTGCGTAGAGGACCACTACCTGGTGTTCGGTCTTCATCGGAGAATACTGCTTTTGTTTGAGGACTTCTACTGCGCGCTTTCCGCGTTCGAGCTGGTTCTTGGTTGCTTCGTCGAGGTCGGAACCGAATTGCGCAAAGGCTTCGAGCTCGCGATATTGGGCGAGGTCGAGCTTGAGCGTTCCGGCAACCTTTTTCATCGCCTTGATTTGCGCCGAAGAACCCACACGAGACACAGAGGAGCCCACGTTTACTGCGGGACGAATACCTTTGTAGAAAAGATCGGTCTCGAGGAAGATTTGTCCGTCGGTGATGGAAATAACGTTTGTCGGAATATACGCAGAAATATCTCCCGCTTGGGTTTCGATAATTGGAAACGCAGTGATCGAGCCGCCACCATATTTCTGATTGCGTCGGCAAGCACGTTCCAAAAGTCGCGAGTGAAGATAAAATACATCGCCCGGGTACGCCTCGCGGCCCGGCGGACGGCGAAGGAGAAGAGAAATCTCGCGGTACGCGACTGCGTGTTTAGAAAGGTCGTCGTAAATAATCAACACATCTTTACCCTGATCCATAAAGTATTCTGCAATAGAAACACCTGCGTATGGCGCAATATATGAAAGCGGTGCAGGTTCTGACGCGCCAGCAGAAACAATTACAGTGTAGGCCATTGCTCCGCCTTCTTCGAGCCTTGCCGCAATCTTGCGAAGTTTTGAATCCTTCTGCCCAATTGACACGTACACGCAGATCATGTTCTGTCCTTTTTGGTTTAGTATCGCGTCAACTACAAGCGCAGTTTTACCAGTTTGGCGGTCGCCAATAATGAGCTCGCGCTGGCCACGGCCGACCGGGATAATCGCATCGATTACTTTGATACCGGTTGCCACAGGCTGATCCACACTTTGTCGAGTAACAACGCCAGAGGCAACGCGTTCTATCGGATAGGTTTTGCTTGTTTTTATCACACCCTTGCCATCGATCGGCGTACCCACCGCGTTTACCACTCGGCCGAGGAGTGCATCTCCCACTCCGATTTCCAAAATTCTTCCTGTTCCTTTTACCTCATCACCTTCTTTAATTTTCGAAAAATCACCAAGAATGATCACACCGATTGCATCTTCTTCGAGGTTGAGCGCTACGCCCACCTCGCCGCCCGGAAATGTAACCATTTCTGATGACTTTACTTCGGAAAGCCCAGACACTTTTGCAATACCATCAAAGAGCTCGAGCACGCGGCCAACCTTTTCGACCTTGAGTTCGAGAGAAAAATTTTCAATCTCTTTCTTTAAATTTTCTACAATGGTATTGCTATTCATAGTAACGTTAACGTGTTAGATAAGTTTGTAATAGATGTATTTTATTTCTTCCGGATACGTCGATAACTTCGTTATTTACTTCTACCTTAAATCCGCTCACAAGCTTTTCATCGACGACTTCTACGAGAGATACTTCCTGTGCCTGATAACGTTTGCGGAGTGATTCCATGAGATGCGATTTGGTAGTGTTATCGAGCCTTTTCGCGCTCGAAACTTTCGCAACGATGCGTCCATCCTCGGCATTGGCGATCTTTTCAAGCTCCGTCAGTATATTCCCTGCCTTTCGGAGCAACCGCCTTCGATACAGCACATCTACTGCCCGATGCATGATAGTTGCCCGTTCTCCTCCATGTTTGTCTTTGAGAGCGAGGTATATCGCTCGAGCTATTGAATTATAAGACGGCTTTGTCATGTCGTTCTTTCATTAATTTCTCAGTAGCAAGCATGGCGAGGTTTACGATTTCCTTCTTTGCTTCTTCTACCATCTTTGTCTTTTCTGCTTCGAGGGCAACTTTGCCATTTTGAATCATGGCATCTACTTGTGCTTTTGCTTCTTCGAGCATTTTCGCTTTTTTCGCTTCGGCATCCTTTTTCCCTTCTTGGAATAGTGTGTGTGCCTCGGCACGAGCTTTGGTAATTACAGCATCGTATTCTGCCTTTGTCTTTTCGAGAATTTCCGCATTAGACTTGGCATCGTTTACTCCGCGAGCTATTTTCTCTGCCCGCTCTGCCATGATCTTTTGGAGTGGTTTCAAAGCAAAGATATATAACACGGCGAAAACAATCGCAAAGTTAAATGCCTGCGCGATGATAATCTTCCAGTCTATATGAAATGTCGAAATGAGAGAATCCATGGATAGGCTTTAGGCTTTAGGCTTTAGGCATCAGCTAGTTTCCTAGCGCCTAGAGCCTAGTGCCTATTTAGATAGAGAACGCAATAACAAGCGCATAAATAGCGATCGCTTCAGCGAATGCACATGCGAGAAGCATCGGCACAAGGATCTTGCCCGCAGCTTCAGGGTTGCGACCGATAGACTCCATCGCCTTCGCTCCGATCCAACCGATACTAAGTGCAGGTGCTATCGCCACTGCCATAACTAACGCTTTTGCAAAAGGTATTCCTTCCATATTTTTACTTAAATATTATTAATAATCATCTTCTCCTTTCGATGAAGAGAAGATATATTTTAGATACATTTTCATCTACCCAAAATATATCCACCCTTTGTATGTTCTATGCTGGTACCGCCTTGGGGTCCGTGTGCCCATGAGAGGAATCCCCGGCATGTTCTTCTTCATGATCATGATCGCTTGCAGAAATCGTAAAGTAGACCACGAGCAATATAGAGAAGATAAGAGCCTGGACAACTCCTACCAAGATCTCAAGGAAGAGAAACGGTATTGGAGCAGCGTAAGGCGCAAGTGCAGCAATAGAGACGAGGAGCACTTCACCGGCCAGAATATTTCCAAACAAACGAAAAGAAAGCGAAGCTATCTTCGCAAACTCTCCAGCAATTTCAATCAATCCGACAAAGAACGTAATCGGCGCTACGATTATGACTGTGGGATCCTTGCGTATTTTGGTAAAAATACTCCCAAGTACCTTAAGATTAACATATTTATTAAAGGTTTTCCAGAGACCAATGGAAATAACCCCAAAGAGGTTCGCCCCGATAACGGCAATGAGAGAAAGCCCGAGCGTTGTATTGATATCAGCCGTACCGCCACGGAGAAACGGAATAAAAACCTTGCCATGGTCCCCTGTCTCGATGAGGCCAAAACCGCCAAACGGCATGATGCCGAGCCAGTTGTTGATCAAAATAAAAAAGAACGCGGAAATCGCGATCGGAAAAATTTTCATTGAAAGTTTGCGGTTATTCGTGATCTGGTCACAGAGCGAAAGCCCTGCTTCGATGACAACTTCAAAAATAGTCTGGAGTTTGCCCGGTACCTCTTTAAGCTTCGATCGAAGCGCCCATGCCAAAACTGCGATAATGAGGACTACGACCCAACTTGTCAAAAGCGCGTTAGTTATAGGAAAAGAATCAGAGTGATACACCGGCTCAGCATAGAGAGTAACTTCGTGCGCAACATGCTCTTCTTCTGCCGCATGGGCGTCAGTCTCGACATATATGTCTCCGGCCGTAGTGACCTCTTTAATTGTATCTTTTTGCGTTGCCATTATTTATTTTTAATTTTGTTTGCGTATCTTCGCACTGTCTTCCAGATATTCCACATCGATGCAAGAAACGCGAGCCCTGTAAGTCCGAGGAAGATCCAGGGAGTTGTTTGAAAATGCCCATCCAGATATTTACCGATCAAAAGAGCGAGAATAATCGGAACCGCGATCCAAGTAGTGATTTCGGCGAAAACTTGTGCCGCCGGTCGCCACCAAAGACCTGTTCCCTTTGTACCTTGTGTATCTTCGTTCATACTGCAAAAACAAGGCCAGCCGGGCCTTTACTAGAGTAGTATAAAGGAAAAAACACAGTATGTAAATAGGGTTATTTTGTCTTAGACTCTAGTTTTTCTACTCAAACAGTTAGATTACTGAGACGTCGATCATAAGACACTCCGTCACCATATAAATTGGAGATATTTTCTCTAAAATATTTATTTTCTTCTTGCATCTGTTTCATTTCTTTGAGTATCAAAGTCATAACTTCCTGAATATCAACCATAACCTTTTCATGCCGATCAAAAGATTTGGCAATATTTGTCATATGCTTTTCGAAAGTTGTTTCGGTAACATACTTTTCGATTTTTTTCTTAGCTACTTTCTTCATGAGTTTATTATAACAAGTCAGAGAAATGGGGCAAACTTAGTGAGCGTGGATGGAATCGGACCATCGACCTCTGTCTTATCAGGACAGCGTTCTACCACTGAACTACACGCTCAATTGCAACAAAATATACCAAAAATAAGCTTTTTACGCAAACAAAAAACCCCTTACGGGGCTTTTTGTAGAGAGCTCGAGAACTTGACCGCCTTTGTAGGGTTAGTATTCTCGGCGTCCACCTGCGTTCTGGTAGCCGCCAGTTCGTGGTGGGCGAGCTTCCATCGGACGAGCTTCGTTAACCGTAAGTCTTCGTCCTTCAAACTCTTTGTCGTTGAACATCTCGATAGCCTTTTGTGCTTCTTCAGGCGTTGACATTTCAACAAATCCGAAACCTTTTGAACGACCGGACATTTTGTCCATAATAATGACAGCTGATACAACGTTACCAGCTTGCGAGAAGTACTCTTTGAGAGCACTGTCTTGCGTAGAGTAAGGGAGACCCCCTACATATAGCTTTGTAGCCATACTTTTTTACTTCTCCCGTTTTTAAAAAATCGGGCAAAAAATAATTATAATGATCCAACCTAGGTCGGATCGTAGATCTGGTCGCTCAATTGGCTGCACTCTGCTTGCCCAAAGCTGGGCAAAAACAAACGTTCACACACAAAGGCTAGAAGAAACTACTCTGTAAGTATAGCACAAACCGAGAGAAAAAGCAATGTAAAGTCAAAACAAATAAGGGCGCAATAGGCAAAGCCTGCCTATTGCGCCCGGGCAAGCTCAGTGGATTTCAAAACTGAGCTTGCCTAAAAATTGGGCCCCGTGAGGGGTAAAACGTGCGACGGGGCCTAGCCGCACGTTGCCGAGTGATTTAAGTTTTGGAGTTTCAACTCCAAACTCAGCCACTCGGCCAAATCGTCCGCCGAGCACACCGAGGGCGCCGAAACGCCAGTGGTGATACTCGGCCTCAGCCTCAGCCCCAATCAAACCTCGCGTCCGGTCGAGGTGCTCAAGACCGGACAAAAGGTTAATCCCCCACGTGCGACCGTGGGAGATTTGGAGCTTGAGGCCTCCGTCGAGACCAGAACGTTTGCCGACACGGAGGAAGTCGGCAAACGTGGAAAAATGCTTCGGTAAGCATTTGCTTAACCGAAGCTCGAATTCTTTTTTGTCATGGGTCTGGCCACCCATGACTTCGACTCGATCGTGGCACGAATTGCCATTCGTGCCATTAGGATGCTGCGCAAAAACCACCTGCGCAGCAAAAAACAAAACGAAAAAGACCGCCGTAGGTAGTCTTTTCATTTCTTTTTTCCTTTCTTTGTTTTTGCTCGCCCTGAACAAGCGGCGAGCGGGTGTCGGGTTTTTGCCCGCCTGAGGTGGCGAGCAAATTATTACTTAAAAGAACGTATGATTAAATATAGCAATTTTTCCTTAAAAATTCAAATCAGAATTTTATTCATCTCCTTCATCGTCACCAACTGCTCCGGACTCGAGCGAATCAATAACGTCGCTAATTCCCCCTTCCATGATCTTTGGCAGGTTGTGCCAGGACTTTTTGATGCGATGGTCGGTCAGGCGGTCTTGGGGAAAATTGTAGGTACGGATTTTTTCGCTGCGGTCCCCGGTCCCGATTTGACTTTTGCGTTCTCCCGAATATTTCGCAGCCTCCTTTTCTTCCTCGAGTTGTTGTAATTTTGCGGAAAGGATTGCCATGGCAGCTTCGCGGTTCGCCTGCTGACTACGTTGGTTTGTGGAGCGCACGTCGATGCCGGTCGGTTTGTGAATGAGCCGTACGGCGGTCTCAACCTTGTTTACATTTTGTCCACCCTTGCCGCCGGAACGTGAATATTCCATCTCTATATCGGCAGGATTGATTTCAAACTTTACTTTCTTGCGAATCGGGAGCACAGCAACTGACGCGGTTGAAGTATGCACCCGACCGTTTTTTTCGGTCGCTGGGATGCGCTGCACCCTGTGCACGCCAGTTTCATAACGCATTTTCTTGTACGCGTCTTGTCCTTTTATTTCGAAACTTGCTTCCTTGTAACCGTTAATATCATTCTTGGATTCGTAATTTGTTTTCCAGCTCCATCCTTGCACTTCGGCGAACTTTTCATACATATGAGCGAGTTCCCAGGCAAAAAGCGACGCTTCGTCGCCGCCTGCACCAGCCCGCACTTCGAGCACAATTTCATTTGGGAATTCATCCTCTTTCTTTTCTTTATCGAGGATATCCTGGATTTGCTTTTCGATGCGTTCGCGCTCTTCTTGGATAGTTTTGAGCTCCTTTGCTGCGAGTTCATGCAAGCTCTCATCGCTTGCGAGCATTTCCCGCACCTCAGCTTCCTCGCGCATCAATTTCTCAAGCGATGTTGCCAAGTAATTTGTATTGTGATTTTTTTTGAGTTCGTCGAGGTCCATAATCGTCATACTAACACAAAACTCGGAAAATATAACTTTTCGCAGGGGTTTGGCGAGCGACTGGCAAGCCAACTTCAGGATTTTTTAAGCTTCAAAAAATCCGTACCGTAGAAAAGTTTATATTTCCCGAGTTTTTTATTTTTTCTTTTTTGTAGAAGCCAGGGCTTTACGTTTATTAAAGCGCTCTACGCGTCCGGCAGTGTCGATGATCTTTTCATTGCCACTAAAGAATGGGTGACAGCTGCTGCAAATTTCAATATGAATTTCAGGCATAGTCGAAAGAACCTCGTACTCTCTCCCGCAGGCACAGGTAGCTTTGGTTTTTAAACTTGATTTTGGATGGATATCTTTTTTCATCCCGTTAGTGATAGGAAATCTTTAGATTTCCGTAATTACTGTTTTAATAATAGCTTTCTCCTTTTATATGTATAATTTTTCTCCCGTACAATATCTTCACTGAAAGATCACTAACGGGATTCATTATTTCTGCATAATAGCACAGTTTTACGGCGCTTGCAATATGTCTATATCAGCCTGGATTTTCGCCTTGTGGCTCATCACCGAAATACTGTACGAGCACGTGGTGCCGCCTGAGCCATAATATTTGCACGCTGCACGGTGCTGAGCTGCAGCACTATTGCCCACCGCACCAAGGTCGGTAAGGTAAAGTGATGAAGCCATGAAGGCATCCCGTGGTTCCCACGGATTTGGATAATGCCCGAGGATTGCCTGCAAACGGCCAATAAATAGCTTCCAAGTAGAAGGGATAAACTGAGCTGGTCCCATTGCCCCGCCATACCCAACCACTCCCGCAATTGGACATGATACTGGTGTTTTGTAAGGATCGAGACCCAAAGCAGCTGTAATTTCCAGGAATGGCGCTACATCTCGCGTCGGCTTCATAACGTTGGTAAAAGGCGTACCAGTATTCTTGCCGGCGCCGGCGCCGGTCGCAGTATCGGTGAGGTAACACTGCCCGACATTTGCGCCGAGGTTACTTTCTTGTTTCAAAATAGCGAGCAAGAATGCTGGGTCTACGCCGGTCTTTGCGGATGCTTCGTTCGCGTATGTGAGGGCAGTATCAAATGGAATTGATTTTGACACACCTGCAAGCGGGAAGAGCGCGGCCCGGATTTTATCGGCGCGGGCTTTCTTTTGAGCGGCGAGGGTCTTATACGCGCTTTCTTGCTGTTGGCTGATCGAAAGCAAACTTTTCTTTTCTGCTTCTGATTGAGCTACCTTCTTCTGTGCATTCTCGAGCTCAGCTTTAGCATCAGTTTCTGCATCTTGCTTCTTTTCTAGATCTTGCTTGGCCGCCTCGGTTTCGGTCTTGATACCACGAATTACATCGGTAGAATTTTTGACCGCCTGCTTGAGCGTGTTGTATGATTCGAGGTCGTTGTAAAAACTAGAAATACTATCATCTGAAAGAATGAGATGTATGAGATTTTCGTTATCGAGCTCATTCGTGTTCCGCAAAAGTTTCGCAAGGGCTGCGTGTTCACGCTCGATCTTGCTCGACAGCTTTTCGATCTTTTGATTTTTTTCTTTAATAGAAACTTGCAATTGGGCAATAACGAGGCTTCGAGCCTTTACTTTGGCCTTGAGCGCATTAATCTGGCTCGTCAAATAGGCCACATCACCCTTGAGCGTTCCGGTCTGCTTTGCTTGCTGTTTTTGTAATTCAAGAAGCTTTGCGAGCTCGGCCTCGATCTTGCTTAACTCGTTTTTACAATAATCCTTATCTGCTTGACTAGAATTAGAAGTTAAGGTCAAACAATCAAAAGCTGCCTGAGAATGCGGGATTTTGGTTATAAATAAGCCGAATGCGGAAAATAATACAATAAAAACAATAATAAAACGTGTACTTTTCATACACGTCTATTATACCATATTTAGAATGTTTAAAGAGATTATTCCTTGGCAGGCTCGCTCGCTTCCCCTTCGGCGCCTTCCTCTTCACGCTTCCCTTTCTTCTCTACTTCGATAGCCGAGAGGTCTACTGGAGTTTCTTCTTCTTTTTCTTCAACCTGGGCAACAATCGAAGCCACGATCTCCGTACCTGGAGTTATAGCAACCACGCCACTTGGGAGGGCGATATCCGAAACTGTAATGTTGTTTTCCAATGTCTCGAGCTTAGAAATATCCACTGATATTTCTTTTGGCAAATCAGTCGGCAATGCTTCAACTTCGATTTCATGCAAAACTTTGACGAGGTTGCCGAGGCCGCTCTTGACCGCAGGAGCCACACCGTCAAAGGTAAGCGGAACTTTAACCTGAATCTTCTTCTTCATGTCGATCACAAGGAAATCTGCGTGAATTGGTTCATTGGTGACAGGGTCAACCTGGACATCATGAATAAGCACATCAACTTTCCCAGTCGGAAGTGCGAGTTCAACCGGCGAAGACTCGCCTGCTTCACGCCAGGCTTTCTTGAACTCTACGAGAGGTGCTTTGATAGAAGTAGTTTCTTTACCAAGGCCGTAAAAAACAGCTGGGATATTCCCAGACTTGCGCAAGGTATCTAGTTTTTCGCCCGTAGTACGGACCTCAGCTTTAATTGCAAACATGAGATACAGTATACCGAAAAACAAGAAAAAAGCAATATGATTATCTTAAAGACATATAATTGCAAGCAAAGCACTTGGATCTTTTATCTTATAGCTATAGAGACCGTAGTCGGTAGTTTTTTCCATCTTTTGTGGATCGTATATTGCAATGGCCCCTTGAGGATTTGAAATGGCAAACTGTAGTGGATTTTCCTCGTCTTGTACGTTACGGAAAACCTCTTCGGTATTACAAAATACTATTCCCTCTTTACTATTTGTAACCTGTCCTAAATTGCGTGCATCAAAACCACTATAAAGTAAGCCTGGTCTGTAAAACTTTAGTGTCTTCAATTTTTTCATTAAAATTTCAACTTGCGACTCTGTATCCCATCCATCGGAAATATCAATGTTGTACACTTTAACATTCTGCTTTGATTCTTTTTTGCCAATTTTTTCTACCATAGCCAATACACATTATAGTAAACTGGTTATTACCTGTCTAACATATATTTTAAGAGCGCCATCCTGACCAAGACTCCGTACTTTGCCTGTTTAAAGTAAACAGCTTTAGGTGAAATATCTACACTTGGACTAATTTCTCCTACCCGTGGCAAGGGGTGCATTATAATTGATCCAGGTCTCATTTTTTCTATTAAGTCAATGTCAATGTGATAACAGTCCTTAAATTTTAGATATTCCTTTGCAGTTTTAAAGCGTTCTTTCTGAATCCTTGTTTGGTAAACCACATCTACTTTAGTAAGTATTGATTCTAAATCACGTGTCTCTGAATAAAATATCTTGTAACGCCGAAGATAACTCCTTATATCCTCTCCAATTCGTAATCCCGCTGGTGACACAAAATGTATTTTGACACTTTTAAACTTCCCTAACAGATACACTAAAGATCTTACAGTCCTTCCATGTTTGAGATCGCCTATTAAAGCGATAGATATTTTATCAATTCGACCCAATTCTCTTTTAATGGTATAGAGATCTAGAAGTGCTTGGGTGGGATGCTGCCCAATTCCATCGCCAGCGTTGATAACTGGAATATCAGAAACCAATGAAGCTCTTTTTGAAGCCCCTTGCTCATAGTGCCTTAAAACAATTATATCAGCGTAGTTGTTTATCACCCTGATTGAATCCTCTAAGGTTTCCCCTTTTGCTGCGGAAGAAAATTCTTTAGCATTTTCACTAGTAATTACGTTTCCACCTAAGCGAAGCATAGCCGACTCAAAAGAAAACCGAGTTCTTGTACTCGGTTCATAAAATAACGAAGCCATTATTTTGCCCCTTAAAGATCTATGGGGCTTCTTTTCAATGTTATCTGCCAGGAGAAATAATTTATCAATGAATCGTCGTGTAATTTGTTGAGATTCAATGATATGTTTCATTAGGCAGTATCATAACATATTTTTAAAATTTGCAAACTTTTTAACAATCTTTTTTAAACTGTGTGTCGCATATCGTGCTCTTTCACCAGGTGCGAAGCGATGTAGTCCTTGGTCCCGCCCATATCGGCCGTCGGCACCTTTTTGCCGGGGTTTAAAATATTTTTTGGGTCAAATATATATTTAATCTCCTTGAAAATCTCGATCATGCGTGAAGTATACATCTTGTGCAAGTATGGTGTACGAATAATGCCGTCATTGTGTTCGGCGGTAATCGAGCCGTGATAGCGAACAACGAGGTCGTATACGAGATCACTCAACTCAAGGATAATTTTGGCCACATCTCGCCTACGGAAATCCATAAGGGGTATGATATGAAAATTCCCATCCCCCGCATGTCCCGCGATAGTATAGATGAGTTTATAATTTTTCAAAATCGCATTTAATTCCGGCAAAAACTTCGGCAAGAATTCTGGACGAACGATAATGTCGTCGATAAAGGGCGCAGTGCGCATAGTGCGGACGTGCTTGCGGAGCAAGGCGAAGCTCTCGCGGCGGATATCCCAATATTTTTCTGACTCAGCTTCGCTCTCAGTAATGTGAATATTAAACCCGAAATGCTTGATCTTCTCCGCGAGGTCGTGGCATTTGTTATGCGCATCCTTTTCATCCACTCCTGAAAATTCTACAAGGATGACGAGCTTTGGCATACCGCCGCGGATAAGCATCTTGAACTCAGGCAGGAAACTCCGCACAAGTTTAAACATCCCGCGCAGGCCCTTCTTTTTCAAAAAGTCAGGGAAAAATTTGACCGCAAGTCGCATTGTCTTATCGTCATAAGCCTCGAGAGTTTCAGGATTCAATTCGAGGATTTCATTCACCAAGCGCCCGAGAGACTCGAGATCATCGATAAAAATAGAAACGAGTTTCGAATACTTTGGGTTTGGCAAAAGCTTAAAAGTGAGCTCGGTAGCGATCCCGAGGGTGCCCTGGGAACCGACGAGAAGTTTGTTTAAATCAAACCCCTGCGGACTCAACACATTCCAGATATAATAGCCAGCAGAATTTTTATGCACCTGCGGCTTTGCGTGTTTTATTTCTTCTTCATTATTTTTTACAAGATCAAAAACCTTTCGATATACATTTCCCTCAAAATCCACCTGAGATATTTTCTGTTTAAGCGGAACTTCCGACAGCGGCCTTACAACATGCTCGCTTCCATCCGCAAAAACAATTTTCGTTTCCAAAATATAATCCTCTGTCTTGCCGTATTTGAGCGTCCGCTCGCCGGCAGAGTTGTTGCCAAACATCCCGCCAACGGCATTTATGCTCTTCGACGCGGTATAGCACGGCAAAATGTACCCTTTGGCGAGGGTGAGTTGTTCGAAGTCGCGATATAGCATCCCCGGCTCTACTGTGATAGACCAAGAATTTTCATCATGCGGTAGCGGCCCGCCGATGAGACGGTTCATATGCCGGGTGAAATCGAGGATGATCGACTCCCCGATCGCTCCACCGGACATATCCGTCCCCGCACAGCGCGGCGTGATCGCGAGCCCCGGATATTTTTCCTTGTTCTCGCCGACCCACTTCACCAAATTCTTTACATCTTCGGAATCAAACGGATACGCCACGAGGGCAGGCTTCACCTCGAGCAGGCTCGCATCGCGCGAATATTTCTCCCGCGTTGCTTCATCATCCTCAACTTCCCCCCTAAAAAATTTTTTAATTTCGGATTTCATCAATTTCCTTTAACCAATTATCAAAAATACTTCTTAATTGAGCAAGGTGTTCAGGCTCCACAAATGTATGAGGTGCGCCTGGAATAATATGCATTTCTTTTTTGCCAGGAACTAAGTTGTATAAAACTTCTTGATCACGACACAGCTTATCTTTATCTCCCACTATAAAAAGTACGGGCATAACCAATTTGCCGGCATTTGGCCTGAGGTCATGCTTGAGCCACTCTTCCATAAACGACCAGGGTAATCTTTTAATCACGCCCGGTTTGGAGTTGCTCATCTCTATTTTCCAACCAGTTTCCTTCCACTCTTTTAACTTCTCTGGTTCAAACATCTCTGTTGCTTTGTAACTTAATTCTCCTGCAACAACCGCTGCATATGGAAATACTGCTTTTACTTCTTCTGGATAATCCTCTGCATATCGAGCTACAGCATAGCCACCTAAACTATGTCCTACAAGAACAAAAGGTTCTTGGTACCAGGTTTGACTTTTCGCCCAAGCAATTACATCAACTAAATCCTCATAATGAAGTTGCATTGTGGCATCCTCGTATTTACCTTCACTTTCACCGATAGAATTAGTCGCATCAAAATTAACTACTATATAATTATGCTCTAACAATGAATTAACATGGACCATAATGTGAGGTTGCTCCTTAAAGCCCCCAAGTCCATGGAGTGTAAACGCAAGCCCTTTTGGGTTTTCTGGCTTAGAAAGAACACCGACAATTTCTAAACCTTTTCTATTTTTGATTTTAAATTTTTCCTGCATTTACAAAATATTATTAAAAAGCTTCAACCTCTCATACACCACCTTCTCGATCGCATCAACAGCCGGTCCGAGAATTTTGTACGGAGTAGTTTCGTCTGGATGTTCGGCCAGAGACTTTTTGAGCGCTTCGTCGTAGGCGAGGCGGATCTCGGTGCTGATGTGAATGATGGATATACCCCCCTTAATCGCATTCGTAAAGTCCTCATCACGGAGCCCAGAGCCTCCGTGGAGGACCAATGGGACGCCTGCGGCTACTCGGATCTCAGCCACGAGTTCCCCATCGATGTGCGGCTTGCCGCTTTTGATGAGGCCGTGAATGCTGCCGACGGAAGGGGCGAGGAGGTCGATGCCGGTCGCCTCAACGAACTTTTTCGCTTCACCGGGCGTAGTTTTTACTCCAGCGCCTTCGGGGATACTTTCCTTGATGTTTGAACCACTACCGATGTAGCCGATTTCGGCCTCAACCAAAATATCGCGTCCGGTTTTCTCTTTTACTTCCCTCGCGTATTCGACGCATTTCTTGGTCGTTTCGACATTTTCTTCAAAACTTTTATTGGCAAGGTCTATGATCACCGAATCAAATCCTGCATCGATCGACTTTTTAATCCGCTCAAAACTATAATGATGATCAGCATTTAGAAATATCGGATAGTTATCTTCTTTTTTAATGGCTTCGATGAGTCCTTCTGCCTCCCCTTTTCCCACAAAGTCTTCTTCGCCTTCGGAAAGACCGATAATTATCGGAATTTGTCTTCCGTGTTCAGCCGACAACTTTTTGGCAGCATTATAGATCCCCTTCAATCCTTCAAGATTTGAAATATTAAAGTGACCAATAGCGACTTTTTTCTCTTCCGCTTCTCTGATACATTCACGAAGTGTTTTCATCCCGTTAGTGATAGGAAATCTTTAGATTTCCGTAGTTACTGTATTGATAATGATTTTTGTATATAATTTCATTTTATTATTTCTTGTTAGTTATTGTAACTTTTCGATCACTAACGGGATTCATTTATTTGAGTAGTTCTTTTAATAATTTGATAACGATCTGCGGGTTGGCAGAGCCGTTTGATTCTTTGATCACTTTACCCACGAGGGACATGATGGCGTTTTCCTTGCCACCTTTATAAGTCGCGACAACTTCGGGATTTGCATCGATGATTTTCTTTACGATGTCTTTGAGTGCGCCTTCATCGCTACTTTGGAGTAAATTCTTTTCTTTGGCGATTTTCATCGGAGATTCATCGTTTAGAACGATTAATGCCAAGATATCTTTGGCTCCGCGAGAGCCAATCGAGCCACTCGTGATCATCTCCGCGAGCTCGGCCATGTGCGCTGCGCTTGGCATTTTTGCGTCTGGATTATTTTTGGCGAGTCCGATAAAGTCGCTAGTAATGTAATTGGAGATAATTTTTATTTTTTGGTGATCTGTTAGAATTTCTGCGATCGCAGAAAATGTAACATCGAGTTCTGGATTGTTGATGTAAACCTCTATATCTTCCTCTTTAATTCCAAAATCTTTTTTATATCGCTCGCGTTTTGCTTGAGGCAATTCCGGCAATTCATTTTTCATTTTCTCTAAATCAAACGCTTCATGTAATTTCATCTTTGGCAAATCTGGGTCCGGGAAATAACGGTAGTCATGCGCATCTTCTTTTGAACGCTGTGAGAAAGTTTTCTGTTTCCCCTCATCCCAGCCGCGGGTTTCCTGCACTATCTCGCCCGCCTTGCCTCTCTCGTGAAGCTCGACCATCCGGGCAACTTCGTAGATGACCGCACGCTCGACACTCCGGAACGAGTTTAAATTTTTAACTTCCACTTTTGTGCCGAGTTTATCTTTCTCGGGTGAGATCGAGATATTCGCCTCGACGCGCATTTCGCCCTTTTCCATATTTGCGTCGGATACTCCGAGGTACCAAAGGATAAGCTGGAGCTCTTTGGCAAACTTCGAAGCCTGCTTCGCGGCTTCTTCGGCGGTCTCAAAGGTATGCGGCTCGGTCACGAGCTCCATGAGCGGCAACCCCGCGCGATTAAAATCGATCAGGGAATACGTATCGAAATGTTTGTTGTTTGCGGTGTCTTCCTCGAGGTGTACACGGGTAATATCCATCCCTGCGAGTTTACCGCCGGAAACGATCGGGTACTTGTACTGGGAAATCTGGTAGCCTTTTGGAATATCAGGATAGAAATAATTTTTGCGGTCAAATTCGGTAAAGTCGGCGATATTTGAGCCGAGGGCGAGACCGACTTTGATCACATGCTCGATCGCTTTTTTGTTAGGCACTGGGAGTGCGCCCGGGTGCGCCATGCAGACCGGACAAATGTTTACGTTCGGCTTTGTTTCATCAGGATCGTTCTTGCAACCGCAGAACATCTTGGTCGCAGTCTTAAGCTCGGCATGTATTTCGAGGCCAATGGTCGGATAATATTTTTTCTCCATAAACTTTTACTATAGTAGCATGTATTAGGCTTTCTCGAAAATTTTCACCAAGCCATCATGAAGTTTTTTGATACGCACATCATCATAAAGGGAAAGTACAAAAACTTTGCTGCTTAATTTTTTAAATATTGCGACTTGCTTTTTAATAAATTGAGGATCAGTAACCACATCAGCCTTGGTCAAAATAATTATTTCTTTTTTTGCCGCAAGACCCTCGGTGCCTAAACCTAAACTTTTATCATACTTTACGAGCTCTTTGCGGACTTCTTTGTACACTTTGAGCATATTTTTTTCGTTCTCAAAGGAAACAAGATGGGCGAGCATTTTGGTGCGCTTGATATGCCGCAAGAATTTTACTCCGAGGCCTTTGCCTTCTGAAGCCCCTTCGATAATACCAGGGATATCAGCAATGACGTGGCCGTAAAAATCTCCGAGATTTGGATCGAGGGTAGTAAACGCATAATCCCCCACTCGAGCAGAAGAATTAGTGAGAGCATTAAGGAGAGATGACTTTCCCGCATTTGGAAGCCCGATAAGTCCCAAGTCAGCAAAAAGCTCTAGTTCAATTCGAAAATTACCTTGTTCTCCTTCTTGGCCTTGGCGCGATTCTCTCGGCGTCGTGTTGGTAGAACTTTTGAAATGTTCGTTGCCAAAACCGCCATAGCCGCCACGCAAGATTTCGATTTGCTCTCCTGCGCGTGAAAGCTCCACAACCTCGCCAGTATCCAAATTTGTGATTACCGAACCAACTGGTAAATCTAAAATAAAATCCGCGCCGTTTTTGCCGTGCAAACTTTTATTTCCTCCGTCCTCGCCCCGCCCCGCTGCAAAACTTTTCTTTGCTTTGTATTTTGAAAGTATATGGATATCTCGCACCCCGCGCACATAAAAATTCCCTCCCCGTCCGCCGTCGCCGCCCGCAGGACCGCCTTTTGGGATAAATTTCTCCTGCCGCCAGCGCACCACACCGTCGCCCCCGCGGCCGGCTTCTGCATGTATAGTTATTTCATCAATGAATGGCATACCGATACTAAAATTTTAAGTTTAATTTTTAATATGCATATGTTCGTAATCAAAAATTTAGTACGGGACAAGTACTTTATAAACGGAGAGCAACCTCCGCGAGTTTTAGTGCGCCTTCTTTTGACTGTGCAACAGCGAGAAAAAGTGCTCGATGCGCAAAGATCGCATCAGGAACACCAGTGATATTCTGCAACTTTTCGTTTGTCAGTCCTCCCCATGCTTCAGGCAGAGTCTTGCGAGGCTGAAAGGTTTGTAAACTTTTCGGAACACCCTTTACGCCCCAGGTGCCATCTTTTCTAGGATACAAAACGAACAATGGTTCAGGAAAATTAATCAAAGTTCTTTCGGCCGGATAATCTTCGTCGAGGGTAATAAATCTTTTATCCTTCGCTTTATTGTAAGCTTCCAAAACTTTATCTTCCGCTATTACAAAATCCCGTGCATGCGCAATCTCGCGCACAAGGAGCCCTTTTGCAGTCTCGACACATTTCATAAATTGTTCATCCTGCGTTATATTCTCCCTCGGCCATAGACCGGCCACGGGGGAGGCTTCTCTCCATGTTGGCTGCATCGACGAAAAGAAATTTTGGATAACGTATTGAGATACCTCATATTTGTTTGTCACCAGGTCTATGCCATTGTCTCCGGCGTCTATGGGTACTACCAACCTCTTGTCGATAATATCTGCAACCTTTTGACTTTCACATAACTCGGCGCCAAATTTCTTCCATACTAGTCCAAAAGAAGAATAGTCGATACCATACTTTCCTTGGCCCGCGCCACCAACCTGGTGATGATCAAATCTATTTGCCGCTTCGTCGTACACCCCGCCGACATCGTATACATAATCCCCGGATTGTATGATCTCTGGATCCCGGGTGCGGACAACCTGATACACCTCGCCTTTGCGTTCGAGAAGCATAGTAAGCACAGCTGTCGCAAAAATATCATCAGCATGAAAAGAGCCGCTATGAGTTATTAACTTTTTTACATTTTCTGCCATTTTAAAATAAAGAGTCTACCACTTCTTTCACAACTCCCCCATCTGCCTTGCCTTTCAAATCTTTCATGAGTGACGACATAAGCATGCCTTTCTTGCTCGGATCAGTAATGCCGAGTTCTTCTTTCTTTGCTTTTGCGACAGCCTCAACTTCGCTTTTTTCCATCATTTTTGGCAGGTATGTCGAGAGGATCGCAAGCTGAGCTTCTTCGACAGCGACTAAATCCTCGCGGTTGCCTTTTTTGAATTGTTCGATAGAGTCCTTGCGCTGCTTTGCGAGGCGTGCAATCACTGCAAGCGCTTCTTCGTCAGTGAGCATGTCCTGCGGTTTCTTGTTCTTTGCCACTAATTCGTTCGTAAAAGCGGCGCTCATGCCTCGGAGCGTTTCGAGCCGGACACTGTCTTTGGCCATCATGGCCTCTTTGATACCCTCTTTAATATCTTGATGCAACATATCCTTATCTTAGCAAATTTATGTTAAAATGACCATTATGGCCGAAACTAAAAAAATAATCTTTTTTGACACTGAGACCACGGGTAATACCGAAAAGGATTACCTGTGTCAGCTCGCATACAAGACCAGCGACGAAACTTTTAACGAACTATATAAACCGCCGATCAAGATCCCCCCAGAAGTCTCTGCCATCCATCACATCACGAACAAAATGGTAGCGGACAAACCTGCATTCAAAGAAAGCAAAGAATACAAAAAGGTTAAAGAACTTTTTGAAAATCAAAATTCTGTTGTTGTTGCTCACAATGCTGTCTTTGACCTTGCGATGCTTAAAACCGAAGGCATCGAGCCGAAGCACTTTATCTGCACCCTCCGCGTTGCTCGGCACCTCGACCGTGAAGCAAAGATCGATCGCTACAATTTACAATATTTGCGCTATCTCCTCGATATCGAGATCGACGCGGTGGCCCACGACGCCCTCGGAGACGTAATGGTACTCGAAAAATTATTTGAACGATTGAAAAAGAAAATAATAGAAGAGGAAAAAGTAAGCGAAGACGAGGCCATAGAAAAAATGATTGAAATTTCTTCTCATCCTTCCATTTTCCAAAAGCTTAATTTCGGAAAATATAATGGGAAAAAGATACAAGAAATTGTAGACTTTGATCGCGAATATCTCGAATGGCTCCTTGGAGAGAAAGAAAAAGGCGACACGATCGACGAAGACTGGATCTATACCCTTAAACATTTTTTGAATTCGTAAATGGAAACTTTTTTACTAATTATTATTGGGATTCTCGGCGGCATTGGGGTCGCGTATTTTTTGTTTGGCCGAAGGGAAAAGAAAACTGACGACATAGGCCTCAATTTAATATTGCAACAATTAAATGAACTTTCCCGCACAGTAGACAACAAGATCGGCGAATCGCACAAGCAAATGAACGAGAGCCTCAAATTTCATTCTTCGGAATCAAATAAAATCATTCGTGATGTGACCGAACGGCTTACCCGCCTCGACGAAACCAATAAACAAGTGATATCTTTTGCGGACCAGCTCCAAAGCCTCGAAAATATTTTGAAAAACCCAAAACAACGCGGGATACTTGGCGAATACTACCTCGAAACTGTTTTAAAAAATGTCTTGCCACCTGGGAGCTACCAGATGCAGTATGCTTTTGACAACGACACGATCGTCGACGCTGCAGTATTCGTAAAAGACAAGATCATCCCGATTGATTCTAAGTTTTCGCTCGAGAATTACAATCGCATGATCGAAGAACGCGATGCCGTAGAAAAGAAAAGATTAGAGACGGTATTCCTAAATGACCTAAAAAACAGAATTATAGAAACGGCAAAGTATATCCAATCCACCAAAGGTACTACTGATTTTGCCTTTATGTTTATCCCCCACGAAGCGATCTACTACGACCTCCTCACAAGCAAAGTGGGCGTGATCGAAGAAGAAAACTTGATTCAGCGCGCGGCCGGCAAATACAAAGTGATCATCACTTCCCCAACGAGCTTCCTCGCATATCTCCAAACCGTGCTCCAAGGCCTCAAAGCCCTCCAGATCGAAGAATCGGCTAAAGAGATCATCAAACGCGTCGAAGACTTGGGGAGACACCTCAAATCCTATGACGAATACCATGCAAAGCTTGGGAACGCCCTCGGCACTGTGGTGAACCACTACAACGCCTCAAACAAAGAGCTTAAAAAGATCGACAAAGACGTGCTCCGGATCGCCCGCACTTCGCCAGAGCTTACGTTACTAGAAGTCGAGAAGCCTAGATTAGAGGAATAAAAAAGGTCACCGTAGAGCAGGAAATTGACTACGGTGACCTGGAAGTTCCTCTATTCCATCAATAGAGGAACACCCTTGCGCGCATGCGCAGGGGTTAAATGCCCCAGAGCAATTTATAAATTCTCAGCACAAAAGTCAACAGTCTAACCAAAAAAGCCTCCGACCACGGAGGCTTTTTTACAGGACAATTCAGAATCCTATTGTTGCGGGGGCATAGAGTCTGCTCCAGCGCCCATATCTCCACCTTGCGGCATATCACCTGCCATATCCCCTTTGTTGCATACACACTGACTCATAGGCATACCACAATGTTCACATTTTGCTTCTTCATCCATAAAATATTTAAACCAAAATTAATAATTTTTATAAAAAGATACGCGGACGACTGCGTATCAAGATACGTACATTATACCTTAGGAGTCTTAAAAAAGAAAAGCAAGGAAATAAAAAAGGCCACTGTCATCGCGCGGATAACAGTGGCCAAGTATTCCCTCCCTCTAAAGTATTAGAGGGAGGGCCCGCTCCTTCCCAACAGGCATGTGTTGGGAGAGAACTATCATTATGAATGATTAATATGAAAAAGTCAAATATTAAATAAAAATAAGTTTTGTCAAGCAACTGGCTCTTTTTCTTAAAAATGATATATTTTATTCCGATGGCCCTATCGTCTAACGGTTAGGACATCGCCTTCTCAAGGCGGTAATCAGGGTTCGATTCCCTGTAGGGTCACAAAATTCGCAAAGCAGACAAACTGCTTTGTCGGTGTGCGATTTTGTGAAGACGGAAGCATATTTTTTCAGCAGAAAAAATAGCTGAGTCCGGGGCTGGAAAATTTGCTTTTGACGAAAAGCAAATTATTGTGGCTCACGGCAATTTTCTATACGGAGTATTCAAGAGCTAGTTTGATTTTATTTGTATAATTCGTTAGGCTGTAGACTTAGAAGAGCTCACAGGTCGCGTTTCGCACGCGACCTAAAACTAAATAATTCGGAGGGGGAAGCCATGATAACAAGCAAGGCTCTGGCTGAGCGGTTAGCCGTGGCGGCTGACTTTCGGCCGGAGGATGGTCACGGCCGCGAATGGGCCAGGAGAGAGGTACTGGGTTTGGCGAAGAAACTTCGCGGCACGGGCGTGTACCTTAAAGTAAACTCTGCCTTGCGGGCAGAAGGGTACCGCCTTGTAGAAGAAATTCGCGAATGGGAGCTTAAGGTGTTCGCAGACCTTAAGCTTTTTGATATACACCACACCCTATTCACCGACGGTGTGTTGCTCCATGAAGTAAAACCGGAGCTGCTCACCGTCATGTGTATGGCCGGGATTTCGTCTCTTCAGGCACTCAAAATTGAGTTACCTGAAACCGAAATCCTCGGTGTGACAACATTAACCAGCATGAAGGATTCCGACACGCAGCGAATGTTTGGCTGTAGTGTTGAAGAGTCTGTCATGCGTTTCGCGCAGATAGCTGTCGATGCAAAAGTCGACGGACTTGTCTGCGCACCGGCCGAAGCAGCAATGCTTCGGCAAAAATTCAGTGAAAAACTTTCGTTAAACACCCCTGACGTTCGCCCAACTTGGGCACATGTGAGGGGTGATGATCAAAACTATAGGCGCGTAATGACGCCTGCAGAGGCCATTACCGCTGGAGCCACACGCCTCGTGGTCGGCCGACCGATCACGCAGGCAAAAAACCCTTACGACGCAGTAATGCGAATACTCGAGGAAATTGCTTCCACAATTTCCTAAGGTAAACGCACTGCGTCGATCATTCAAACAGCCCCGAGCCTGCATCATAGGCGAGGGGCTGTTATTTATTTAAATACGTATTTATTAAAATCTAGTTCCCTATCACAAAACTCGCTTTGAGGATACGGCCCAAGCTTTCGATCGTACCGACCACAGACGCAGTCGGAATACCGAGATAGCAAGCGTCTTTGACCAGGAAGGCTGCCCCGCCGGAATTACCTTTGTCGATCTTTGCAGAGGTTATATAGTACACATCGTCAATACCAGAAACGATCCCTTCGGTAACTGTAAGCCCACTCTTTGATCCGATTTTCGGATAGCCGAGTACGACGAGCGAGTCTCCGACATTTACGTTTTTACATATATTCAATTTCTCCCGGGTGAGGTTAGTAAGGGTTGTATCCGACGGAAGCGTGAGGTATGCCCAGTCTTCGGATCTAGAAAGCATAACATTCGCATCATTGACCAAGACAGTGTACACAGAGCCGCTTAAAAGCTCTACCTTGCAGTCTTTTGGATTATTGCCTCGAATATCAAACAAAATATGTTTGCTGGTCACTGCCCGAATCCCTGTGCCGGTAAAGTACACGATAGTTGCCGAACCATTGGCTCTGCCGGAGAGGCTTCCCTTGCTGTCATACCAATGGCACTCGATGTGAGCAACGCGGGGGCTCCATTTCTTGACCAGGTTGGCGAGCTGGTCATTCGAGCTGCTCGAAGCCACAGGCACCTTTGCATTAATCGCCGCCTTGGTTTGCAAATCCAAGATCTGCTGCTTCAATGCCTCGATCTCTGCATCCCGAGTTTTTTCTTTGAGTTCCGCTTCGAGAGCAGCTTGCTCGCGTTCCGCTTCCAGCTGCGCTTCCTGCTTTTCCGCAATTTCCGCTGCTTTTTGTCTTTGCAGTTTGTGATTATTCCAGGATAAAACTATGAGAGAACCCACAATCATAATCACCGCCACAGTAAAAACTGCTGTGATTAATGTATGTATTTTGTCTTTTTTCATAAGCTCAATCATACGCAATCAAAGATAAACAAAAATTATAGCACAATTTTATTTTTTCAACTATTTTTTATTTTTCCACTCTTTGTCTTGCCGGACTAACAGGTCTTCCATATGCTCTTGGTCAAGCAAAATCGGCTCTATGACCCGCTCCATGCGCATACCTTGTGAACCTTTGATGAGGATTATGTCGTTCTCCGCGATAAAATCTTTCACAAAATCGCGCGCCTCGTATGAGTCTAAAAATTGAAATATATTGTCCGCGAACATCCCGGCTTCAATTGCACCGTCTTTGATCCCTTCGGCCCGGTGACCGACGGTCACGAGCACATCTGCCGTCTCGGCGGCTACTTTGCCCACGTTTTTATGTGCCACAGAAGTATGCTTGCCGAGCTCGAGCATGTCGCCGAGGACTGCAATCTTTCGATGTTTTCTATTGTCCTGTACGTTTTTTTGAGTAATAGTTCCTAAAGTCCGAAGCGCGGAAATGCAGGCAGCCGGAGAAGAATTGTAGCTATCGTCGATGATGAGGGTATTTTTGATACCAGCGAGAAGCCGCATCCGGCCTGGCGGCACATCGTACACCTTGAGTGCATCGAGAGCAGTGAGCATGGGGAATTTCAAACTAATAGCGAGCGCTAAAGCTCCGAGCGAAGCATACATATGATTGCGGCCAAACACTCCTTCGATAGTAACAGGAAAGCTATTGCCCCCTTCATCTATTCGAAACATAACTCCAGAAGGTACACCAGAATCGTTGTACAGCACGCTCTCGCCCGAACCCACGATGTCTGCTCCGGGATTAAATCCGTATGTCACAAAGCGCTCTTTTGTTTTTGCTTTCATAGCTAGCACATCCGGATCATCTCCATTCAAGATGAGAAGCCCGCCGCGTTTCAGGGTATCAATCAACTGGCTCTTTTCTTCGATTAGATGTTTGCGTGAATTAAAAAATTCTATATGGGCTGGAGTTTCCCCTATAGCGGTAATAATTACCGCATCAGCCTTCTTTCGGAGGAGATTAAGCGCTGTGCGCTTCATGTCGCCAGGTTTACCGATGCCTACTTCGAGAACCAGCCATTTGGGATATTTGTGCGGCGCGAGGAAAAGCCACAGGCCCCGGGCAAAGTTACGGCACCATGCCATAGGGTTATTCCAGGCATTCGGAAGCCCGAGGACAGTGAGCGGCAAACCGATTTCGCTGTTATAACTCTTTTCACTTTTTCGCACGTAGGACATGCGTGAAAGGACCGCGTACACTGCGTCCTTGGTCGAAGTTTTGCCGATCGAGCCGGTGATGGCGATAATCTTTGGCTTGTATTTGTAAAGGACGAGCCGAGACTCGATATACAAAATCGAAGTAATAATTTTTTTAACAATTGGTCGCATCCCGTTAGAAGCAGATCGCGATCGAGGTTCGCGTACAGCAATTTAAATGGTTAATGATTTTGTTTACCTTTTTCATATGTTTATTGCGATCGCGGCTTCTAACGGGATCGCATTCCTATCACCGGTCAGGTGGAACTTGGTAATAATTGGTTAGAAACTTGGTAATATCGAGAAACGGGTTGATCCAGGTCTCCGCGGCATACTGTACACCCTTTGGATTCACCGCATACAGGAACACAATAAATTGCGGATTGTACGCCGGGAAATAACCGACAAAGGAATGGGTATGCCTGTCATCATAGTACCCGCCGCTCACGTTGTTCGCAACCTGGGCCGTACCGGTCTTGGCCGCGACGCTGTAATGCTCGAGTTTCTTCGCGCCTGTGTTTAAAGATTTATCCATAACAGTTACGAGCATGCGAGTGATTTCTTCGGCGGTAGCAGGAGAGATTTTTGTCGGCTTGGTTTCGTAGGTAAATTTTTTAGAGCTACCGTCATTGTATCTAATTTCTTTTACCAAGTGCGGCGTTACCATCGTACCACTATTCCCAAGCGAGCCCAAAGCCCGCACGAGCTCGACTGGCGTAAGGGCGATACCCTGCCCGAAGGATGCATTGGCATATTCGAGTTCGCGAGGAGAGTTAAGGTTGCTTACCAAACCACTCGTCTCGTTCGGGAGATCAATCCCTGTTTTTTCTTTGATGCCATAGCCAAAGAGGTATTCACGTAAGTTTTTCTTCCCGAGTTTTTGCTCTACAAAGACCATGCCGGTGTTTAAAGATTGATTGAGAACGTCCTGCATGCTCGTGCGAGGGCCGCGGCCTTTTTTGTCGAAATTAAAAATTTCTTTTTTCTCTACAATCACCGAACCATTGTCTGTATAGGACGTCTGGGCAGTCACCACGCCCGTATCGAGGCCTGCGGCCATAACGAGTGGTTTTACCACCGAGCCGAACTCAAGCACGTTTTCAACTAACGGGTTTGTAAAAACAGAATTTTTCTTTTCTTTGGAGAAATTATTTGGATCAAAAGAGGGCAAGGCTCCCATTGCATAGATCGAACCATCTTTTGGATTCATGATAATCGCTCCGACAGAGTCTGCATTGTAGCGTTCCTCTACTTCAGCCAGCTTTTTCTCGAGGTGGGCTTGGACGATCGGCTCTATGGTCGTCACCACATCTCCTTCTCGCACGTGTTCATCTGCAAAAAATGCGTCATTAATATTAGAAAAAACTTCTGCAAAGAAATTTACGTATGGACTGTCCACGCTTCGCCGTAAAACTGCGTCGTACTGCCGCTCGAGGCCGTAGCGCCCTCCGAGGTCGTTGCCTTTATACCCTACAAAACCGAGAGCATGCGAAGCGAGCTCGCCTCCCGGATAAAACCGCCATTTTTCTTTAAAGATATGTACGCCCGGGATTTTGAGTGCATTGATTGCGTCAGCTTGTTCTTTGCTTAAACGCCCCACAATGTCTTCGTAAGGGTCATTTTTCTTTTCTGCTTTTTGGATAAATTCCGTTTCACCGATCGGTACAATTTCATTTATCTGTTTGTATGCCTCAGCCGCATCACGCATTTTATGAGGATAGATCGCAAGCTTAAAGCCAAGGGTTTGCGTGGCAGCGGAAACAAGTTCGCCATCTTTGCGCGTAAAATAAATAGTACCGCGTTCGTAAATATCCGAAGACGGCGTCGCGTATTGCCGAAGAGCAGCTTCACCATAGGTTTCTCCATGTACTACCTGAACTAAAAAAAGCTTTCCGCCGAGCACAAGGGCAAAAAGCATAATACATACAAGGAGAATTCTTGAACGCGGAACAAAACTAGATTTCATTGTTTCTTAGAGTAGATCCCAATTGAGACTTAAAGCTAAGAGTGGTGAGCGGTTTGCGCGTTGCAAAGTTCGGCTTGATCTCCTCGAACCCAAGCAAATGTGAAAGGTTAACGTCAATATCACCCGACATCGATAAATACGTAAGCTCAAGTTCGCTCACTTCAGTCGAAAGGGCACGCGCCTCTACCTCGAGGGTGCGACGCTCTACAATATTTACTACCATATTCCCTAAAAAGAGTGCGTAACAAAGACCCAAAAAAACAAAGCCGCCAAGCATACCGTTGAGCACAAGGCGTTCTATGCCAGTATTCACGATATCGACATTTTGGATATGCATTTTTAATTTTTGGGTTGCAGCTCGCATGTTATTTTCTTTTATTTTTTTGTTTTCAGCCCTAGGCTGATCCGCCTTGGGCGGAAATTTTCTCTATGATTCGTAGCTTTGCGCTCCGTGCCCGGGGGTTACTTTTTACTTCGCTTGCGCTTGGCACGATTACTTTTTTGTTAATTACCTTTCCTACTCCCTCTTTTTCTTTTTGTATAAAAAATCGCTTTACGATTCGGTCTTCTAAACTATGGAAACTAATGACCGACATCCTTCCTCCTGCCTTGAGAGCACTAAATCCTTTCAAAAGCCCTTCGGAGAGCTTATTGAGCTCGTCATTTACAGCGAGGCGGATCGCCTGAAAAGTTCGAGTCGCAAAGTGAGGCCTGCCTCTCCGATATGCTGCCGGCACTGCATGCTCGATAATCTGTACGAGGTCAAAGGTTGTTTCGATGGGACTCTCCGCACGGGCTTCCACTATCGCTTTTGCGATTCGCTTGCTAAAGCGTTCCTCGCCATACCCGCGGATCACGTGTGCGAGGCTTTCCTCGCTCCATTCGTTCACCACATCATATGCCGTAAGGTCCTCTACTGTCGGATGTACCTTCATCGTCATAACCAACGGCTCATCTTTCTGGAAAGAAAATCCGCGACCAGATGCCTCGAGCTGGTCCGAAGAAAGTCCGAGATCAAAAATGATGCCGTCCACCGCTTCGATGCCTTCCTTGGCAAGTGCCGTATCGAGCTCCGCAAAGTTTGTATTATGAAAAGAAATGTTGCAGGTTTCGAACGTATCGTGCACTCGAGTCCAGGTGCTCGCATCATTGTCTATGGCAACGACTCGTACGTGCTTGTGGCGCTTGCATAATTCCCGGGTATGTCCGCCACCGCCAAACGTCGCATCGACAACAACCAAATCCTTGACGGGTTTTCCATCCAAGTTGAGTCCATCTATTGCTTCATGTAAAAGAACTGTCTTGTGAACTATCTCGGGTTTACTCATGGCCGCCCAGCTTTTCTGCTAAGACTTCTGCCGCTCGCTCCATACGGTCTTTCTCCTTCTTCCATGCGTCTTCGTTCCAAATTTCTACCCGATCCTCTACCCCGATCACCGCCGCGGAATTTTTGAGGGAAATTTTTTCTTTTAAAAATTCTGGAATCAAAATCCTGCCGATCGAATCCAATTCTACTTCCGCTGCCCGGCCAAACATGTATCTGTTAAAACTTCGCTGATCGGCTCTCAAAAAAGATAATTCAGATTCGGAACCGGAAAGCTTTTTACTCACCTTCGTCCACTCTTTTTCTGTAAAAACGAACAAACACTGCTCAAGTCCTGGGGTAATAATAATTTTCTTGCCAAGAACCTTCCGGAACTTTGAGGGCAAAGACATTCGGTTTTTCTCATCTATGGTGTGTATATATTCTCCGATCAACATAAATGTTTTACCTCCTTATATTCGCCGACTTGTCCCGTACTGAGCTTTGCTCTCGTACCGGGATGAGCATATGTTAAAAATTATTACCCAGTAACTTTCGCACAATTTCCCACTTTTTCCCACTTGATATATATTGTATTCCACTCGGAAAATGAATGCAAAATAAAGTCTGTGGATAACTCGCAAAGAAGCCCTTTCCGATAAATCGGAAAGGGCTTCTTTAATTGCTCTCCAGGATATATCGGTCCGGAAAGCCTTTTATTTTCCCTGCCTCTATACCTTTTTCATAAATTCATCGATATTTTCTTTGGTTTTGAGCGGGATAGTAACGTAAAAAGTGGTACCTTCGTTTTCCTTGGATTCAAAGCGGATAGTCCCCCTGTGGGCTTTGACATACTGGGCGCATGCATGGAGGCCGATGCCGCTCCCGGTTGGGATCTTGGTTCGAGCATTCGATGCCCGGAAAAATTCACCAAAGATTTTCTCTTGTTCGCCTGCGGGAATGCCGATCCCAGAGTCGCTGATCTTTATCTCCAGGTTATTGTTTGTATTCGTAACAGTAAGCTCGATCAATTTTTTCTCATTGATAGTATATTGAAATGCATTTTCGAGGAGGTTTTGCAAAATAATTTTAAGCCGCAAGAGGTCCGCCTCGATCTGCCTGTCCTTATCGAGTGTGATATTGTACGTAAAAGTAATTCCGCGTTTTTCTGCCTGCATGATGTAGCCTTTCTGCATCTGATTAAAAATTTCTTCGATCTCTCCTAAGGTCATCCACTTCAAAGACAGGGAAAGCTTATTTAAATCGAGAACGCTAATATCTAAGAGATTTACAGAATGGATCACTGTGGTATGGATCGAGTCCATCACCGTTTTCAGATTCATCTTGTCATCCTCCGCCATCTTGTCGCTGTATTTTTGAAGCACAGACTCGATAGCCCACCCTGCGGAGGTGAGTCCAGTGCGCATTTCATGAGAAATAAGGCTAATAGCCTCATTGCGTAGCAAATTGTTCGTCTTTAGAGTTCGTACTTGATCAAACTCTACGAGAGCAATAGACACAATGAGGCCAATAAGGGACGTACTCAGGAGGAAGAAATCTGAGCCACCGCGTTCTATAAAATCAATATGAGCAGAAAGGAGAATACGCCCCACGATATAGCCAAAAGCGAGACCGAAAATATTGTAAGCCAGCCTAGAAATAATTTCTTTCATGTAGTTTGCCCGTGTACTTCAATTTTACCTCTATTGTACTCTGCTCTTTAGGAGTGCGCCGAGAATAAAGATAGGTGCGAGGAATTGGAAGATAACACTCGTGAGGAGTGCGCCAGAAACCATAGCGACGTTTGCTACAACGCAGCAGCTTACTACTCCAGAACCGCCGCCGACTGCCTTGGCCTTGTAAGTACTGTTTGCGCTTCGGAGGCCAAAGAAAATAATAGTTCCGCCAACCAATACGCCGTTTAGGAGGACATCATACCAAAGTGCGAAATTTCCAATAGCTACCTGCCCTTCCGGAGAACTCATAAACCACGCGTAACCGATGACTGATACAGCCAAGATAACAGCAAAAAGAGCCTTTCGAGTCGAAGCAGAAAGGACACTAAGCGGGAACTTGAGCATATACGCCGCACCGATAATAATCGCAAGTGGTGCGATCTTGCCATAGATAGCAGCGCCAGTGAGCGCACCGAGGCCCATAGAAAACTTTGCTATAGCCTGGTACGAGAGGAATGTAATAAGCGCGTTGATAAGATCACTCTTTTCCTTTACTCCTTTCCAGAGGAAGAGAGCAGAAAACACGTACAACACACCAGCCGCGAACATAAGGAAGACACCTAGAGGCATCAACCCAAAAACTATTTGTGAGAAATCCATTGTATAATATTTTTACGGATTACTATTAATACTATGTATTATATCGCGCAGGAATCTACATCACAAGAAAGATATCCACAGTTTGCATAAATTTTGTGGTATGATACTACTATAAGCAATATGGATCCCGTTAGTGACCGCGGTCGCAGACGGGAACAAAGAAACAGAACGATATTATTATTTTAATATACTAAACAGTGTCGCAAACCAAAGCGAACGCGACCTGTCACTAACGGGATGGAAAGAATAACTTTAGATAAAGAAGGTGCAGGAGACCAAAGCGGTCCAGTGCTCGCGGGCAAAAAAGTCGTCGTCGTCGAGGACGATGCATTCCTCGGCAATATTCTCTCTCAAAAGATTAATGGCGAAGATACAACTCTTCACTTGTTCAAAAATGGCGAAGACGCTCTCGCCTACTTCGAGAAAGACACCGCAGACATCGCCATACTCGACATCTTCCTCCCTGGCGTCGACGGACTCCATGTCTTGGAAAAGCTCCGTCAAAACGAAAAAACAAAGAACATGCCAGTCCTTGTCATCTCTAACGCAGCAGAAAATGAATATTCAGAGAGAGCCAAGAAACTCAATGCAGAATTCATCATCAAAGCGATGACTACTCCATACGAAATCGTCGAGCGACTCAAAAAGAAGCTTCAGGAAGAAAAATAAGAATTGACAGAACTAAAAATTTGAATAAAGTAGATAGTGCACACTGAGCGCCTGGCTGTTCCACAGATACCCGGAAAAGTGTTAGTGGGACAGCCGGCTCAGTGTGTATTATCTGAAAACTCCTTAGGCTGTATGACGCCGAGGAGTCTTTTTATTTGACATAAATATTTTACATGCTAGGATAGCAGTCTCAGCCAACGGGGCTTAATCAGCCTGGGTTGGGCCGTGGTCGATTGAACAGGGGAGAAATCGGCCACGGCCCTCAAAATATCGGCACATAAAGTGCCATTGCGTCCTTCGAGTATTTGACTCGAAGGCGTTTTTATTTGAATTTTAAGTTTTTATGTTTTATACTGCAGGCGGCTAAGGGCACCCGGTTGCTTGTCTCGTCGGACCGGGTGAACCCTGCCGCCCCTTCTGGTAACAACTGGAGGGGGCTTTTTATTTTGATTAAAAATCAACACTATGCTATAAATGCGCTGTGCTTGCGCCCTAGCTCCGGGATCCGCTCCGCCCATCGAAAGGTGGGTGTTTCTGTTGACGCATTATGGGCGCAAGCACTCTACCTCGAACGCCTCGCGATCGAGGTATTTTTATTTTGCATATTGCATAAGTGTCAAAGGGACTCTTTGACAAAAAGGCTTTACTTTTTCATTTTGATGTGGGAATATAAAAATAGTAGTAAACCTTGAAAAGAAAGGAGAAAACAAAATGATTTTACCTATCATTTTGTTTTTAGCCATACCGGCTGCCCTGCTAGTGTTAGCAGGGCTGGCTAGTGCGTTGGGGCAGGCCGAAGCCCCGACGCAAATCAAATTAACTGAGCGCCAATAGGCGCTCCAACCCTGGCTTGCGAACTGAGCGGTTCGCAAGCCGGGCATCCCCTTAGAAACCCTCGAATTATCGAGGGCGTTCTTATCTTTAGTAACCCTTTACTCAACATTTCTCGGCTTCATGAGCGGGAAAAGCTGAGTCTCCCGAAGTGGTTTATCAGCAAGAATAGAGAAAAGTCTTTCACCAAAACCAAAGCCGCAGGTTGGCGGCATCGCATACTCGAGCATCTCCACAAATTCGTCGTCTGGCATCATGGCCTCTGTATCCCCTTTTTCTATAAGTTTCTGCTGTGCATCAAATCGCTCTGCCTGATCTATCGGATCATTTAATTCTGAATATCCATTCCCTACTTCGCTTCCGGCGATCAACGGCTGAAAACGCTCGGTAACTTTCGGATTCTCTGGGCTTACTTTCGAAAGCGGAGCAACGAGCACGGGATGATGAATCAAGAACGCCGGGCCAGAAATGCGTTTGCGACAGTATTTCCAAAGCGAATCAGTGAGTCGCTCTTTGTTGTCGCCATCGTATTTGACTCCGAGCTCGTCGAGCTTTGCTTGCATTTCCTTTTCGCTCGCAGCGAGTACGTCAATCCCGGTCATTTCTTTAATTTTCGGAACATACTCCACGAGTTCCCATTCGTCCGCGAGGTCAAAGGTGTGTCCATGCGAGGTGAATTTTGTCGTACCGAAAACCTCTTCAGCAATTTTTATATAAAGCTTGCGCACGAGCTGCATTCCGTCTTTGTAGTTCGCATAGCCCCAATAAAACTCCATGTTCGTAAATTCCTGCGCGTGTTCGGGACTCGTGCCTTCATTCCGGTATGCACGACCGATCTCGAAGGTTCGCGGGAATCCTGCGGCCATGAGGCGTTTCTGCCACAACTCTCCGATCGATATGCGTAGATACACATCGAGGTCGTAATCGTTGTGATGCGTTTTAAACGGTGTAGCCTCAGCACCACCGGTCGTAGTCTCCAAGGTCGGCGTTTCGACTTCGAGGAATCCGTGTTCTTTCATAAAGTTTCGCGTGACGTCCCAGAATTTTGATTTTTTTATGAAAAGTTCCCGCAGCTCGGGATTCATGAGGATATCAAGGTAGCGCTTGCGATACCGCTCGTCTGTATCTGTAAGCCCGTGCCATTTCTCCGGGAGTGGGCGCAAACTCTTGGAAAGCATTCGCCAGGTATGCACCTCGATGGTCTTCTCTCCGCGATTGGTAGTAAAAAAGTTTCCTTTACACTCGACAAAGTCGCCGATATCTACCACATCGCCCCAGAGGCCGAATTCTTCTTCGCCAATTATATCCTTCTTGAGAAGTCCCTGAAACGAAGCAGTGCCGTCAAAGAGAGTCACAAAAACGATAGCTCCCTGGCCGCGGATAGACATGACCCGGCCGGCAACCCATTTTTCTTCTTTTGTTTTTTCGAGAGCTTCAAAGTCTACGATAACTTCCTTGAAGCTCATATCTCGATACGAGACTGCGGGATACGGATTGATACCCTTCTCCTCTAAAATTTTTAATTTTTTTATTCGTACGTCTCTAATTTCATCGATCGATGACATGCGAATATTGTAGAATAGTTTTTATAAATAAGCTACCCCGTAGTGAATTTTGGCAATGCGCAAAGCGCGCCGAAGGCTTTGCCAAAATCTACTACAGGGTTAGGAAACGCTTACGATAGTGTACTCGATCGTACCGCTCGGTGCGTTCATAGAAACTTTGTCACCTTTTCTGTGACCAAAGAGCGCCACTCCCATTGGCGACTTGTGCGAGATTTTTCCTTCGGCCATGTTTGCTTCTTCGGAACCAACTATGGTGTACGTCTTGGTGCCTTGTACGCCTGCACGCTCTACGGTAACAGTCGAGCCGATACCGGCTACGTCGGTCGAATGAGTAGCGACAACCTTTGAAGACTGCAAAATCTGCTCGATCTTCTGGATCCGCTCTTCAAGCTTGCCGTGTTCTTCTCGGACTTGATGGTACTCGGCGTTTTCCTTGAGGTCGCCGAGAGACTTTGCGTACTCTAAATTCTCGAGAATTTGCTTTCTCTTTGGTCCCTTCAACTCTTCGAGTTCTAATTCTAATTCTTTCTTTTTCTCCGGGGTGATGTAGTCTACCGCCTGATCCGTCGTTTGATTTGTCATCTATATAAAATACCTCTTTTGAGCCAAAAAGTCAATGAATGCCAAGGTAAATTGTTAAAAATGAAAAGTGCCTGACACGTTTTCTGACATGTCAGGCACTAGGGGCGGCGCCATTCGCTCTCGAGCACGCATGCTTGGAGCAAGCCGGCGCCGAGACCCCGGGTTTTGATTTCCTGCAGAGCGCATGCTCTACAGAGGGCCTCGAGCCGCACGCTGCGGCCGTCTTCGGCCAGGAAAAGAAAAAAGATTTTTATTCTCATCTTTTTTCTCCTTTCTTAAAAAATTCAATCTAATTACAGTGTAAAAACTAAATAGGTTAAAATTAAATTTTTCAACATTCATGTTACATTTTTAACTTTTTGTTAAATCTGTTAGAATATAAAACACTTGTCCCGTACTAAATTTTTGAGTAAGGGTCATAAGGATAAAAATTATTATTTAAAATTTTAGTACCGGGATGATCAAAATCCAGCCAGTTGTGCGGGACATAGTCCTCAAAGAAATCGAAGCGTATACCGCCCTCGTAGAAGGCTATATGAATATGAGCAGTTACGCTCATAGAATAAAGCCGCAAGTAGAAAAGCTTACGAAGAAAAAACTTACCGTCGCGAGCCTTGTGGTTTCGCTCTCGCGCTTGCGTAAAGAATTCAAACGCGAAAGGCCGCTTATCCAGCCAGTACCGCTTGCGAACATTACGACCAAACTCCCCCTCTCTGAAATCGCATATGAGAAAACGGCGAAGCTCGTTGGTGAACTAGAATCTCTAAATAAAAATATTTCTGTCTCGGGAGACGATTTCTTCACAGTCACCATGGGCACGACCGAGATCGACATCATGTGCTCCGCAAACCTCGAGCGGAAAATTTTGAAACATTTCAAAGCGAAACCGAAAATTTTAAATCACAACCTCGCGGCAGTCGGAGTATCCTTCGACCCGGTTGTCTTTGGCACGCCAAATGTCTTCTTCTCGCTCCTCGCGGTTACCGCCCGGGCACGGATCAATATCGAGGAATTGATCTCTACTCCGACAGAGCTTACCTTTATAGTCGCCGAGAAAGACTTTGGTAAGACTGTAGCACTTTTTTCTGATTTACATAGGGAAGTTAATGTTCAATAGGTAAGTATTGCGACAATATTTTTCTTGCACCCTCTTCATCATCTTCGTTAAGTGCAAGCATTTTATTAAAAATATCTCGCATCTCTGACAACTGTAGACGCTTAACATACTTGCTTATCATATGACCAACTTTCTCAATATCTCTATCGTCTTCTACAGAAGACAAAGCCGCATAAAAAACCCATACCTGTGCTACTTCTTCATTAGTAAGACTTTTGCCGAAATTTAATTTGCGAATATATTCTTGGAAAAGAGTGTAAGTATAGGAATTCGGGTTTGGATTTGGGAAATGTCTTCTTACCGCTCCTCCATACTTCTTTCGTAAGTCAATATATGCAGGCGTATGAGCTGCTCCTAGATACATCCCCAAGTGCACATGCGTTTTCTTTTTAAGTGCTGAATTGCGATTTATAATTTCAACTGCTTTCTCGGGAATATGCTCTATAATGTAATTTTCGCGTTCAGTTTGAAAGATGTGCCATCCAGTTAGATAACTGCGAAGATGGATAAGCATATCATCAAAATGCTCTGCAGAAAACGCTTTGTTAGCTTCAGAACTAGCGTCTGACTTTACGCTATGGAGAGGATGCACATAAGGCAAATCCACAAAGCCTATAGCAACCTGTGAATTATATAATTTTTTGAAAAATTCTCGATGGAAATCATTAATTTTATTCATTTCTTCGGGTGGGTAAACTTCCCCCAAATACTTAATAGCGAGTTCGGGTGCTATATGACCTTGGGACAAATCATTATATATAGTTTCAACATCCGGCTTCCACGCAACAAATTCAGGGAAAAATATATCAGAATTTTCTAGTACTTTATCAAGCCCCTCTGCATCTTCTTTGCTATGATGCCCGGTAAAAAATATCTGCAAATCTATTGAAGTACCTTTTTCAATTTGTAATCTTTTTAATAAAATATTTACTCTATCAAGAAATTTAGGATATGCATCCATCGTTCTTTCTTTAATAGTAGTAGTCAATCTACTTAATAGGTTTGCTCTAGAACTATTATTTTTTATATCTAACTCTTCGATTTTAGGATTCATAGTTATCTAGAATATATCAAATTATTTCTTAGTTTGCTATTTTTACTTACTCTACTTGTAAAAAAGTTATTTATATGTTATTGTTATAAGACATATGTCTAAAGTAATAATCGAGGTCAAGAAAAACCCGAACGAAAATAATGCGAGCGTTTTGCGCCGTTTTTCACGCCGTATACAGGAATCCGGCATAATCCGAAGCGTAAAAGCAAACCGCTACAGTATCCGCAAGGAATCAAAACTCAAAGTAAAAAAGGGAGCGCTCAAGAAAATAGAACGCCGCCGCGAAATTGAACATCTCAAAAAGATGGGCAAGATGAAATAACAAGACACAAGATGGATTTTACGGTAGTCAAGAATGATATCTTGGGCAAAGACTATACCCTTTCCCTCGCGTACGTTAGTTCGAAAAAGTCTCAAGAAGTAAATAAAAAATACCGCAAGAAGGATAAACCGACAAATGTCCTTTCTTTTGCGTTTGATAAAAAAAATGGCGAATTGTTGCTGTGCAAGCCGGTTATTCGCACGGAAGCGAGAAACCTTGGAAAAAGTTTTGACGAATGGCTCCTATGCTTAGTTATACACGGCATGCTTCATTTGAAGGGAATGGATCACAGTGTTACAATGGAAAGAGCAGAAAAAAAATTCTCTGCAAAATATTCTAATGATAAGAAATATTTCCGTTGGCATCGACATAGGGTCCTCCACGACAAGGGTCGTGGTGGGCGAGTTTCTAAAAGGAGAAAAAAATCCTAAGATCATCGGCGTGGGTGAAGCGAATGCGATAGGCCTCCGCCGAGGATACGTTGTCGATCCGAATTCTGCGCTGGCGTCGCTACGACATGCCCTCAACATGGCGGAGAAATCCGCTGGAGTCAAGATAAAACGAGCATATGTGGCGATTTCTGGCATGAGCCTCCGGAGCGAGAGCATGACCGGCAGTGCAGTCGTCTCCAAGGCAAACGGCGAAGTGACAAATCTGGATGTAAACAAAGTCCTCGAAGATTGCGAGGATAATTTGCGCCTTACAAATAAAAAGGTTATTCATGTATACCCTGTCTCTTTTAAACTCGATGGCAAGGAAGTCCTCGGCCGACTCGAAGGCATGCGCGGAACCAAGCTCGAGGCAAAAGCTCTCTTTGTTACATACTCGGTACAGCACCTTGAAGACTTGCTCGGAGTCATCGCTCGGGCAGGCGTAGAGCCGCTTGATGTTATCGCTGCACCAATCAGCCTCTCTAATATAGTACTGGGGGATAAGCAAAAGATCGTCGGCGTAGGGCTCGTAGACATCGGCGCGGAAACAACCACGCTTTCAGTATTTGAAAATGGTTCTCTAGTTGCGATACATACCTGCGGCATCGGATCAAACGATGTGACCAATGACATCGCTCTCGGATTTCGCATCCCCCTCGAGAAAGCAGAGATGCTCAAGCTCGGAAATATGATCGATGAAGAATTCCCAAAGAAAAAATTAGACGAGATCATCGAGGCGCGTTTGTACGATATCTTTGAGTCAATTGAGAATTATTTAAAGAAGATAAAACGTGCGGAGCTTTTGCCGGCGGGACTCGTGTTTGTCGGCGGCGGCGCGAACCTCTCGGGTCTTACGGAACTTTCGAAAACGGTATTAAAGCTTCCTTCCGCTATCGGCAACACAGAGCTTTTTGGTACGAGCAAGACGAAACTTCGCGATCCTGCATGGTTTACCGTACTATCGCTCCTTATTTCCGGGCGCGATGGCGGCGGATATAGCGATAATTCATTTGGAAATATATTACAAGACTTAAAAAACCTTATAAAAGCAGGACTAAAGCAGCTCATGCCTTAAATAGCTATAAAGGCCATAAAAAAGCAAATTTAGTCAAAATTTGCTTTTTTATGGTCCCTCGCGTAGTATGTTTTTAGGCAATAAAAGAATGCTTATTAAAGAATTATTAAGATTAAACAACACCTTATGCCAAAAGTAAATCAAGTCATAGAAACTTTCGCTCGAATCATGGTGATCGGAGTTGGCGGATCCGGCAAAAATGCGATCAACCACATGATCACATCCAAAGTGAAGGGTGTGTCCTTCATCTGCATGAATACTGATACACAAGACCTGCATCACTCGCTCGCAGAAAAGAAAATTCACATTGGAAAAAACTTGACCAAGGGACTTGGTGCCGGCATGGATCCAGAAGTTGGCAGAAAAGCAGCCGAAGAAACAAAATCTGAAATCCAAGACGTGATCAAAGGTGCAGACATGATCTTTATCGCCTGCGGTATGGGCGGTGGGACTGGTACGGGCGCATCCCCTATCGTTGCCCGCGCAGCCAAGGAGCAAGGCATCCTCACTATCGGTGTTGTCACCAAGCCATTTTTCTTTGAAGGTGCGCACCGCATGCGACTCGCCGAGCACGGCATCGAAGAACTGGCCAAAGAAGTAGATGCGATCATCATCATCCCAAACGACAAACTCCTCCAGCTCGCAGATGCAAATACAAACTTCAAATCCGCCTTTGCAAACGCCGACGAAGTCCTCCGCCAGGCAGTCGAAGGCATTTCTGACCTTATCACTACGCCAGGTATCATCAACGTAGACTTTGCGGATATCAAGGCTGTTATGTCAAACGCAGGGAGCGCCCTTATGGGTATCGGTACCGCTTCCGGCGAAAAGCGCGCGGAAAAAGCAGCTCTTGCCGCCATTAATTCCCCGCTTCTCGAAGTCTCGATCCACGGAGCAAAGGGAGTCCTCTTTGCGATCTCCGGCGGGGACGACCTCACAATCCACGAGATCCAAGAAGCCGCGAAAATCATTACCGAGTCTATCGACAAAGATGCAAAAGTGATCTTTGGTACTATTCATGATGATAAATTGAAGAAAGGCGAAATTAAAGTTACTGTTATCGCTACAAGCTTCCCTGCTGATATGCCGCGAAAGAGCTTGTTCACTGGTACCACCGGGACACCACAACCTGCACAAACCCTCGTAAAAGACGAGGCCCCAGCAGTTGTTAAAAAAGAAATCCGAAATACCATCACTGAACAGCAAGGGGTATCAAAGCAAAACGACTTCATCAAGAAACCAAACGAAGTCGGCGATATCATCATCGACGACGATGACGATGACTGGAGCGCAGTACCAGCTTTCTTGCGACGCAAGAAAAACTAAAAAAATTTTTAAATTGATTTTAAAAATTTTGACACAAATGATATAATATACATATATGACCTATGATTTGATAATCATCGGCGGCGGGCCGGCAGGTACTGCGGGTGCAGTGTACGCTAGCCGCAAGCGCCTCAAAACCCTTTTTATCACGAGCGAATGGGGCGGGCAGAGCGTCGTCTCCGAACAAATTTACAACTGGATCGGGACGCCATCGCTCTCTGGCAACGAACTTGCCCAAAATTTCAAAAAGCACGTCCTCGCAAATAGTACCAAAGAAGACCCAAACTCAACTCTCGAAGTAAAAGAAGGTCAAAAAGTCGCACACATTGAAAAGAAAGATACTAACTTCTTGGTGAAAACAGAAAAGGGTGAAGAATTCGAAACAAAAACAATCTTAATCGCAACGGGTAGCAATAGAAGGCGACTCGAAGCAAAAAATGCTGATGCGCTCGAGCATAAGGGCCTCACCTATTGCGCTTCATGCGACGGGCCGCTCTTTGCGGATATGGATGTGGCGGTGGTCGGCGGCGGGAACGCTGGTTTTGAGACAGCAGCGCAACTCCTCGCTTATTGCAAATCTGTGACTCTCCTTCATAGGAGCAATACATTCCGTGCTGACGAAGTGACCGTTGAGAAGGTTCTCAAAAATCCGAAAATGAGTGCAATAAAAAATGTGGAAATTTTGGAGATCCAGGGAGAGAAATTCGTCGAGGGATTGGTATACCGAGACGCAAATACAAAAGAGGAAAAAACTTTGAAAGTTGCAGGCATCTTTGTAGAAATTGGCCAGATTCCGAATACGAGTTTCGTCAAAGACCTCGTACCGCTCAGCGAAATTGGCTCTATAAAAATCGATCCAAAAACCCAAAAGACTGAGGTGCCTGGCATCTGGGCAGCCGGAGACGTCACTGACGTTTTATACCACCAAAACAATATTGCCGCTGGCGACGCAGTGCGAGCACTGGAAGATTTGTATTTGTATTTACACGCACGATAATGAGAACATCTCATATAGTTGTTTCTATTTTCCTCATTTTTTTTCTTTCTCTCTTTGTATTTCAGAAAATAAACCTCACCACCGCAGACCTCGGAAGGCACATAGAAAATGGAGAACTCCTAGTACATGCGGATAGCGTTGGCATTGCTCGCGAAGCACTTCTGCATACTAACTTTTTTTCTTATACGAACCCTGACTTCCCTTTTGTGAATCATCATTGGGGTAGCGGCATTCTGCTGTATGTATGTTATTACCTTATTGGATTTGGTGGACTTTCGCTCCTATACGGCGGCTCTCTGATCCTCGCAGTCCTCGTTTTATTCTATCCATTCCGCGAAAAAATTCCTCTTTGGATCTCAGGGCCAATCATACTTTTCCTCATTCCCCTTATCGCCGAGCGCACTGAGGTACGACCCGAAGGATTTAGTTATTTACTTCTGGCAATTATTACCGCGCTTTTATATGCATATACTACCGATAGCCTTCAGAGAAAATGGCTCTGGGCTATCCCTGTCATCGCCCTTTTCTTTGTAAACATGCATATTTATTTTATATTCGTGCCGTTTATTATTGGCATGTTTCTACTCGAAGCACTTCTTCGTGGAGATTTCGGAAAAAGCAAGTGGCTCGGAATAATTTTAGGAATTTCGAGCTTTGTGCTTCTCGTAAATCCCTACGGCCTTGGGGGCGTACTCTACCCTTTTACAATATTCAATAATTATGGATACCTTGTAGTTGAAAATCAGTCTATAAAGTTCCTCGAAAACTACGGTCTTTTGAATCCGAATTTCCTCTGGTGGAAAGTTTCTACTTTCTTCCTTGCAATAGGTACGATAGGAACAATCTGGAAATATCGTAAAAATATCGTAAAAAAATTCCCTACGGCGCTCGTCGGAGTATCAATCACGTTTGCAATTTTGAGCTTTCTGGGCATCCGGCACTTTACAATGTATGGGCTTACTCTTGTGCCGCTCTTTTTGACGTATGCAGAAATTCTATATAAGAAACCGGAAGATCAAAACAAGACAGAAAATCACATCGTTGCATCTTTTGGTATATGTATATTGCTCGTAATTATGATATTCATACATTTCAGTAGCCGCTTGCCATGGAGCTCGAAATGGGGGTTTGGACTTGAACCAGAAATAAACGCATCTGCGGAATTTTTTAAAAAGGAAAATATCAAGGGTCCGGTATTTTCAAATTACGATATCGGCGGGTACCTCATTTTTCATTTATATCCCAACGAAAAAGTATTTGCGGACAATCGTCCCGAAGCTTACCCAGCAGCGTTCTTCGAGAACGAATACAAGAAAATGCAACTCGATGATGCGGCTTGGAAGGAAGAACTTAAAAAATGGAACTTTAATGCCATATATTTCTACTATCGCGATCTCACGCCCTGGGCGCAGAAATTTTTGATTACTCGAATCTCTGACCCAACATGGGCGCCAGTCTATGTCGATAATTATACTCTTATCTTCCTTCGTCGAAACGAGCAAAATGAGAATACAATCAAAAAATACGAATTGCCAAAAAACATATTTAACACAACACAGCCATGATTTCGATTATTATCCCCGTCCATAACGAACAAGGGACGATTCGCGAAATCCTTCAAGCCGTACGGAAAGAATTTGCGGACGTGCCGCATGAAATTATTGTTGTCGACGACTGCTCTACGGACCACACCAAGTATTATTCCATGCGCGAGCTCGGCATCCAGTATATCCGCTTGCCAAAAAACTTGGGCAAGGGAGCTGCAGTACGTACAGGATTTGCACACGCACATGGTACATATGTCGCTATTCAAGACGGAGACCTCGAATACCGGCCACAGGCATTGCAAATGCTTTACGGATACGCAGACAACAACAAAGTACTATACGGCAGGCGCAGCAGAAATGCAGGATATCTGTTTAACCGACTCGGCAATATATTCATCTCCTCTGCATGCAACATCCTCTATGGCTCGAAACTTTTTGATATTTATACGTGTTATAAAATTATTCCTAAAAATATTTTAGAAAAAATCGAGCTCACTGCAGACGGCTTTGAAATAGAAGCTGAAATCACTGCAAGGCTTTTAAATAACAAGATAAAAATACAAGAAATCGACATCCCCTATGCCCCACGGACATTTGCCGAAGGCAAAAAGATCCGCTTCAAGGACGCGCTGATTGGCATATGGACACTTATAAAAAATAGATTTAATATATAGTTCAAGATATACATAACAAAATTAGTACCTTTTTATGAACATAGAGTACAAAAATCTGCCAAAGGGTCCCGAACAAGAACTTATAAACCTCATACTCACAATGCACGAAGAGCGTAGTGCATTAATTTGGCAAAATTTTTTGAAGCGCCTTGCTAGTGTAAAAAATCCTACACTCCAGTTCAAAGCAGAATGCATTTTAGAAATGAGAAAAGAATTACTTGCAGCAAAAAATAACAGAACAGCACTTCCGAACCGAAAGACGCTACTCGATAACATACCGGCACGTGATGTATACGAACTTATACGCTATCTCGAAGGTACACTCGACCCAAGTGACTCTCGCCATGCAGAAATACTTGGCTTAAAGGCTAAAAATTGAAGGCGGTGTGTATTAAACAAAGTTCGATTGCATTTCGAGCTGAATCCTGACGACCAATGATGCGCGCCTCGGACACGCTCGCGGACTCGCGTGTGCAAAAACCAAAAAATTTCCTCGCATTTTTCTCGCGCCTCCTCCCCCCACCCCTCCGCCGCGAAGCGGAAAAAGAAATGGAAGGGAAATTTTTGGTTTTGCTTCGCCGTTTCAGTCTCCGAAAAGAGCACTATTAGTTTATCACTTTTGGTTGCTCTTTTTTCCGCCCTCACGGCGACCGAGGCACAGTACAATTCGGTTTGCGCTAAGGCGCAATCAAATCTGTATGTGCTTGCCCCGCCCACCCAGTGCGCGCACAACAACCCCCGCCGTTTTAGGAAACATTATAAAACGGCGGGGTGGCTCCCTTAATTACAGAGTATTTAAAAATTGAAAGAGCGCCGTACCCGAAGGTCGTGCGCTCTATTTAGTGGCTTGAGTTTCAAGGGCTGCCACCAACCTATTGATGAGCGGTCTACTTGGCCGCCATCGCTTGCTCGAAGAAGGTCTTCGCTTCCGCCGCGATTTCTGCGTCGGGGCAGAGCGCGTCGATGAAGTCGTTCATCCGCATGTTCAGCAACGACACCATCATGGCAGGCATGCCCTGGGTGTAGTCGTGAATCGCGAGCTGAAGCATCATGACCACTCCCATCGCCACTCTCTGTTCGCCCGCGTGCTTGGTAAGCAACGGGTAGAACTTCTGTTGGGCATGTGAGTTGTCGTCAACTTTCAGCAAGCGCTGAAGCATCTCTTCCTTCGAGGGCAGGTTAAACGTCTTGTCTGGCATAGTAGTGCTCTCCTGTTTTGGGTTGGGAATGTGCGGTTTTTTGAGCCACAATAGCTCACGAATCCTGCCATTATCCTAGCATATATAAAGTCATCTGTCAAGAGCAAATGGTGGCTTATTTATTAAGGTTTTTCTCCTCTTTTGGACTATGCGAGACAATGAATTTTGCTCGCTCATAAAGTTCGTCGTAGGTAAGAATTTCAATATTTCGTGAATCTCTGCGAAAAAGCTCAAAAGTTCGAAGCTTAATTTGTTTTACTTTTTCTGTCCCCTCAAATTGACTATCCGAGCCGATTATTAAAATACTTTTTGGGTCAAGTGTTTTTTGCTGTATGAGTTTTCCTTCGTCGTTGAAATTATTATTTGCATTAACCTCACCCTTAATTTGCCAGCTCGCTTTTTGTTCCAGAATTTGAGAAAGGGACTCGATCAAGTCATCAGACAGTTTCCAACTGTTCGCCCGATTTTTACTATTTTCAAATAGTGGCGTATTGGGTTTTTTAATCTCGACGAGGACAGTAAACTTGCTACAACCCAAAAGCGAATCACTTATCGCACCATCTCTCCCAGCGACATCTCCACCCGCAATATGTGCTTCGTTTTGCAAAATCCCGAGAAAACGATAATCGAGACCGTAACCAAAAATCCATTCGTTGTTTCGGAAAAAGTGTTGCCACACTTTTTCAGGTTTTGTGTCCGTGATATTATTTTCTGTTCTGTACTTTTCGAGAAAATTATTTTCGTGAAGCAATTTGTTAAAAATTTCTAACTGCTTTTTTCGATAGCCAACATTGATTATGTCTCTCGAAGTAATAATTCCGCTTTTGATGAGTTCATCAATGATTTTCTGTCCATCTGGCTGAATTAAAATCGCCTTAACTTTTTTGGCAGTTTCTTCATCTATCCCGATATTTTTCTCATCGCGCAATACAATTCTTCGCTCATCAATACCTGCTAAATCAAGCTCCGACAGAAGTTGCAAAAAGGCGACGAGTTTTTGAAAAGAGAAGTAAGAAAATGAGACGGGTTCGCTTGGCTCCCATTCTTGCTCCACCCAAACCTTTATTTTTGTACTCTTTGAATTTTCTAAACGAAACTTTATCTATCCTGCTGTTCTTTTTGATAAAAGTCAGAGTAAGTTTTACCCGGTTGCGTGTTGGTATCGGTTGATTATATTCGACAGTTGTATCTCCGTTTTCTTCCGTAACGATATTGAAAAACTTACCCTCACCGTTTTTGAAATGAGCAGTATAAAGATGTTCGGGTTTATAATTTCCGACTATCTTTGCCTCATCTAGTTTTTCGTTATCGTAAATCATTATTTTAAAAGCTCATCGCTCTTAACTCCAAGAGCACCCGCTATTTTTTCAATCATAGATAAAGTGGGGTTTCTTTTTCCACTTTCCAAACTACTAACATATCCGCGGTCTAAATTAAGGGCACGAAAAATATCACCTTGTGTCATGCCTTTTTTCATTCGTATTCGCTTGATGTTTGCTCCGAGTCGTTTTGAAATACCCTTTTTCATATCCATAGCATAACCAATCTTGCACTTGATAACAATATTGGAGTATAATCCATTATGCTGACGGCGAAGCAAAACCAAAAATTTCCCTTCCATTTCTTTTTCCGCTTCGCGGCGGAGGGGTGGGGGGAGGAGGCGCGAGAAAAATGCGAGGAAATTTTTTGGTTTTTGCACACGCGAG